>Ga0307968_1002213_pt1 | contig 16119 bp, 16 predicted proteins | sample OrgLakmetagen650_FD_201834 | JGI IMG/M metagenome (GOLD analysis project Ga0307968, IMG submission 201834) | Saline water microbial communities from Organic Lake, Antarctica - #650 | ecosystem: Environmental > Aquatic > Non-marine Saline and Alkaline > Saline | place: Antarctica: Organic Lake... | reverse complement strand
GTAGCTCTCAATGCCAGCTACACTTCGGTACTAAAATGGTGTCGATGGGATGAAGTGGCTGTGAGTGGCTGCCTTCTGAATGCAAAAATGCACATTTTCAGGCATTTCCTCCGTTAGCCCCCTCTGGAATTTTGCACCGTATTACGCTACGGTGTAGGCCGTACTACGGTCATACCGTAGAAATTACGGTAAAGCCGGGATTACGGTCCAAACCGTCATGTACGGTGGCAAATCGTACAAATTACGGTGGGTAAATCGTAGTAATTTTGAGGCGCGTGTCAAGTTCGGTGGGAACCTACAGCTTTCCATCCCCCTTCCAATACAATTTATTAGTTTACAGCAATGAGTGCAAATGTTTCTATGAAGAAGGAAAGGGTGGAAATGCATGGCAGTGGCTTGCCCAGAGACCTGGGTGTGGGGGAGCACCCTGCATCAGGGAGCCTGCAGGGCAAGGGCAGGCAAAGCAAGCGCCATGAAGAAGAATAAAAATTGGTGGGGGAAGGTCTGTTTGAGAAGGTAAAAGTGAAAAGGACACACGTGCATGCACGCACGCACGTGCACGCACACACACACACACACACACACACACACACACACACACACACACACACACACACACACGCACGCACGCACGCATGCACACACGCACGCACGCACACACGCAAGCAACGGTTTTGAGTTCGATGAAATCCCTTAGTCAGACAAGGAGGAGTTTGCTGAGTGGCTGGAGGGCATTCGCTCTGCTGAGGAAGAGCAGGAGCAGGGTCCAGCTTGAGCAGCAGCAAGCGCAGGAATTGGAGACAGAGCAGCAGGGGCAGAACAGCATGGATGTGCAGCGAAGTGGTTCAGACAGGGGGGAGGACGCTGATGAGGGAGGGGTTTTTGAGGAACACATTTCGAGTAGCAGGAAGTTAGCTATCAGTGACACAAGTCCACTGTAGCCCACAGTGAAGGTAGAGAAATTACTGTAATTTACCGTAATCGAGGAAAATTCCGTACCGTAATCGACTGTAATACGGTCCCAAATTTGCGAATACCGTACAAACTACGGTGGTGTACCGTAATTACGGTACCGTACCGTATTACCGTCAACCGTACCGTACACCGTAGGGTCACAACACTGATTATAGGCCACTACTCCCCTACCAGAGCCTATTTTCATCCCAAAACAAGAGGGCAACACTTCCTTTATAATACCAAATTATCCTGGGTTTTTAAGAGTAGATCTGGTGAAGATTGGTTTTCCAGCTTTTTGGCACCCCTTTTGTTGATTTTCCTAAGGGAAATGGGCCAAAATGGAGTATCTGACCAACTACTGGGTCGTTTCACTTTATTTTGTTGCAATGATATTTATTATCATACGAATATCATCCTGATTGGTGCAGTAGGTGGTGATATCTGGCGGATTGGCAGTGAGAAGTGGGGTTCACGCCGCGGGCAATTAGACATTATAGCCAATCCCGGCAGCATTGAAGCTCAGGTGCTATCAGCGACCTCTGGGTACTGAACTTGATTGTTGTCAGTCCCGGCCACCATACTCAATTCACATTTCAAAAGTACCCTCGGTAGTTTTTGTGGATTGGCAGTGGCCGAGATGGATGGTCATCCCTGTAGACCCTTAGCTCAGCTTTGCAATGTCTGTGCCTGGTGCTCTTGCTTGTTTGAGGCTGGTACTCCAGTCTCTTTGTGACTTCTTTCCTTCTTCTGGTACTCTGTTGGACCTCTCTGACTGGGCCTTTTTTGTCTGCCGGTAAAGGAGTTTTACGGTACTCAGTACCAAAGTGGCTTACTTTTCCTTAACTTCATGTGGGGAGTGGTTTTCTCTGCTTGCGTCGTTTATCTTCTTTACCTCCATTGGGGGCCTCCGTTGATCCCCCTGGTAAGAGACCTAATTATTTTTTGCCTCTCATGCCACCTTCCGCATGCAGGTTCCCTAGCCAAGCCATTTGGAAACAGCTGCGGGATCATAGGCTTGTATTTCGCCTCGATAGAAAGCTGCTTAGTCAACCTCTTGGACCTCCCGGATGTGCCTGACGCTGCAAACTCAGTAGCTGCTGGCGCAGCCACTGGAGCGCTGTTTAGATCGCCTAGAGGGCCACGGCAAGCAGCCGCAGCTGCTGTAGTGGGCATGGTGGGGGGTGGAACCATAGCTGCGTTGCGGACGGTGTTCCCTTCATTATGAGTCTAAGATAGAAGTGCTTTCTTGCATCTGTGTTTCTCCACCATACTCCCACCTTTCTTTGTGTAATTATTTGGTTGTGCCAGCAACGTAGTCTTGAGCGAAACAACGAAAGTGCTTTATAACATCGATCCAGCATTTTCTTACAAGAGAGCTCCTTATGTATGTTCTTGCTTCTTGTAGTGTGTGCATGACACCTGGCGGGCTAGAAACTTGGATGCCTGCTACATGATACCAAGCAGCAGTTCAGGCAGATAGGCGCTTCAGTTTGTATCTAAACTCAGGTTGTGGCATTAAAAAGAGCAAGTCCATCAATCTTGTTTGCCCAGTATCATCATGTTTGCCACGCTCGCTCCAAACTGGCTCTTTCTGTTGCTTTTTTGTTTTATAAATGACACCCAACATCTTTGCTGCAGCCAGACATGAGGTCCAGGTCTGACTGTATTGCAAATGCTGCTCAGATGCAGCATGGCAAGTCCGGCCCAGCAATGACGGCGGTCTGGTTGATGATCCAGCAAGGCACCCCCGGCCTCCTGCTGAACAGGCGGGGATGATCAACCCTGCTCCACCACGTCTAACGCATGGCAGCGACAAATCGTGACAGGCAATCAGTTGGCTGATAATTGACAAATTTGTGTGTGTTCTGTTCAAAGAGCTGGATGTGGCGGTCTTAATAGATACTTGGTTCGGACCAAGAAAGGCCCCCGAGGTTGAAAATCATCCAGCAAAGGAGCAGATCAATAGTTATAATGGTTTCAAAGGGGGGTAAGCGTTGCACATGTTGGGCTGCCTGACAGTATTGCTGGATCAGCCAGCATAAAGTTTAAAACAAGCTTGTAAAATACAAGATCTGGTCAGGAAAGTGATTTTTTAAGAGGTGATGATATAATGAAAGACAAAACCTGAGACATTAAAAAGAGCCTAATGGAGAGCCACAACGCAGCAGTTCAGGCGTGTCCACTGAACACCAGAAAGGATAAACCAAGGGGGGGAAGGGATGCCCATGACTGTTCATGCAAAAAGCTGAAGCTGAGTTCAATAACACGTGCACCAGCATGTTTTTCTGACAGAAGAGCGGATCTGTTGATGTGCTGAGTCCTGTACTTGCTTTGTTGTGACGGTAATGTAGTGATCTGACACATCTCTCTCTCTCTCTCTTTCTCTCTCCCTCTCTCTCTCTCTCTCTCTCTCTTTCTCTCTCTCTCTCTCTCTCCTCTCACGGTGTAAACACACCGCATGAACAAGGAGAGGATGTTATTATGTGTTCTGCACCACCCAATGGATGCAGAAACACACATGCCATCTAGTAATTTGGTATTTGTTGGGATTATTTTGGGGCGAGGTAACTGCTGGACCAGGGTAATGATTATGATTGCATTTGGCTTGCTAAATCTCCTGTTGTTCTGCATTCTAGAGGTTGGATGGTAAGAGCTAGGTTGAGATAATCCCTAACTGTATTACAGTAGATCCTAATCTATGCCGGTAGTGATTACATAATCTGCGTTCTTTTCTTCTTTCCGAGATGATCCCTATCTGTGCTTTAGTAGAGGAGGGGCGTGGCGTGACCAACAGGACCGCATTCATGGGTGGTGATCCCTAAACGACAGCTTCCCTAATTTGGACGACATAGGTATTCTCTTGCATTCCTTTTTACTTGAAACTCTGTCGTTGAAAAATTGTGCCAAAAAAATGTAAACACTAAAGTTGGTCCTCTTGTCGCTGGAATCCATGATTTGTACATCAATATGTGCCCAAAACATTGCCATGTCTAGTAAACTACAACATTCTGCCCCAGCTACAAGTAAACAAATTGTGCATTGTCCTTATCTCATGCAATTCAGGACACAGTTGCTGCCGATGAGTATGGAAGCCCTTGAAGCACACACCAACTAGCCCTCGACAAAATTATACCATTTGTCAACCATAAATTCAGCTCCTTGGCGAACACTGTGAGGGATATCCCTCCAGCGGATTTCTCAATCATAAACCTCTTCTGGCCAGCTCCTGCACGTGTGAAGGCGAGTTTATTACCCAAACATTCAGACATATACATCTTGATGCCACGGCCTTGCCAAATGCATGCACAAGGATATAATTGTTCTGCTTGCCTAGTCTAGTATACGCTTCATAAAAGTGACGATTAAAAACTTTTATAAATCGAAAATAGCAATGGCCGGAACCATACGTACGTGTATAAGGTGTTTTTAGCAAGGAATTACCATGGTCATGTACATGTGTGCATGTGTGTATACGGTTGTAGCCAGCCCTTGCTATAATTAAAGGACCAAGGCTTACAATTTGTCGCGATGCATTCGTCATCGACCTTCCATTAAGGTTATAGATCCCGACCTTTACCATGCTGGCTGTGTGACCTGAGTCATTGAGTCATCCTGATATACAAATCTTTATCTAATCCTTACTACCAGCTACCAGCCAAGCTTTGCCTCTTCCCTGTTTCTGCCATGTACCATACCGGTGGCTACTAACTGTGTTATAGATCCCAGGCATAAACGTGCACAAACGGTATGCCTTGCAGGGAAATTTATAAAACCATAGTCATATCCAGTACGAAGGTATAGGCCTGACCAACCCTGAATGTGGCTACCTAAGAAACAGAATCGCACTTTCTCAACAGGCACAGAACAGAGCATTTATGTGCCAGCTTATGTGCCAGGATGACAGAAAAAGAAACCACAAGCCAATGTAGCCTCTCTACCTTTGCTTGGATATTTCCACGATCTCAGCCGTGCACTTTCTTGCCTTCGCCTTTCTGGCCATAGTTTTCTGGTCCAAAGAATGTGTCATAACAGGAATAAAAGGCCTTATGAGCTCAGGATCTGTGACAAATGTGCCTGGCACACTGTTCAGGATGAGGAACACAGTTTACTGGACGGTCCGCATGAACATCTTGTTAGCCTTCGCACACAGCACCGTCAGCTGGTCTTCCCACCTCAGTATGAGGATAGCCCAACTCGTTTGAGGACTTTTTAAACCAGCCAAATATGTAGAGTGTGGCCACTTTAGTGGCTGAGTGCCTAGCCCTTTTCCCTTGAGTTTTCCTGGTGCCTGTTTGGTTTGGTGTCAGGCTTTTTCCAAGCTTCCGCTCAGATGCCCCCCAGAGGCATATATAGCGATGTAACCTTATACCTTACGTGCCAGCACCTGAAAGCCGCTCACCGCCAAAATTAAGTCATGGGCTACTCAATTAGGATCAGATGTGTGTGTGTGTGTGTGTGTGTGTGTGTGTGTGTGTGTGTGTGTGTGTGTGTGTGCAGAACCATCCATACCCTGGCATTAACTTACCATCAACTTGTTGTGTACGCATGTGTTTTGGATTTGATTTCAGAGAATAGGTAGGTACTCATAAGTGTGCTCAAGCCGTTCCTCACCATTGAAAGCGCCCCAAGCGTGTTGTCGATGCCTCGGTTCCAGGACTGAGCAAGGTAGGCTCGCGTCTTGGGCCCCCACACAGAATCGTCTAGGGGGCTGCTGCTGTTTTTGTGAGTGGGCACGTAGCCATAAATCTCACACACCTGCCACATGCATCAGAGGGGGGAGGGGCGGTAGCTGGTATGGTACAACGAGCATATGGTGTATATACGTGTGTATGTGTGTGTGTGTGTGTGTGTGTGTGTGTGTGTGTGTGTGTGTTGAGTTACGCTTATAGGAGTGATTTGTGGTCATGTGCCTTGCAGAAGCGAGTAAGATAACAACGGTGGGGGCACAATTATTCACAAAAAAAGAAACCGTGCTTCATACAAAGAGAGCACGCATAGCACATGCGTCATGCAGGGATTACAAGCACGCCAAGGTAGCGACACAAACAGTGTGGGTGGGGTGGGTGAGAGCATACCTCTGCTGCATCCTTCCATATCGTCCTTTGGGCTGTGATGAGCGCAACCACCCCGGTACTAGCTCCTAACGTGTAGCCCAGCAGACGCTGCGTGCACGCATGTGCGTGTGTGTGTTTAAATTGGGTGTGGGTGTGTGCGTGTGAGAGAGAGTGTGTGTGTTTGTGTGTGTTTTGTGTGTGTGTGAGTGTGTGGGTGGGTGTGGGTGTGGGTGTGGGTGTGGGTGTGGGTGTGGGTGTGGGTGTGGGTGTGGGTGTGTGTGTGTGTGTGTGTGTGTGTGAGTTTGTGTGTGTGTGTGCGTGTGTGAGCACGTGTGTGTGCATGCGCGTGCGCATTAGCGTGTGCTTTTGCGCGTGTGTGTGTGTGTGTATGTGTGTGTGTATGTGGTGTGTGTGTGTGTGCGTGTGTGTGCGTATGCGTGCGCATGAGCGAGCGCTTGTGCGTGTATGTGTGCGTGCGTGTGTGTGTGTGTGTGTGTGTGTGTGTGTGTGTGAGGGGTGCTTGTGTGTGTGTATGTGTGTGTATGTGTGTGTGCGCGTGTGAGTGTGTCCTCGTGTGTGTGTGTGTGTGTGTGTGTGTGTGTGTGTGTGTGTGTGTGCATGAGCGAGTGCTTGTGCGTGTATGTGTGAGTGTGTGTGTGTGTGTGTGTGTGTGTGAGGGGTGATTGTGTACCTGTGTAGTGCTCGGACTTGCCAGCCAAGCCATCTTTATACCTCTTGGTTACTCATACATAAATATCTTTATTTGAAGCCGAACCCTTCCAGACCTGTCTCAGATTCTCAAGGGCCGTGGACCCCCTCTTTGATCAGTTACTTTTTACCTCAATCGATTGCATCAGAAATAGTCGCGTTGTTAGCCTGACGGATGGCGAGGCTCTAGAGGGGCTTTGGCATACACAGCATCATCTATATTTGGCCACGCCTGTGTCTGATCATACACGTTTACCCTATATACGTATTGAACATCATGTGCACACAGGAAAAGAAAGGGCAGGAAATGAGCAGGGAGTTCAAGAAGAATTTGTCAATTAAAAAAGCAGTTTGAAACATCCACCTGTTGTTCAGCTTTATTTTCGCACTTAAAGCGCCATGTTCACTGGACAATAATTTGGCCCGACGACAGAGCGGCAACACTCGGCTGATCACGTGCTCTCTCCTTTTGATCCCTTGTTTTCAATTTGATTGATGTTCAAGTAGAGCGAACCGATCTGTGCTGTGCTACGTGCCGTTTCCATTTTTGGGTCTTCCAGCCAATTTGGGAAGGGGTTTAGGGGTCTAGGGGTTAGAGACAGGCAAAGTTTCGGGCAAAGGTCAAACTTTTACCAAATCTGCTCTTTACACAATGATAAGGTGAATAACTAGCCTGCCAGCCAATGTGTTACCACATATATATAAAGCGGTCTGGAATTCAATGGAGCTCCACGGTGTGCTCCATTCCCCCCCCTAATGCAATAGTTTTGACTGTCAGTCTTGTCCATCATAAACGCGCCTTTTGCAGCGCGACAACCACGGCCGTTCCCGTGAGCGGTGGATTCACTGCCTATTTTTTCCATTTATTACTTTTTTGTATCTTTGCCACAGAATTGTGCTGTGAAGTCACCATGTTTTGCGTCTTTCTAAAAAAAGACGGCAGATTCTGTGGATGGACTGTGACAGGCTACACGTAATTGTATGCATGTAATTGTATGTTGGGACTCATCCGTGTATTATATAAAGGACATGTCGTAGCAAACAAATGCCACACGTGAAAAAGTTGGGTTATGCCTGCACAGGCCTTCTCTCCTGTATGAAATGTATGAGAGCAGCTGGCAGCTGAAAAGTGTTTCTCTGTGGAGCCTTTATTACAGTCTTGAAGCCAGTAAAAATTTGACTGATCTTAAAACGTTCCTCACATCGCAGAAAGAAAATCAGCAGCATGGAAATTTTTTGTAAGAAGCCTGCAAAAGCTGAATCTTGCCCTCAATGTCCTGTTAATAAGTACAAAACCCACTTGATCACATCTGGCATTCACTGTTTATTCCATAATTACAAACTCCTCAAGGCGCTTTTTCTGCGGTCGCATAGCTGTAGAAGGGGGCTATGGGAGGGATCTGCAGTTGCACGGGAACGTTTAGTTCAGTGATCATAGACTCAAAGACACTCGTGTGCACAAGCTCATGTTTACTTGAGAGTGTTGTCGTAATTTTAGGAATGCCTTTATCGTGGCATCTAGCAATCCTGCATTATGATAACTCTTCAGTTTTGCTTCCGTTGCCTAGTTAGATCTGCAGATCAAGCCACTTTATGACTTGATGTCTATTCCTTACGATCGAAGTCCTCTGCTCAGCTCAAAGTATCTTGGAATTTATATTACCTTGTCAGACCATTTGACGTGTGGGAGCTGAGTGGCAATCATGTCACGGGGGTTCATGTAGCTGGATAGGCGCAGTTCACCAGTGTGCCCCCCAGCCTCCTCCTTTGCATCTTGACTGGCAGCCCTGAGGAAGCCACTGACACCTGATGTGCTGTCGTCCAGCCCAAACTTGTACGCTTCTCCTTTGTTGGCCACGGACTGCACTTGTGTGTGTGAGTGTGTGCTTATAGTCACTTTAAAATGTGTGTGTGATTGCCATGAAAGCTTGAAATAGCTCAATGAGGCAGAGGATTTATGGGCAAGGACTGTACGTTAGACCATGTTGATTGCCAATCTATGGTTGCGTGTTTTCCTAGTTGGTCATGTTAGTACAAATGAGGTGCCCAAAGAACATGTATGCTTAATACTGCAGCACGATCTTGTCACGACTTGCACTGTTGCAGTTCAACACTGATGTATCGATGATTACTCATTCCTGCTGCTTCGTCATTGCAAATCCGTTTGCCATTTTTATCAATCCAAATGTGTTTGCAGCATTTTATCCAATCGTGCAATATGCTGTGCCAGTAAATTCAGCACTTCCACTTGCTCAAAGATTGCTAGGACAACACCTCACCTTTGCTGTCGTCTTGAAACCTGTGTATTTGAAGCCAAGAGGCGAAGCGCTCTTCCCTTCCAAGGCGGCAGCGTGCATAAAATCAAAAATCAACTGCATTGACACGCAGAGTGCAAAAAACAGCGTTGGACGGTTTGAACATAACCTGCAGAAATTGTTGCCTCAACCGTTTTCGTTTGTATTTCATTTCTGGCTATTGATCTAAGGCATCTATGTTTCTTATTCAAGTGAATGTACTACCAGGGCAGTAAACGTGATCTTACATGTCACCAGGGCAAGCGACAATGGGAATTGAAAAGCGGTAACAGATGTATGCAATTGAACATGGGTGCATTTTGAGTTTTGTGGACCCGGTACCAAAGCGGCCCCTTTTCCTTAATGTGGGGAGCGTTTATTTTACTGCCTGCGCAGTTTTATCTTATTTTCATGCACAAGCCATGCTAATCTGTCATTTGTCATTTGATAGCATAATGGCTCTGTTTCCTTTAATAACGTGAGGAGTGGTTTTCTATACCTTAGTAATTCTTAAGACCAAAAGTGTATCAAAAACAAGGGTCAACCGAAAGACTAGCAGCACCACCTGTCTTCTTTATAAACCCTACTCGGTCTTTGGGTGGGGCGCTCAGTATATATCGAGCACATTTAAGTATTCACTTTTGCACGCTATTAAATAGCAGACCGTAATTTACAACTCTATCCATCCTACATCCAGGGGCGCTAAACTCACTTTGGATCCAGGGGCGCTGAGCTGCGTGATGCGTTTCACCAATTTTCGCGCGGCACTGGGTGGGAGGTAGTAGATCAGTCCCTCCATGGTGAACAGTGTAGGCACCGTTGCATCGAATCCAGTGGAAGCAAGTGCAGTCCCAAGGTCCATCTTGCTCAGGTCTGCTGGGACATACACTGGTGGTTCTACCTGTGCGTACAAGCATGTTAATATATGTGAATCCTGATATTTATTTGCGAGGTGTTCGGACGGAATTCAGACATCATTGGTGGTACGTTGCATTGGGAGGCAGGCCAGTTTACCTGACTTGCTGAAACAGACTGGGCGACCTAACCTTCCCGCCTCAAGTAGAGAAACGAAATTTTGGCTATTGGGTACCAAATGTTATCGACGCCATCAATTCTTGATTGGCAGCTTTCTTAGTCTATTAGGATATTAGGACATTGTTCATGGCCGCTTTGGTGCTCAACTGCATAGAAAAAAGGAATACGCATGAAGCCTTGGCTACTTACACCTTGCAAAGCAGATATGGATTAGAAGGGAACTTCTAGTCCGATCAAAAAAGGCTCCTTTGTGGCAAGAGAGGGACGCACGGAAAAAGCACTAGCAGAATGAAAGAACGAGCGAAAGAGGCACTATGAGAACCAAGGATGACACAGCCTGTACAGTACTCACCCCATGCGGCACCATGTTCAGTTTGCCAGCGAGGTGCTGCTTACGCGATGATGCCTCTGGGAGATCAACCTGCATGTATATTTATTCTGTTGGTTACCAGCATAATCAACTTGCAATTTGCTTTGAGGGGTCTGGTGAATTAATGGGCTCTATTGCTTGTCTTGTACCTCGAACTTTCTTTAGCTTTTATTCTGCTTCTCTGTACAACCCGTTAAGCACCCCCATTCCTTTTGGCTTCCCACACATGTGACTCTTTAAGAGGCCATGTTTAGCTCGCTCTTCTATTCCAGTGGTCAACCATTTCTCCTTCCAGAAGAGCCTCCTTTTGAGACTTACACTGTGCATTATATTTTGTCTTGGCCTATGATGACTCGGTGTTTGTCGTTGCCGCAACAGTTTGTCGTTGCCGCAGCGGCTGACAAAGCTAACCGTTTCATTCCCAACAAACGTAGAAGTGGATCAAATCTAGGTGTGCTCCTCCCTAGCAAAATCGTCAGCACTTCAATTTTTCTAGGTCACACCTCAAAAAATGACACGCCTCCGCCCACAGGAGCAAAGCGGTAAGCTCGTGTGTCATAACCAGCTGCAATTGCCACAACCTGTGCATTTAAGAACAAAAAAGCATATTGATTAGTCTCATGAATGTTTTGTACAAGCAAATCCCAACAACAAGGGGGTAGTTGCGGGACCTGTTGTAGCTGAGGTGTATTGTGACACAACCTCGTTTTGAAGAGCTAGCAAAATGCCATATGTATAGCAAACAAACGGCATTAACACCATGAAAGCGCAGCTCCCTCACACACTCTCTCACCTGCTTGATTACCCCTAAGTTCACAGCGCTCTTGACTGCGGTGTCGATCCACTTGGTTCGTGCATCAATGAAATTTATGCACCTGCACGATGGCGCAGAGTATGAATAATGCTCACACGTTGTTCATGCATTTCATTATGAGGTGCATAAATACAACTGGCACAGAGTATGTGCTGTGCTTTCACAAATTATTGGAAGCAAGCGCCCCTAAAATCCCCTTTGCAGATCTGCATCCTTCTTCTGCACCAAGCCCCCTCACCCTGGAACACCCCAAAAGCGGTTCTCAAGGGTGTTCTTCAGCTGCATGGGGGCCCATGGGATGTTTTTCAACCACCAAGACCGGGCTGGCATCAACTCATCCCGGATAGCCGCTGCACATGAAAATACCACAGCCCTGATTCATTATGTCATTTAGGTAAACAGGAAGTGATGAATATGACATGTGGATGAGCGAATGCACGCAACGTGCATTCTTACTTCACTTACACTCGCCTGTCACCTTCTAATTTCAGTTTTATACAAAAGAAATCGTTTGGAACAACTCAGGTTGCCTTATTTTCTGCTCTGGAGGAAAGGTACCTGAGTACTTTAAACATGCGAGTATTGTAAATTGTACTGATCTCTGGGTTTAATAGCAAGATCTATGTAGTATGTCCATAAACGCTTCTCGTGTAATACAGGGAGATGGTTGCAAAGGTTAAGGGCACGACATGAATGTGGCAGAATAGGCGAAAAGTGCGCTGTTAAGGGTGCCAATTAGTGAACGTGACTACGAGGGTGGTAGTACCTGCCAGATGGTCTTCGTTATGCGCTGGCATTTTGAGGATCTGATTAAGCGTGCGGAAGATGAGCATGTCGTAGTTGGTAGGGTTCAGCGAGACGGTCCAGTAGAGGGGCCCAAGCTTGGAGGATCCCTGCTGCAGCTGAGGCTGGACCTGTGCGATTGATTACAAGGCACAGGTCTTTTCTGTGTTCTGCTTGCTTCTGGCTTGGTGTGCACATTTCCTTTTCCTGCTTTCACACCTTTGCCACAGCCACATCGTCCCAGTTCTCGTGCGTTGCTTTCGTTGCAGCTTGCATCCTTCTCTACTGCAATTTTCAAATTTACAATGTTATATACTTTTTTTAAACGGTCCAAGGGAGAACGGGCGAATTGTGTTTCGTGCGTGTGATCGATATTATAGTGAAAAACATTATTTTGCAGAGTGATAGAAAGATCATGAGGCGCATTTGGGCGTTCGCCGTATTTTTCTTGTCTTCCGGGTACTCCCAAATGGCTGGGGCAGGTGCGAGGTCGCATTGTGAAATGATGAAGTAAATTGTTAGGCAAAATCTAGGCCATTGTAGTCGAAGACACTCCTTTCAAGGACATAATGCTCACAGTGCATTGGAGGCAGTAATTGGATCCCAAAACATGCGCCCTTATTGGTGGACGCTAGAAATGTAATGCAGTGCATGTGTTCATTGGTGTATGCACGCACAAAGTACATCAATCTAGCTGCCTTTCCATTGGCCATACAATATCTACCTGCCACCCTATTCACCTATTACAGCACGGTATAGCTTTGAGTTTAATTCCACATTGCTGCGCTGCAGCCTTGGCATGAGCACTGCAAATAACTAACATACGGAAATGACGCTGGTCTCTTCAGTCTGGACCCCTTCTGCTTGCAAGCTGCAATTGCCTCATTTCTCATTGTGTATGCTTCACTAATTGCCGTTTCAGAGACTTGCCCTCCTCCAGGATTTGATAGCGTTCAACATTTCAACCTGTCTGCCTTTATTGAAGCGCCGTGGTTTGTCCTTTCTCAAGTAAGGTGGCCAAGCTTTGTAGAAAGATCTGTGCGTGCGATATTCAGGGCCATGCCAATCCTCGGTTTGCAACCAACTCAGAGGGGAGACACTGAGGCCCAAAATGTGTGATTTTTGTATGCTCCTAGGGTGTGTGCCCCATGACTGGCAATTTTCAAGCTCGTGACTGTTAAGCATGATTTCCGAGCAGCAGCTGAGCTTGAACAGTGCCAGTCACAGGCACGAGCGTAGGAAGCTAAGGCGTGAACCCTACTTGTTGCTGCCAAACACACCACCTGCAGCACCGACGATTCAGTGATACCTACTCAGTATTTTGGAGTTTTGGCAAGAAAAAAAAGATATGTCAGATTGAATGGAATGAAAAGACTAAGAAGTTGGCGAAACATGCAAAATATCCTCTTTTCCAATGAACAGCACCCATCCAGGGTAAAAATGCCCTATGTTGCATGTAGTTTTGTGATCCTATACACAGAGTGACTTACAAGGATCTAAGCACGTGCTCTCGCGGCTTGTGACATTGGATTTGGTCCAAAGCTAGACTGGTCTAATTGTTCAAGTGGTGTGTAAGTAATTGCCCCTATAATATTAACCCCTCTGCCAAAATCATATCCATTCTATTTAGGTCTAAGACAGTTTTTGTTCGCTTTAAGTTCTCCTTTAGCCTATGATAGCTGTGAACATTTTTGGTGTAAGCCGACAATTTCTCTTTCCCTTGACACTGGCCTAAGGCCCCTTCTTTTTTCCTTTAGAAACTACCGCCATAAACAATAGGAAAAACTGAAGGCAACTAGCATTGTAAACTCTTCCACCAAAAAGCAAAAGCATAAGGAAATTTGAGGGGTATCAGGAGGGTTGCAAGCGTGGCCAGAAAACTCGTCATCCAGGTTTATTGAACAAAACAGACAGATACTTCCAACCGACTAGCTGATCATCACATGACTCATCCCGATACACGATGAGGGATGTTGGAAGTTCTGGAAGGAGTGTGTCTAAACAGGTTTGGCAGCGCAGCTGACAGAGTCGCAAGGCTCTATGGTAATCGAGGTTTAGAGCTTGGACAATCCTTCAAAAAAGCACAATTATACCATTCTCTTTACCGGCCTTTGGCAGGCTCCTTTGGTTTATCAGCCTGAGGACGAGCTTTACTGTGTGCGCGCCCGCTACTTGCCCATAAATGAAAACAATCTTCAGGTAGCTTTCGTTGTACAGCCGCAACCTTTTTTCTTGTATTGTACACAAGTTAGTTAGGCATGTCAAATGAAGCGTTTGTACCCACCCCGTGTTCTGCAAGCACTGTTAAACATTTGTTGTTATTTTCACCAAATGTTTCACACAGGAAGGTTTGCAAGTCTTCAATTCTGCAAACCAAGGATCCACAACAGGCCCCCCTGTTGGCACTAAGGGGGATTCAGGGTGAATGCCTAGCAAATACAAATACTACGTTACTCTCTTCATTGCTTCATCATTTTGCGCCATTTTGTTACCAAGTTGGTAATTGGCAGACAATCTTTAGTGCGGAAAAGCAAGTACAAAGAGTTTGGGGATCTATGTAGCTGATTACGATTTTAAAGTAGCTCAAGCCGCTTTTTTTTTTCCTAACGCACAGGTTTGAGCTTGTGGCCGTGCCACTAGACGCAGATAATGAGACGCAACGCAGCTCAAGCGATCCTTCCAAGTTGCGTGTTGGACCTGCTGCCTTGTTGCCAATTCTGCGCCTTGGAATGGCTCTTGAAGCCTTTGGCCCATACTGGATAGTAGCGACAGGTGAATGAGGCTGCAATGTACGGCATCGAGGAAGAAGCAATAGCACTTCGCTCAAAGAGATACTGCAAAGATAGATTCATGTAGGTCACTTGCCCACATGCAAAGGTTTTCCCCACATGCTGCAGAGAATTAAGTGATTATAATTGACCGAAAGGCTCGTAATAACCCAGACCTGGTTTCCCCTCAGGCTCCTCAAATACCAGCGTGTCCTATGAGTGGGCGATCATTTCTGGAGGGGCGCCGTCTGTTCCTACAGGAAAGGGCTGCCGTACAGGGCAGCCAGGGCCGCTTGAGGAGCAGTACTTTGGAGGTAAGGGTAAAAAGGGGGATGCTGTACCCACAGAATAAGTAGATTTACTTGAATATAGATTAAACCGTAGCCATTCCTCTGGCTTTTATTTGCTTATATCCCTCGTGGTGTACTGCCATTTTTCAAACAGGTCTTTGGCTCTTTTCAAGGGCTCCGACAAACGAGAGCAAGGCGGTTATGGTTCAAAAAGCAGAAGATATGGGCTTAGACACGACCGTGCTGAAAGATGTGGCGCATTCAGGATGCGATTACCCAGAGCCCTGAACAAAGAGCACCGCCCAGGAAGCACACTACATGGACTTTGCTATTCAGCACCTATTGTTGATATATTTCTGGAATGGTTTTCAGAGTGCCATGCCTTTAAAGTCAAGAGCTTATTGATCGCCCGACAAGCTGACTCAGATGCTTTTAACAACAAAATCGGTCAAGGAGACAGAATAGGAACCTCGCTGCTCTTCTAAATGTCAAATATCTGCAGGGTTGGCCAGGACCAAATACACGGTGTATGTATAGTATAAGGTACTTTTTGGCAGGGAAATCACCAAATATACGGTCTTATACCGAGTACACACACAATCCTGGCCGACCCTCGCGAGTAACATGTGTAAAGATTTTAGCTATCGTCTGTGGCTCCATAATTTATTGCTGAGTGGCTTCAGCCTTTGCAAAAACATTGTGTGACACAATTTAAAAAACCCAGAGGCTATACAGCAAAGTATTCAGGAAACAGTAGACAGGAAACTGCAAGGGGAATCAACCAGAAAAAGAAGAGCTGAGCGGTGGAAGACGTTATTACCGTACAGACTTGGGTTCAGTCCGCAGCCCCAGAAAAATATTTTAGTTTCACACTCCCGCATCAACCCCGCACCCTGGAAATATTTAATTTACACCAACCCACAGGGATTTTTGCCTGACAGGCTCCAAAATACGCCAAAAATCCCCGTTTTTCAATCCCGCACCCCCAAAATAAATAGATATTTTTCGTGCGCGCAGTCACCCCGCAGGGCAAAAAACGATATTTT
>Ga0307968_1002212_pt1 | contig 16119 bp, 15 predicted proteins | sample OrgLakmetagen650_FD_201834 | JGI IMG/M metagenome (GOLD analysis project Ga0307968, IMG submission 201834) | Saline water microbial communities from Organic Lake, Antarctica - #650 | ecosystem: Environmental > Aquatic > Non-marine Saline and Alkaline > Saline | place: Antarctica: Organic Lake... | reverse complement strand
GTGCCCATGATGATGCCCACCATGGCCACGACCACCACGAGGTGCATGATGGTGGGCATCATCATGGGCACAGCCACGAGAACATGAACATGCGCAGGTGCGTGTGGGTGCATGCATGTGTGTGTGTATGTGTGTGTGTGTGCGTGTGTGTGGGTGGGTGGGTGGGTGGGTGGGTGGGTGGGTGTGGGTGTGGGTGTGGGTGTGGGTGCGTGCATGTGTGCGTGTGTTTGTGTTTGTGTGTGGGTGGGTGCGTGCATGTGTTTGTGTTTGTGTGTGGGTGCGTGCATGTGTGCGTGTGTGTGCGTGTGTGTTCGTGTGTAAATCCGCAATCAATGAATGATGCAAATCAGCAATGAATTATGGTGTGTTCTGCACATGTCTGCATACGCTGCATTGCTGCACGTGGCAGGGACTCTGTGCCTTGCAAGCCTAATTGTTAGAAAGCAGCCAGCCAAGTTTGGTTGCTCATCGCTCCTGTGCACTGCCTCCACCTGCAGTGCGCTGCTGCATGTTGTGGGAGACCTAGTGCAGAACATTGCAGCCAGCCAAGTTTGTCTGCTCATCGTTCTGTGCACTGCCTCCACCTGCAGTGTGCTGCTGCATGTTGTGGGCGACCTAGTGCAGAGCAATGCAGCCAGCCAAGTTTGTTTGCTCATCATTCCTGTGCACTGCTTCCACCTGCAGTGCGCTGCTGCATGTTGTGGGAGACCTAGTGCAGAGCATTGCAGCCAGCCAAGTTTGTCTGCTCATCGTTCCTGTGCACTGCTTCCACCTGCAGTGCGCTGCTGCATGTTGTGGGCGACCTAGTGCAGAGCATTGCAGCCAGCCAAGTTTGTCTGCTCATAGTTCTGTGCACTGCCTCCACCTGCAGTGCACTGCTGCATGTTGTGGGAGACCTAGTGCAGAGCATTGCAGCCAGCCAAGTTTGTCTGCTCATCGTTCTGTGCACTGCTTCCACCTGCAGTGCGCTGCTGCATGTTGTGGGAGACCTAGTGCAGAGCATTGCAGCCGGCCGAGTTTGTCTGCTCATCGTTCCTGTGCACTGCTTCCACCTGCAGTGCGCTGCTGCATGTTGTGGGAGACCTAGTGCAGAGCATTGCAGCCAGCTAAGTTTGTCTGCTCATCGTTCTGTGCACTGCTTCCACCTGCAGTGCGCTGCTGCATGTTGTTGGAGACCTAGTGCAGAGCATCGGCGTGGCTCTGGCAGGTCTGCTGATCTGGGTGAAGCAGGTGAGTTTTAAACGATTCGTTTGGTGCTGCATCTAAACATCGTAGGAAAATGTGTAGGGCTGGCCAGAACCATATATATATACGGTATTTTTGGCTGGGAAATCACCAAATATACGGTCATATACGGTGTATATATACAGTTCTGGCCAACCCTAAAAATGTGCAGTATTGAATGTGATGACAGGCCGGTAGGCACACATGGAGGTTGGGTGTGATGAGGCTGGTAGCTTGCCTGCTGGTCGGATCTGGAGCAGGTAGGTGGCTCAGCCTATTGCTGCGACCTGTATTATTGACAAGGCCCGTGCATACGTTATAGCTGCAATGGGGCTATTAGGGGCGTAGCATCAGCTACAGCGGGCCTGCTGGTCTTAGAGAAAGTGAGATCCGCCTTGGATTATCGACAAGGCCCGTGCATACGTTATAACTGCAATGGGGCTAGTAGGGGCGTAGCATCAGCTACAGCAGGCCTGCTGGTCTTATCATCAGCTAGTCTTATCATTTGGTCTCATCGTCAGCTGGTCTTATCTTATCAGCTGGTCGTATCATCAGCTATACCAAGCCTGCTGCTGGTCCTATCATCAGCTGGTCTTATCATCTAATCCAATCTTATCAGCTGGTCTTATCATCTGCTGGTCTTATCATCAGCTTCAGCAGGCCTGCTGGTGGTCAGAGAAAGTGAGGTCTAACTGGCTACTCGCCAAGCTGCACCTGCAACTTTGCAATGACAAACAGTGATTGCATGTGGTTGCATTAAACACTAGGACATGCAGAGCTTCAGCTTTAGCAGGCCTGCTGGGCTGGGTGAGAAGGTGAGATCCAGGTGACTATTTGTCAAGCTGCACCTGAGTCTGTCAAAAAGAAACGTGTGCGAATGAATGTGATAATCGGTAATGTGATATTTGTGATAGTTGGTAATGTGATCATCGGTAGCGGGCCTGCTGGATTGGGTGACGCATCCTGGATTGTTATGCTCCCCCGTCAGATTAAAAGTTTGTTAAACGTGACGAGGCGAGTAGTTACAGGGCATTGGTGCGGTTTTGGCAGGCCTGCTGACCTCGGGGATGCCGATGGGGGGAAAGAACCCGTGACTGCGCTGTTTATGGAGAAGGGGGGCAAGCTTGCTTGCATGTAATGAGGCTGGTACTTATAGAGAGCATTCGTGCAACTTTGGCAGGAACCCTGATTTTAGGTGTTCTGTCATGTGGCGTTTAAAGCAAAGCAGGCTCGTTTTTTCTCTTGCGGTGGAAAGAGCAAAGCAAACTCAAGTGGCGGTAAGAGCAAGGCAGACTCGTTTGTTTCTCATGTGGCAGTAAAAGCGAAGAGCGGGCTCGTTTTTTCCCTATGTGGCGGTAAGGGCAAAGCAGACCCATTGTTAAAGTGTCGCGGTACGAACAAAGCAGGCTCTTTTTTTTACTCATGTCAGGAGGCGCCAGTTCTTGTAACTTTTGGACGTCAACTATCAATCGTATTTTTTATTTTATAATCGGAATCCTGAGGTTGAGAGCTATTGATTGGTATATAAATGAGTTCGATCGGAGAAGGTCGGGAGGGGGGGGGTCGGGGGGGTTTCGACTTTTTGGGACTCCCCCTCCAGAATTTTACAGGGGCATTTTCCCGAAAATGTAATTATACATTTGGAATCCTCAGCTCAAGCCCAGTCGATTGGCACCCTTTTTGAGCAAATTGGGTAAAAGGGGGGGTCTGTGGACATTTTCAAAAGTCAGAGGCACATGCACTCGGTGCAGGCCGCGGGGTGAGTCAAGCCAATGCAGCAGCAATGCAGCCCAAACTTACAGGATTGTGCCAGCATGAGATAGTCAGTGGAATCCTGAAGAAATAAAAGCAATGTGGGACTGTGCAAGCCAGTTATGGGTGCCTGGTAGGTCACTTGTGCATGGGCGTCCGTATCTGAGTTTTTGTCCCATAACTCTGCGGCACTATAGTTTCAGGTATTGATGAGTATACAGATGGATGCAGAATTCCAAAAGGAGCAGAATGGTACCCTTTTTGTCTGGGTGGGGGCACTGGGTGGTGGGTATTTGGGGGGGGGGGGTGTCAAGGGCCCCCAAACCAAAAAATAGGGTTGACGTCCAATACTTTTTTTTTGGCGCCTCCTGCTCATGTGGCAGTAAAAGCAAAGCAAGGCCGGGTCATGTACCCCATCTTGAAATTCTGACAGCCAGCATCGCTCGCCTCCAATCATATATATATCCCAATCTTGAAATTCTGATAGCCAGCATCGCTTGCCTCCAATCATATATATATACTCCTGCCCATCAAGCTGCTGCTTTAAGAAGTCTGGACGACCCTTGCTGGGATTTGGCAGGCCCTGCTTCCAACATTGTCTATTCTGTGTTTTGCTTGGGCACTTTGGCACTTTAGCACTTTACACCATTGACTTTACACGCTCAACCATTCATTTACTCATCTTTTTACACCACTCAGGACGACCCTCGCTGGGCATTGGCAGACCCCATCTGCACTTTCGTTTTTGCCATCCTAGTCTTGCTAACGACAAAAGGTGCGCTTGCCCTTAATGCATGATCTGTTTGAGCACGCATCCAGTGTGTCGCAAGCTGCGTGGTGGTGCAATTCGTGTGTCAGTTAAACAATGGTTAATGGTTACATTGGTTACAATGGGGGGTAACCTTCAGCCAGGTTGTTTGGCTGATCAGCGGCTGCTGATTCAGTCAGTTAAACAGAAACATGATGGCTGACTGCCCAAAATGTGCACACTCCTCAAAGCTGCTCGTTCCCCACAGCCAGCAGTTCCTGTGCTAAATCTGTGAGGTTACAGAGTGCTGTGTGCTGCGTGCTGTGTGTCATTTGTGTTCAAGGGAAGCGACAATGCAATAATCGACGACGACCCTAAGGGCCAACGCACAACCCCAGAAGTGTCTGCTGAATCTGTTTTAGGTTACAAAGTGCTGTGTGTGATCTTCGTGCAAGTTGAGAGGCTAGGTATTGATTGACAACCAAAAATGCACATTATTTGTCGTGTTTTCCCTTTTGCACATTGCTTGGCCCCTCCTTACGTGCCTGGAGCAATTGATAAGGTAAACATGGTTTTGTCAGGAAAATAAGCTGAGCAAGTCCTGATGGTATCCACCAAACATATTTTGAAAATATGTGCATACAATAAGCGCTGACAAAAAATGTGTGGATCTCTTTGGGGAAGCCCCCATTTATGTGTTCTGGTTTCTGCAAGTGGGGGAGGACATACACAGGGCACAGGGACCCCGTATCTGTAAGATAGCAGACCATATAAGGCACACACTAATATGCCAACAGCAACATCCAAGTGTGGCACTCGATGACTTGAATATTCATCCTGTTCAGGCATTATCATGGACATCATCCACATCTTGATGGAGAGGACTCCGGTGCAGCACGACCTGTCGGAGATGTGTAGCGCGATGGTTCAGGTAATGTGTTAACGTAGACCTCCTGATTCCCATTAGTCTTCTTCTTTTTCTTTTGGTGGAGGAGTTTTTGGGTACCCGGTACCCATGTGGCTCCTTTTCCTTGATTAGTATGGGGAGTGGTTTGTCACTGCCTGCGTAGTCTTCTTTTTTGCAAACGAAAGCATGATGTCGGGACCAACCTTTGATATCAATGCAAAAGTAGACGTCTGTGTCTGAGATACCAGTCTGGACATTTGGAGAGTGTGTGTTTGTGACGTAATGTGTTGTCAATCGTGCTCGTGTGCAATTGTTCACGGACTGTCCAAGGGAATGGCGCGTATAGCTAGAGTTGGCCAGAACTGTATATATACCGTAGGTTCACGATCACTTCGGAAATTAAATAACTATTTGGCAAAAAACGAAAATTTTTTTTAATAATTCTCGGGGCCCTCTCCGAACTGAATTCGAAGTGATAAATTAATTATTTTAAGTGGTTTTCAGGGAGGTTTTAAGAATTAGCTCCCAGCGTGCCCTGGTTGTGAACCCCTGACCCGTTTTTGGAGCCCCTGCCCCCAGCTGAGAGGCTGGCCGCTCAGCAGAGGGACCATGAGAAGCTACAGAGGGAGAGGCAGCTCAGGGAGCTGGCAGGGGCATTGGCAAAGGCAGGCAAGGGGCGTGGCTGAAGTGGCCCGTGGGGCGTCCGTGCATGCTGCTCCAAGAACAAGCCTCCTCCTCTCACAGGCCCTCCAGGCTCATCCCTTGGGGCATCCACACAGAGTTAGTGAAGATGACAAGTGGGTAAGAGGGTTGCTTCTTTGATTGAGGGAAGCATCTGTGCAAGCACTCAGCGGTGGTTCTCCCCATGCAGCCAATGGGCAGTCTGCCCATCAGCCTGCACAGCGGCAGCAGCAGCAGCGAACAGTGGGGGTCTCTCGAATTTACAAATTAATTCTTGACAGGGCCTGCCCGAACTGGATTCGAACTCGAAAATTAATCCCCAGACCCCCTCACGAACTAAAATCGAAAATTTAATTTATTTTTGAAATGTGTGGTCCCGAAGTGATCGTGAACCTACGGTGCACTGTATATGACCATATATTTCGTGACTTCCCTGCCAATTAGACCGTATATACAAGGTACACATATGGTTCTGGCCAACCATATGTATATAATGAAACTTTGCTTCCGCATTCAAGCCAGATGACTTGACGAAATGAGTTGAATAAGCATTGGTTATACAAGTGCCAAAATGCTGAAAGTAGCCGATGGTAGGCCTGTACAAAGAGTTGTAGCACAACCCCCTTGCCAGGCAAAGGCTTGAGCAAAGTAAATGACAGCCGGCAACGGTACAAGGCATATGGATCTGGCCAGCCGTATGTATAGCATACACTCTTCGATTGTTGAGACTGGTATCCTTGACAGAGTTACTTCTTCTAACGTGTGCTATTCTTGATTAGACCAGGCTGCTGTCTGTGACAAGACGACCCTCCTATTACAGTAGCGCTGTCCCGTTCCGGAGTAGGATGTTCTCATTGTGTGCGTACCGTTGATAGGCCGCACTAAGCTTTAGCATTGTGTGCGTAACGTTGATTGGCCGCACTAAGCATTAGCATTGTATATGTAACGTTGATTGGCCGCACTAAGCGTTAGCATTGTGTATGTAACGTTGATTGGCCGCACTTGGCCTGCTGGACCCCGTGGTTTAAAATGAAAACAATTGCCCAAATAACAATCACTGCTCCCTACATAAATCAAAAGGAGCTGCATTGTTGCCAAGTACTGTATAAGCTACCCAACACAGGAAAAAAACAAGCGGTGGGTTTTCAATTTCTAGAATAGATGATCCACAACGTTGTTGTGTTTACTTTGTCAGAGCAGACCTTCCACAGATATTGGGGGTAATTTGTTATTGCGTTCACTTTGCTGGTCGATTAGTGACATGATGTGTGATTGACTAGACGAAGCATGTCCAACAAATGTTTGCATTGAAACGTGTTGTAACCGTGCTTATTCTTCTCATGTCTTCCCATGCTTGCAGATTGACGGAGTGCATGATGTGCACGACCTGCATGTTTGGAATCTGAGCTTAGGTCTACCCATCCTGAGCGCCCACGTGAATGTGGCGGCAGACGCGCAAACAGACTTGGTGAGTTCTGAGGACAAGTGCTCCCAAAAATAGAGCGCGTGAAGTGCAAGATCTCCATGTTCAAAATCTAAGCTTTGGTCATGCCTCTCCTGATCGCCCACGTAAATGTGGCGGCTCATGCAGTTGGAATTGGTCAGACACTCTTTTTCAATCTGTCCTATGTGGCACAGGTTCTGAAGCAACTGGAGCAGTTTTCGAGGAAGCGAGGCATTCGGCACTCTACCGTTCAAATCTGCAACCCATCCACTATCCCTATAGTAGGAAGCGAAGACAGAGTGTAGCTTGTTTTCTTAGATGTCTTTGGTGTTTTACACACTACCTACATTCTTTTATTTCGTTAGGTAGGTGATTGCGAGCTCACTGTAAGCAAAAAGGGCATAAAGTAATGTCACCGTGCTATATGTGCCTCAAAAAGCCTGTATCAAAAATAGGCGCCTCATAAGAGACACAGGTAGGAACGATTCCAACCTGGCTTTTGCCTTCCAATTTTATTGTGCACAACAGTGACGGAAATTTAGCATGCCAGCAAGCATAGTTGCTGCAACCCAGCAATCACGCCCTAAATGGAACCCAACAAACACGTATCAAACTAGGTCAATAATGCAAGAAGAGCTACTCGTAATAACCTAGCAGATGGCACTGCCACTCCATACCCCCTCCCCTGCTATGAAAAAGGCGAGAAGTTGGAAGCCAAAATGAAAACTGAAGAATAACCAGCAGGAAAAGGTTTGGTCTGAACACAGAGAGTCTTGAAGGAGGCAGCGCCAGTGACCACATAGACATGCCGAAGATCAAGCCAGCTTTAGAACCAGAAGCAAAGTAGCAGGTGGTTCCTAACAAGAGGCATCTTACCCGGACACCATCCTGCTAGGAGCAACAGTCACCATCGTACACCGCGTCCAGCTATGCGACTTGGTTGTTACCAGAACCATGATGCCCGCCCAAATTCAAATCAATCTGAAGAATGGCACTGTCCAGGACCTCTCTGAGGAGCAACAAAACACTCGGCATTGACAGACAGAGAGCGATACAGTGCTGGTCAACTGGGAACCAACATGGAAAGTAGCAAAGATGGTCAGATCCAACACTAAGTATTGTAAAAATGGCTGAAGAGGACGAGACGAGCAATGTGTCCACCTCTGGCGTAAGAAATGAACCTCCAGACAAAAACATGGATAACCTGGCCCATTAAGGGATGGAGGGTCCCAACAGGCATACTCCTTGATGGAAATTTACGCTAAGCAAACATACAAGGGACAAAGTTCATTTTAACATGCAACCTACTGACCCACAAAACGATACCAAGGGTACAGGCAACTGTAGACCAGACAGGTTGATCTTATCATACCACCTCCAGCAGTACAAGAGAACACATGCCAGTGAGCAATATGACACACCGAGCCACCCGCCACAAGCAGAGGACTGGCTAACAAAAGTCACCCTCTCAAGTTCCAAACCTTCCCAGAGGTGACATGTGTGTACAGCATAGATGATAAATGTTCCGGCACCATCACCCCTCAATGCCTCAACATTTTACAGGATGCATACAACTCTGCTCGCCATCAAGGCAAACATGCATGACACCACAACAGAATCCATGGACTACTTCACCCACTCCCACGACTTTCAATGACAGGCAACAATACCATGGCTGAGTGCTCACATTATCAGGCTCTACCCACCCAGTCCTTGACGGCCTTTCACAACCACGGCCTTGTGACAAAAGAAAGAATGGCCTCACCTCTAAGCTTTACCTTAGAGCTTGAAGAGTTCCAAGAGACAGAGTATTTAATTCCAGGATAGATACTTCGCCAGATCCTTCATCTGCCACCCAATGTGTGACGATAAACACATGCTCAAAGTAGTGCAACATGCAACCGCATCTGCCTTAAATAACCAAGAGGCAACCATTACCTTCTTACTGCTTCTTAACTGGATGGAAAACAGCACCAACGCTTTTCACAAAGCCTGCACTGACAGCAATGATGTTTGCACTATACATGGATACATCCCAAAAACATAAGTGCGCTACATGCCACTCCTCTACCAGCAAAGCAAAACACCACCCTTGCCAGAAGCAACATGGGACATACGCATCCTAATAGTTTGCAACAAAGCTGCCAGGGAGCAACTTATTACATCTTTGTTAGACAAAATAAAACACGGCCTATCACCAGCGACTACCTGGAATTATAAAAACACAGGCACCAAACCTTTTCTTGAGTCACCAGCTGAAAGGTTACAGCCAAGAATGGCAAAAGTATGTAGGCTCCCCAAAGACTAAAGAAACACAGTTATCAGTGAAAATATTGGCGACAGAGAAAATACTGGCGACAGAAGCATTACATTACACAGCCAAGTCCCCTCCCATCATATGCAACAAAAGCGCTTGCTAGAAATTAAGGCCCCTAACTGGAAAGAATGGGTATTCACAGATGGGAGTCGTAAGGCAAACAAAGAAAATGGATCTCGGTCTATTGGAGCTAGAGTCTACCACCCTCAGTCCAACAAAATCACCACAGCAATTCCTGGAGGGACAAGCATCAATAAAACCATAAACAGAGCTGAGCTAGCGGGATTCGCTGCTGCTTTGATAAATGAACACACCCATGCATACCACAACAGACAGCACTGGTGCACTATGGCAAATAAGAAATAGCATCCTCTACCCGCAGCGCATGAACCGGCATAAATATGCCAAACTCCTAGACACCATCGTATACTGCTTCTAGCTATCTAAAGACACCATCCATCTCTACAAGGTTGAAGCTCATGCTGGCATCCTAGAGAATGAGTGCGCTGATGCCATGGCAAAGTGCTCTGCAGAAAGTCAAAGTGGCCACGGCATCCACATCTACACCGACGCCCATCCCCCATCATTCAAAACTCTGGCCAGCAAGGATGGAAAACCCTCCCCCAGTTTGCCTACCAGATACCCTTGACACCTACCAACCAGGGCCTCCAGTAGACAGGCTCTCCATCTTCTCAGATCTCAATGCTGTAAAAGCGCACATACACGTTCAACACAATCTTGGTCCCAAATCAAAACAGATTTCAAACCATCAGTCCACAACGTGCTACATAATATACCAAGAACTGATCAAGCAAGGCATTGACAAGAAAGACGCAAGTAACTCAATTTGGAAAAATGCAAGTGTCACCTCTGGAGAAAAGAAAAATGCCATGCTCTGCCGCACAGATTTGATATACAACCAAAAGCGTGCCGCTTAGTGCAACCATATAGAAGGCCCACCAATCTGCCCCATCTGCCAGAAGCTGGACGGCACCTACCACATGCTGTCGGGATGCAGCCATCCCATTATAATTTATTATAAACATCAACAGGCACAGCACTGATGGGTAAATGATTCTAAAAGCGCTCCAACAAGGTACACAAGCAAGGTGCATGACTGCTAGCACAAGCAGGCGTAGGCAGTCGTGAAAAAATGCTGCAAGGCATGATACGCCCTTCAGAAGGGACACAGATAGGAATGCTTCCAACCTGGCTGTTAACTTCCAATCTCACATGCACAACAGCGGCGGAAATTTATCAAGACAATTGCAATCATAGTTACTCCAGCCCAGCAACCACGCCCCAATCAAAGCCCAACAAGCACGTATTAAAGTAGGTCTGGACATCATCAGTATCCCACCTGTGACCTGTGTGATACTGATGATGTCTAAGATGAGTAGCATGCTTTTTTCCGCTGCGTCAATCCCCACTGGCACGTAAAATCTCTCTGCAGGAATTAGGCGTCTCCGTTAACCCCAACAATTTGTTTCTTTCTGAAGCCAATACAACAACAAGCTAACTTTTTTCTCAATGAACTTTTGTGCAGACTAACAGTCGCGCTCCTTGACTGAAGGCCTTTCTGGTAAAACCTTTGTAACAACAAACTAGGTCTGCCAACAATGCAAGAAGAGCTGCCCGTGATAACCTAGCAGATGGCCCTATCATCCATAAGCTACCCCCGGCTATGAAATTAAGAGGCGATTAAACAAACGAGATATACATTTAATCAAAAGTACTGTGTAGACACTTTTCCTACTCAAAAAGCAGAAAAGGCACAAGAACAACATAACCTGCTAATGCTTCGCTTACTTGGAAATTGTAAAACCCTTCACACCATCCTGCTAGGAGCAACATGTCACGACAAATCATGGTACCAGCTTAAGCATGGATTGCAAGTATGAGCCATAGCGTCCGCCAAGCCCCCCCATAAAGGTGTGTTTAACGTCTCCACCCTCTCCACGCGAGAAGGAAGCGACGGCTCAAGCAACGCCCAAGAGGAGATGGCTCAGACAAGTCTGAGAAAAGAGCGAATTTGTTACAAGAGGACCATCTAAACTGGCCAAACAACCAAATAACCATAAAACCGTTGCTCACATTATAAATCCAGGGAAATCCCACCATTCGTCCATGCCACTGATTTAGCATGAAAAACAGTCCCCATTTACAGCAGCCACACAAGAAACCCACTCCACAGCCTTGGAGTTGCTGGCCTGCATGCCACGGCACTCATGAAAAATTGAAGCTTACATGTTATCAAATTCGCAACCAAAAACACACAGATGAAACGACACATTGAATACAACCCCCACCAATATATGAGCAACTCTCCTGGCGGTAAGCAGGCTTCTGCCTCCCAACAACATGATCCCCACTGAAACTTCTCTTATATTTTCTCCAGGTGGGATGTTGTGCGTCTGTGCATCCACTGGGTGGTGCAGAACACAAACAATATCCTTTCCAAATCCATGCCGGTAGTATTTACACTATCTGCGTTCTTTTTCTTTTATTTTCTTTTCAATAAAGGCGCTAAAGAAATCAAGGGAAAAGGGCTAGGCACTCAGTCTCAAAAGAGGCCACACCATACACATCTTGCTGGTTCAAAAGAGTCTTCAGACGAGTTGGGCTATCCTCATACTGAGTCGGGAAGACAAGCTGGCGGTGCTGACGCATTCTTTGGACGAGAAAGTTATGGCAAAAAAGGTGAAGGCAAGAAAGTGCACGGCTGAGATTGTTGGAGAAATATCCAAGCAAAGGTAGAGAGGAACACAGGTTTGACAATTCTTTCATCCCATCATCCAGGACCAATCCCCAAAGGTACAGTATTGGTTTACAAAAAAAATTTCAGTCAAGAAGTGCGACTGCTAGCCAGCCCATAAAAAGCAATAAGTTCACTTTTTACTCTGGCTTAAAAAAGGATGAACAAACACTTATAAAAGTAGACACATCGTATGCTTCTGTTGGGGGAAACACCTGCGGAGAAAAATCACGTGGGGACTGACGCAGAGGAACATGACATGCAAGATGCAAGACCAGTCCCCACATTAATTACGTGCAACTGCTGGGCTGCTTGAGTAGAACTTTGTGGAAATTGTGAGAATTTTGTTGTAGCACCGCCTTGTAGCAACTACAAAAAACCCTGAGAAAAGAAAAAACTACGCAGGCAGTGAAAACCACTCCCCACATTAATTAAGGAAAAGGAGCCACTTTAATACCGAGTACCATAAAGCTCCTCCACCACAAAAAGGAAAGGAAAAATCAATGGGGATCAAGAGGGTTGCAGGCTTGGCCTGAAACCGGCTCCTGATGAGAGTTGATAACAGTACTGGAAAGGGCACGTCTGGTATGGACAAATTTAGCAGCTAAGTTTACAGAGTGAACATGGAGCTCGGAGGCAAGCTTCTTGATTCTTTGAGAACCCAGTTCATTGAAAGGCTGCAGAGTGTGCGTGTTGTAGATGGTGCCACCCACACCCAAAAGGATGATATGGACAGTAACGGATGCTCTTGGAGAATGTTGCAGAGATCTTTGTGCTGTTCTTTTGCGACATTCAGCTGGTTCTGAGGTCTGGTGTCCTCACAATATTTGATCTCGATGAGATGAATGTCACGCCGTGTTTTGCTTAGGTCTTTAGGTCCGTGCTGTCTGGGGCTAGTGGCTTTACCGGTGGCTGGCGGTGCTGCTGAGGTGCTCCCAGTCTCCCTCAATTTCCCCCTGCCACTTCGAAGAGCCTACCCCTCAACATTTGTTGTTTTTGTGTTTTTGCAGCGATGGGAGTAACCAGCACAAAATCTGGGCGGCTGGAGGTAAATCTGTCTTTATCTGAGAAGCGGGGTGGGAAGAGCCATTTGGGAACAATTCTACTTTCAGCTGTTTCAGGAATCAGCCGAGATCAGGAATGGGTATGCTTATGGGTTTGTGTTTGGTTTTCTGTGTCTTCTTTTGTAAGCCGGTGGATGTTGTAGAAGGGAGTTCCCTCAGGGCCTGCTGTTCTGATGGAGGTGTCAGTGATGTCGGAGTGGGTAGTGGATGACTTTTTAGCAAGGACGTCGGCATGTTCATTACCGATAATACCAGCATGGGACTTTACTTTGAAGAAGTGGATGGGCGATGGTGATTGGCGGATTGCTTTAGAAATGGATTGAAGGACATCTCCATGGATGTGGTGGCAATGGAGATTCGGGTGTGCGAGCTGCTTTTTGATTTGATGCAGTGATGTAAGGCTGTCTGTGGCTATATGTGAGTAGCCGTGTATGACTGCAGCTGCCATAGCTGCTAGCTCTGCACGTGAGATGGTGTTGGTTATACCCATGCCTTTTGGGTTTACTTAGCGGGAAACATTGAAGTGAGGTTGGTATACGCCTGATCCGGTGTCTTGCCCTCTTTTGGAGGCTGCCATCAGTGTAGGTCCAATCCCGCCAATATTTTACTTTACGGGTAAGGTTTTGGATGGAGCTGTTTTTGGGTGCTTCGTCGATATTACAATTATGAGGTTGGTCAGTGCTAACCAGGGCACTTGTTTTATTTGGGCCTTCTGGGGCTTGAGGGTGGTCATTGGGTAGCTTATTAAATTTGTTGAGTCCTGAGTGTTGTCCAAAACCTAAGGCTGTTTGGTAGGGATGGTTATGTAAGTTTTGAATTTCCCACTTTGCTTCAGAGATTTCTTTGGCAAGTTCTTTTTGCTGGTCTTTGTTGTGAGCATTGAGGCAAACCCTGCCCTTCTTGGTGTTCCATATGGCAATGATCTTCAATTCCCAGGTGTGTTTGGAAAGTGGTATTTGTATATTGTTCCAGAAGGGCACTTTTGCGTATTGGAGTTGGTTTGATGGGATGGTGCCCAGGAATTTACAAATGTGTGGGTATTTGCGGCAGAGTGATGCATAGGGATTTGTGGTCATATCTTTATTTCAGGAAGGGAGAAGCATGAATGTGGCTGTTTTCTCTGTGCTGACAGCGGCAGAGTAGATGGCGTGTCTTGTTGCTAAGAGCATGGTGTTTTCATGGTAAATGGGATGGCAGATGGAGAATTCAGAAAAACGGGAGGAGAAGGCATTGTTGTTTGCTCCAAATACTTTGTCCCTTGGGTGCTCACTCCAGTAATGGGGGAATTTGGGGTCATGGTCAAAGGGAGATGCCATTTTTTCTTTAATGACCAGGGCCCACTTTTGAAAGGCGGTGGTGATGTGGGAGGGAAGTATCCGGGAGAATGAGTCTTTAATTTTTTTGTTCGTATGTTTAGAGGTAGAGATGTCTTTGCGAGCAATGAGGCCTACGAGTGCTGTTGCTAAGCTAATGGGTGGAGGTTAAATGTGACTGTGTAGGCCGCTGCATTTTGCCTTATCACAGGCCATTTGCAGTACATGTAGGCGCTCGGGAGTAAGCATACCTTTACACTTTCCATCAACATTGTAAATACAGGCTACTGTGTCACTGTACACTTCAGGAAGCATAGTGTCATCTGGGGAGGATAGGGTACTCATTTCTTGATACTTCATGAGATCAATGGTTGTGATCCAGTATTCACAATGCCCTGTGGCCGTAATGTCAGCCTGTGGGTTGGTGGGTTGGATGTCAAAGCTGACTTTGTTCCGAAGATCGGCATTGTAGGGTTGGTACGCATTGCCCTCTTGGATGGCAGAGAACCCTTGTTTTTGAAGAATATTTAGGTGTTCATCTGGTGCAGTCTGAAATAAGTTCGGCGCGGTGATTTGCTCTTCATAATTTTTGAGGCTCTGCTTGAAGCTTTCACACGTGTTTTGCAGTTCTTCTGGCTCCCAGGTTGGGTTCCATGAAACCTCCACAAGCTCTTTTTTCTGAGAGTAAAGGATACGATTTTCCTTTTCATTTTGGTTCAGATTAATACAGGACAGGCCCATGAATCATTGGCATCAATTGCTTCCCTTCCAGTGGCGTCGCAGCAGCTTGTTTTAAGCAAGCATTGCCAGTGGTAGGTACGGATGCAGACGTCACAGATGTACATGTCTTTAAAAGGTGGGGAGAGGTCTGGAGATTCAAGTCCTAGATGGTAGGAGCAGATTTCACAGCTTGCACACTTAATTAGGCTCTGGGCAATAGTCTTACTGTAATTGGACACTAGTCCAGCTGATTTAAAGAGGGGTAGGACCCCTCGTTCAATATTCATAGGGTCATAGTTAGCGTGGTATTGTTTCTGTCTTTGGGGTGTATCATCTCTGTCTCTTTTCTTGGGGGGGAGAAAGGGTGAAATCGGTTAAGCATCTGCTAGAACCAACCTTTCGAAATGTGAAAATATAAGGGTAAATTCAATCAAAGCATCTATCAGGACCATCCGACCATATGAAATCAAAGAGGGGGAACAAGCTGTTTGTTTATGGCACATAAAAACCATGGACTGTACAGATGTTACAGATAAAGCCATCAGTCAAAAAGTGCGACTGCTAGGCTGCGTTTGTAAAACATCGTAGAATGTAAAATTTGTGAGAGGTGTTTGTTCTAGTACCAGGCAGTCTTGTAGCACCTACAAAAAACCCTTAGGAAGGGAAAAAAGGCACAAAGCTGTTTGTGGCATTGCAGTACTGAGTAAACCAGTATAATCAATCACGCATCTGCCAGGACCAATCAATAACCGCATTAAGTCAAAGAGGGGGATTAATCATCATCTGCGTGTTAAGGACACATGATTACATCTGTCATATTGAGGATACCAAAAATGAGGGGGGCAAACAATATCATACATTAAGCTCATGTGGGAGGAGCAGCACATGCACAACGAGAGGGTCTGGAACATCAAGCATGGTCAGGTTCATCACTCCCTTGCTGTGGGCCCTGCTGCTAGATGAGATCTGAACCAGCACCTGCCTGGCTAAGACTGGACAGTCCCCTAAGGTACACCAAGTTAGTCCCCCCCCCCTCACACACACAAACACACACACACACACACACACGGCAATAACAGCAGCAGCAGCTCCAAAACCCACAAGCCCCTCCTGAGCAGCAGCAGCAGCAAATTGCCACATCCAACATCCACCACCGACTCGTCCGCCCCCCCCCCCTCCCCCTCCTCTCTCCCT
>Ga0307968_1002205_pt1 | contig 16136 bp, 20 predicted proteins | sample OrgLakmetagen650_FD_201834 | JGI IMG/M metagenome (GOLD analysis project Ga0307968, IMG submission 201834) | Saline water microbial communities from Organic Lake, Antarctica - #650 | ecosystem: Environmental > Aquatic > Non-marine Saline and Alkaline > Saline | place: Antarctica: Organic Lake... | reverse complement strand
AGACTTTTTCTTTTTCTTTCTGAGCTTATGGATTTATTTGTGGCTGGCCGAGACCAGTCAGCAGCCGATCAGCCAAACAACCTGGCTGAAGGTCACCCCCAATTGTAACCATTGTAACCATTGTATAGGTTTTTTCCTTCATTCTGTCAGGCCCTTGCTGAGGACCGTGTAACAACCCCCACCAAAAAAAAAAAAAGTGTCTAGGGCCTATGGATTGCTAGAGAAACTGAGAGCCTTATACTTATAGCTTAGAAAAGATTGGCTTTCTCCAAAAACTTAAACAGCCAAATCGAGTAAGAAGCTCATGCTGAGAAGGATGGTGCTTCCCGATTGGCCTTTGATGCCCTGGTTGGAGACTGTTTCGCCTAGTCATATTAACGTGTAACACGACGAGACCGGTAATGCCTGAGTAAACGGTTCCAGCTCCGGGAAGGGACAGTGGTGTGGCAGCCAAGCAAAGATGAGGAGTAGCACTAGCAGAGTTGGTGCGACACGCGCACGCGAGCACGAGTATGAGGAGAGAGCGCACAGGCGTGGATGTACAGAACTTGTAGAAGCATAAGGAACCACAACAATGCAAATACCAGCTTTTCCTCCTTGCTAGAGGCCTTTCTTGGTTATCTGAAGGTGCCCCAAATAATCAATACGACCTATTAGGATTGTTTGTGTGCTGAGTCTTTTACTTCGCACTGACGGTGATTTGATCTGACAGGTTCTTGACAGGTTGCTTGAGAGCCTTGGTTCCTTGATGCACGCTGATGTTGAACAGCACTCTATTCCAAAACTGATACCACAGTCAAATGCCGATACCTAACCAGCTGCAAATTGCCTTTCTGTTCTGGTGTGTTTTTTATGCTGTCCTTTTTCGTCAACCTTGTTGCTAAAGGCTTCACAGCAAAGGTGCGCTCATCAGCAAACATAGCCTCATCATAACAAGTACCCATGACATTAAATAAGGTTGAAAAAGCGCACCAATCACAAGCAATTGAGTCAAATCAGCACATCCTTTACACTGTGTTTCCTGAAAGAAATTCAAGCTTTTACTATAGGCAATACTAGGAAAGTGAGCATGTATCATGTATGTACAAAAAGGACAAACAAGACAAAGGTCCTCGGGTACCCAACGGAAACACCGTCTTGCATCAAACTTGTTAGTGCTGCCAAGTTAGACAAGAAGTTAGTCGTGACCAGGGAAAGAGCCAGGGTTAGCCATGGCTAAAGAAAGAGGTAGGAAGCCTGGATTATTATTAACCAACATGCATTGCAATCAACGGAAGCGTGGCCTCATTGGTACTACCACAGCGATTTCTGGTCCAAAGCACGTGTTGGTAGGAAATCGCTGCAAACAAATCCAGCGACCTTTGGGTTTATACTTGTTATGTACAAAGCAAATAAACACCAACAGCACCAGCTACCATCTGCATCCTTCAATATATACAGCAGAAGGGTCCAACACACAGCACACCTCTCTACTAAACGACCCCCTGACAGGGCACACGGACAAACCACTCACACACGAAACAGAGCAGGGACCCGGCGGCGGAGACAATGAAATTGTAGACAAACGAAAAAAGGGGGGTTAGTTCAACCTAGCTAATGAGTTCCGCGCAAGGGGCGGGAATAAAATAGAGATTTATACCATTGGCAGAAAAACCTAAAAACGGCAAACCTAAGGTAAACCAAGGCTCCAACAAATGCAGTAGGTGCCGCTGGTGTGGCCCAGATGTGGATGTCAACACAGCGGGCTCTCCCACACCAGCGGCACTGTAGCATCAACACAGCCCGCTTGACCAATGCTTGAAGATCAAAGGCATAACGCAGCCAAGAAAAAAAACGTGCTCATAGAGCGCACACACCGGCAGAAGGTAAGGAATGAGCACACCCAACCAAGGCTGTTCTTTCAGCGCTGGATGACGAGTGGAACAAATCGAGGTGCTCCAAGAGGATTTCAAGGAGCACAGCAAACACACACAGACACGCTCACATCACCCAGGGCACACAGCACAGCGGATCACGGACGTGCCGACAAGGCCGTATAACCACACGCGGTCCTAACCAGTCTGCAAGGTGTAACCACACGCAGCCCTAACCAGTCTGCAAAAAAAATTACAGTGATTGACGTGCTGACAAGGCGACTGGACATGTTTGCAGCAGGCTCGCCCAAACATGCAGCACTGGCACAGCAGAAGGGGTCCCCCCAAAGCATGCCTGTGCGCCTCCTGACAACCACGCACGTGCCTACCTCACTCAAATTACTAGCTTGCGCATCACAACTGGCTGTTCTTGCCTCTGCCCCACAGGTACTGGTATGCACATGCGGCAGTGGATGCTGGGACATATGGCACAGGGTGTACCCCGGCAGCTACCCCGCATTTAGTGCCCCCCTCTCCAATTGCGTGTGTGTGGCCACTGGTGCTGCTGCGCGTGCTGCTGCAGGTGCTGGGATCAACCACCTGAAGGGCAGGCGCAGAGGTGATAGCGATAGTATGAGCATGTGCGCATGCATGTTAGGGTGTGTGTGTGCGTGTGTGTGTGCGCGCTTGTGTGTGTTGTGTGTGTACGTGTGTGTGCGTGTGCGCATGCTGTTGTGTGTGTGCTTGTAGATATGTGTGTGCATGCAGTTGTGTGTGTGCGCGCATGCATATATGTATGTGCATGTAGTTGTGTGTGTGCTTGTAGCTTTGTGCCTGCCTTTTTGTTATTATTGGCGCGCACACACACAGGCAAGCATGAGCAGCAGTTGCCAAAAAGCAAGTTTCACACTTATTACAAAAAGACCTGTAACACCATCACTATATGGATAAAAAAAGTAGTTAAGCTGTACACTACAGCCTATTTTAGCGCTGCCGGCTGCGGATACAGTGCTGTGAGTCCTGTCTGAAGCAGGCATGTGCCAGCTAGACGAGTCATTTTAAGGCACATAGTAGACCTAAAAACCGTTCATGGTCCCTACATTTTGGAGAGAGTTGGATTTGCTGGACGGGCCTCCCTCTCGAGTTTTGCTGGCATGGAGACGATTGCTGGTACTCTCGGAGCTGCTGCTTGATGCTAGTTTCATGAGCAGGTCGAGATCTTCCTGTTGGTGTGCGTGTGTGTATGTGTGTGTGTGTGTGTGTGTTTGTGTGTGTGCATATGCGTGTGTGTATACACGTGTGTTTGCGTGCGCTTATGAGCTGTTGTAAAATACCAATCCGAACTTGATTAAACCAGTTGCAGATGAGTTTGAGCTAGAGAACCTATAACGTTCTGGTGCAGGAGTTTGCCAACAACTCTGCTGAAAAGACAGCACCCTACTACATCTAGCTGCATCTAGGAGTTTCCCCAACATCCTTTTCTAGTAAATCACCTGAAAGACTCTACCTTAGCATGAAAGACACATTAGCATGAAAGACTACATTAGCATGAAAGACTCTACATTAGCATCATCTTTGCACAAGCAAGATCATGCATGCTTTCACACTCTCCCTCTCGCACATGCCCTCTCTATACACAAGCTCTCTCAAATCACGTCCTCTCGATCAACTTTTCAGTACATGTCCTCTCTATAAACCAACTCTCTTGCACAGGCCCTCCTCTACACCAACTCCCCCGCACACGCCCTCTCACTTAGATTTGGACTTGCACACCAACTCCCTCGCACACGCACACGCCCCCTCTCACTCAGGGTTGGCCAGAACCATATATACACGGTGTATATATGTACGGTAATTTTGGCCGGGAAATCACCAAATATACGGTCATATACAGTATACAGTGTATATATACGGTCCTGGCCAACCCTACTCTCACTGTACGAGCTCTCCTACACATGCCAAATCTTTCTACCAACTCCCTTGCACGTACCTGGTCAAGCGTAGGCGGCTGGTGCGTGCCACTTGAGGACAAGGCAATGGGACACATGGAGTTAGCCGGTGCGGATCCCTGGATATGCATGTGAATATGTGTGTGTATGAGCAGGCATGTATGTGTGCATTTGCATTTGTCCAAGCACGCGTGCTTGTGCTGGAGAGTGTGCGTCTGTGTCTATGTGTGTGTGCGCATGTTTGTATACATGTATGTGCTTACGCGCGTGTGCACGTGCGTGTGTGTGTAATATTGATTTGGGAACTCTGATTTACACAATCTACCCACACATGCTTCAAGCACAACCTCCTCAACAAGCTGGTCGACGCACTTCATGTAGAAGTTGCAGCTGTCACCCCACACCACAAGTAGGACAGCTGTCACCCCACAGCACAAGCAGCTGTCACCCCACATCACAAGCAGCTGTAACCCCACATCACAAGTAGGACAGCTGTCACCCCACATCACAAGTAGGACCTCACATCACCCCACATCACAAGTAGGAATGTGAAGAGGTCAACGGGCCAATGTCCACCATCAGCACAATCATCTTATTTTTGGGGGTTAGACATCAACCCTTCAGGCTTCCACCCTCCAGCCTTTTAAACACCACCAATCCCCCCTCTATACCACATGTATGCAGGTCAGCATGGTACCTAGCTTGGTAGCTGTGTTTACAACACATACCCTCAGAATGTCCAGACTGGTGTCTTAGACAAAGACGTCACCTTTAACAATTTCCCTGCCCTTCAATCCGATCCAAATCAGTACCTTTGAGACTAAGGGATCACCGATTGCTGCTCCACTCCAGTGCGGCGAATTCACCTCACAAGCATGCAATCTGTCTCATGCACGCTCAGTGACGCAATCTGTCTCATGCAAGCTCAATGACGAAATCTGTCTCATGCACGCTCAGTGATGAAATCTGTCTCATGCACAATCAGTGACGCAATCTGTCTCATGCACGCTCAATGATGATATCTGTCTCATGCACGCTCAGTGACGCAATTTGTCTTATGCACGCTCAGTGATGAAATCTGTCCCATGCACGCTCAGTGACGCAATCTGTCTCATGCACGCTCAGTGATGATATCTGTCTCATGCACGCTCAGTGACGCAATCTGTCTCATGCACGCTCAGTGATGAAATCTGTCCCATGCACGCTCAGTGTCGCACGGCGTGCCAGCTGCAAACACATAGCATCTTTGCAAAAAGATAAATCCTTGGGCACCTATGGTCGCTTTTCGTTTTTTCTGTCGCACCCCCGCAGCAACTCTGAGTCTAACCTTTAGCTGGAGGTGGCATCTATGCAGATTGCATAGCCTCCGATCTGGCACCACCTTTTCCCTGACACTCTTGACCTGTCTCCATGCGGTGAGGGGATGCAGCCTCCAATCTGGCACCACCTATTTTTAACACTGTTCAGCAATCCACCTGTCTCAAGTAGCATAGCAGTAGCCAGCAGGTGGTATCCACGCAGCCTACTGTTGCATCTCCACTTCCCACGGAGCTTCCAACCCACCTGTGACTGCAGGTAGCCGTCATCTACGCAGCGAGGCTCCAGTTCAGCACCAATTTCTCTAGGATTGCTGCTGCACGACAAGAGGCCACTCGGCAACGCCTCTCCTTGGCACCCTTTGCTCTCTAGCACCATCCCTGCACACGCATTGTCACAAGGAATAGGACTCGGCAACAATAGGTAGAGGCTGGTTGGCAACGTTTCTCCTTCGCCCCCCTCTGCTCTCCAACACCGTCCTCGCACATGCATCATTGTTACAAGGAACAGGACTTGGCGATACGAGGGAGAGGCTGGTTGGCGACGTTTCTCCTTTGCCCCCCCTCTGCTCTCCAGCACCGTCCTCGCACATACATCATTGTTACAAGGAGTAGGACTTGGCGATACAAGGGAGAGGCGACTTAGGGATGTATATTCTTTGCCCCCTTCGCATTTGCACGGCGTGGCTGCTGGACCTCATAATCCCCCTAAACATTTGCCAATCAAGATCACGCACCCAAAACATTCCTCTCCCTAACGCATTCCTCTAAAACGTTTGCCAATTAAGAGCACGCACCTGGGTTTTGCTCAAGGTGAAAGAACTGCCGCTTGAAGTTGTCCAACGCACTGGGGTTCTGGAAGGACGACTTCATCTTTGTGTTGACCTGGGGGTGGTATCTGAAGGACAAACAGAAGCAGCGAAACAATCAAGATCATGACGCGCTCACGTGTTGACCTGAAAAATGAGGTGCCTGAAAGACGGACAGTACGGAAGTAGCACAGCAAAAAAAAGCGACGTGCGAACATGTGAATGTCCTCCTTATCCAAGGACGTGCAAGGGCGACCCAAATGCAGCAGCGCCTTTCATAGCAAACACCTCTGTGACCTTGGTGAATTGTACATGCAGCGCCTCTCGTTAATGAATTCTTCACTTGTGTAATTCACGTGTTAACCGAAAGGGGGGATGCTCGGGCAGGCGAGCCAGTTATAATGCAATGCACGCTTTTGGCGATAAATGTCAGTCCACGCATTTTTCCTGTTGACACAGACTTTCTTTATGAGAATCATTTGAGATCAACGAGGCACCCGTCACTCACTCTAAAATCTCCTGGTAGATGAGATGCCTCACGTCCTCCATGGTGACCTTGCAGCGGTCGAACTGGAAGGCCAGCTTGCTCACGGGCTGCGCCAAAGGCTCACGAGAGCTTAGGTGCAAGCCTGCGCACACAAAGGGCAGCGGTGCTTGCAGTTAGTATTAGCCTGCACTGCTACACCAAACGACGGTGGGAGTTAGCAATTAACATCTATTGTTTATTGGCCACCTCACACAAATGGTGTTAGCAGCAAACATGTAACCTGTAGCAGTAGGGCTGGCCTTGACTATATAAGCACGGTGTTATACGGTATGTTGTCAGGAAGCTCATTGAAATTACGGTCATATACGGTGTATATATACGGTTCTGGCCAACCCTATCTGTCAGCCACCCCACCTAGACAGAATCAGCAACAGACATTTCTAGGCCACCTGATCTAGCTGAAGCCACCACTAGCCCACCTACCCCCTTAGGAGGTATTAAGGTGAGCCAAAGGAAAAAATGATATAAGGCAGACTCATGATGACTGTTTCAAGCATGATGATATAAACACACGCGGGATGCCCACTTGGTGCTCTAAGAATGTTCAGTCAGTACAAGTAGTGGGAAAGGAGCCACTTCAAACCCACCTCTGAAGTAAGGGTGGGCGAGAGCTTCCTCAGCTGTTGGTCGGTTGACAGGGTCAAAAGCGAGGAGGCCCTTCAGGATGGACAGAGCCCCAGGGTCGGCTGTGAGAAGGATTTGTTGCGTGTGAGCAAGCAATGGTGTGAAGTCGTTATCACAATGGTGTGAAGTCGTCATCACAGATCAAAAAGCATTAATGCTACTACAGAGTTGAAGCTAGGATGCCCTTCAGGGCCGCTCATTCTGAGCGTCGCAAGAACCTGGCAGAGTCAGCTGCGTTAGAATGAGCAATGGTGTCATGGTGTGGGTGCGTTCCGCAAACACAATGTGTTGTACACTAGCAGCAAATTGTCCCTTGTATACTAGCAGCAAATTGTCCCTTGTGCACTAGCAGCAAATTGTCCCTTATACACTAGCAGCAAATTGTCCCTTGTGCACTAGCAGCAAACTGTGTGCCACCCCTCTCACCTTTTGGGAAGTACTCCTCAAAGGCAATGCCTGCCTTTGGCTTCATGTTGGACAGGAAGCGACGAGCCTTCTCATTGCGCAGGTCGTGTCCAGACACATTTTTCCAGTCAGCATTGCTACACATCTACAAGCTCTAGCAACTTTAGAACCTTTATCGTGAGTCGTGGCTATGCACGACGAGCTTGATCTTCAAAACGTTGAGGATCAGAAAAAGGGAGTGTGACTCCAAACCTTGACAAAAACCTTGAAGGATGGAATGCTAAAAAGTCAGCGGTGAGCTGCGGCTATGCAGGATACGCTCAATTCCAACCCCGTGCGCCCAAAACGCTAAGTCGTTCTGGTGACGAGCCTTAAGGAATGAAAGGAAAGGGGAAGAGGAGTGTGAGGTCACACCTTGATGATGACTTCTGGAGGTGGAGTGCCGAGCAGGTCTGTGATGAGCTCCAGTTGGTGAACCACATTCTTGCCAGGAAATAGAGGCTTGCCCAGGAGCACCTCAGCAAACATGCAGCCGACAGACCTGCATGCAGGAGCACGCACACAAAGGTGAGTTTGAGTAGTCACACACACACACACACACAAACACACGCTCACAGACAAACAGAGAAGAGAGTGCAAAGATTCACTCATCAAGGGTACAAAGACTTACAAGGACAGGTTGCATTGCTGTGCATGTAAGCATAAGCACACATGCACACAAATGCGCATGCAATACGCACGCGCAAGCATACACACACAACGGTGCCACAGGTACACATTTCACATTTCTAGTGCAAGGAAATGTGTGACCACACCCTGCAACATGCATAATGACAGGTAACTGGCCAACCCCAAAATGAAGGCAGAGGCTTGCACGCACCACACATCAATGGCTGAGGTGTACTTTGCGAAGAAGGAGCCACAGAGCTCAGGGGCGCGATACCAGCGTGTGGCCACGTAGTCAGTCCAGAAAATGGTGGTGGGCATGTTGTCAAAAGCTGTGTGTGAGACGAGTGCAACACAGAACACAAAATGCATTGATGGGGTCATGGCTTTGGTGGCACGTGGCTTTGGAGTCTGTCCAGGAAGCAGCGGTAGGGCATGCTGACATAGGCTGTGTTTGACGAGTGTGACAGAACACAAATGCATTGATGGGGTCATAGTTTTGGTAGCACGTGGCTTTGTGCCGTGTTGATATAATGGTGGAAAGAATTTTGTCAAAGGCTTAGCAAGTAGGGCTGCGCGGCATGAACACTGACTTGTGTACATTGTTGCCAACAACCTTAGTTCAGGAACAAGTATGAGGCTGCAATAGTCTTGCGCCACCACTGCCACCATCACTGCCACCGCCATTGCCATTAACACTGCCACCGCCATTGCCACCACCACTGCCACCACCATTGCCACCACCACTGCCACCACCACTGCCACCACCACTGCCACCATCACTGCCACCACCACTGCCACCATCACTGCCACCGCCATTGCCACCACCACTGCCACCACCAATGCCACCATCACTGCCACCGCCACTGCCACCGCCACTGCCACCGCCACATAGCGACACTAACTGTATATCACAGAAAAGTTGATCAAGTAGCTGCCACCCATGAAACACAAACGTCGATCAAAGCAGCTGCTGCATAGCTCACCTGGGCGCGCCAACCCAAAATCTGCATGTGAGACATTGTGTGTATAAGTGAGTGGGTGAGTGACACAGAGTAAGCGGGTGTGTGTATGGTGTGTGTGTGTGTGTGTGTGTGTACGTGTGAATGTGTGTGTAAGTGTTTTGAGTGCTTGTGGTGTGCGTTTGTGTGCGTTTGTGTGTGTGTGCGCGTTTGTGTGTGTGTGTGTGTGTTTGTGTGTGTGTGTGTGTGTGTGTGTGTGTGTGTGCGCGTTTGTGTGTGTGTGTAAGTGTGTGTAAGTGTGTGTGTGTATGTGTGTGTGTGCGTGAGAGTGCTAACAGACCACGGAAACAACCTCCTGTGCAACAGCGGTGCCCACTCACCGCAAATCTTGAGCTTACAGTCCGAGTTGGCGAGGATGTTCTTGGGTTTCTGTGTGCAAAGAAGCACAACATGATGAAAACAGCCGGCGTCAGGACTGGCATAAACAGCATGAGCAGGTATGAGCAAAAGGGGTTTGGGCCATTCTTTTGGCGAGGCTTAGGGGAGGGAGGGGAATGTCTGAACTGACCAACTGATAAGTTGCAAGGCTGAAAAGCGAAGGGAGTATAGTTGAACACGCAGGCCAGTGCAATTACACACATACTGAACAAAAGCACTCACCAGGTCGCGGTGGTACACTTTTGCTGCAGGGCAAGGGAGGCAGCGAGCGAGCATAGGTAAGTCAAGAGTCATGAAGCAATCAAAAAATAAAGCAGCGGGGTGTGGGAAATGCAAGGTAAACATGGAGCGGAGAAATCGGAAGCCAATTCAGACACACAAGCAACTGAGGAGAAGGTTGCCAGAATGTTGCACGCAGCATGAGTTTAAAGCATATCATTTGCTTCACCTGCAAATTGTCATGCAGTGCCAGAGTGAAAGCTCTAACAAAGCCTTAGCAGAGGCCGCCCAGCCGAGGCTAGTGTTTTATCGGCTCTTACAAAAGATAATCTCTGGGGGAATGCAAGGCAGGTTGTGTGCTTTGACAAAACACGTGATGTGTTGGGCTTCATAACTCAAGCATCCAGTTGAAGCAGGGAGGCGAGGCGGGCAGCTAAGCTATTACTTGTGACTGTGACAATTTGAGAAAGTGAGGCATCCCTGGACATAAACATGCCGTGCACACCTCCGCCCAAACCACCCACATTCTTACCTACACCCTCGCCCTCACCCTCACCCACCCATACACCCACACTCACACTCACATCCACACCCATGCCCACACCCACACCCACACTCACACGCACACGCAAGCCTGCCTAAACCACCTACCGGAGTGGATGTACTTGAGGCCACGCAGCATTTGATACAGGAAAAATTGGTGGTGCTCTGGGGTGAGGTCGTCGTTGGCTTTGATCACCTGTGAAAACACACGTGACGGGTAAATTGTGTGAACACACCCTGCAGCAGAAGTGTGACACACACACAAGGGGGTAGCTAGAAGATTGAGTAGAAAGACGTATTAGACCCTAACCCTTAAGATTGAATGGAAGAGCGTGCTCAGGAAGTCAGATGGTTCTTCACATCATTGGAGGACATGATTCCCCACATCATTGGACGAAAGTAAGAGGGTGCTCCTGGACACCTAGAGGCTGTAGAACGAAGCAGAGGGCCAGCGCTGCGGCTTTCTCAAGCAAATGTATTAGCAAGCGTCAGGTGGAGCAACAAAGAGGTATGTCATGTCAGAGTTCATACGAGCACAGCACGGGGTAAGGCACGTCCATGGACTGCAGAAATCAGTGCACATTAATTATCTCACGAGTTTCTTATTTCAGGTTTGCTGCAAGCCTCCTGGACGCGACTGCGTTCAAAGACACAGGCACGGAACACTTCCCTACGATAATAAGCTGATCACCTGTTCCGCTACTGTTGTGCTCAGATAATCTGTACATTAGGATAAAAAGCAATCCTAATAAAGCACGTGTGGCTTTCTGACCGACCACGTGTAAGATAACTTCAACCCACAGGGTAAGTCACTTGTATGTTGTTGTAGGGTGTAGGGTAACAGATCACAAGACACTGAGTTTCCTGGCCTCACACAACTCTCTTCACACCCACCTGGTGCAAGTCCGTCTCCATGAGCTCAAACACAACATAGATGTCCTTGAAGTCTCGCGCGCTGGGGGGCAGGCAGATGTGCTTGATCTCCACCACGTCTGCACGAGAGTGTGAACAATGAACGCAACACACATTTGTAGGGCTTTTGATGTCTTGCGTGTGCTAAGGGGGGCTGGCAAACATGCTTGCATCCCATGAAACCCACGACGTCTGCAGCAAAAAGCAACATATTATGACGTGTAGCGAGCTCTTGATTTTGTGCGCAAGGACAAGTGCGGAAGGGCAATTGTGCTGTTGCTTGTCACAAAAGATGCCCGCTCAAAGGACAAGGTCAGTAAAATGTTACTTGCTCAAACAGGAATGTGGTGAATGGCAACCAGGTTGCTATTGAGACCATTGGAATTCCTCCGGAAAGCTGTGTCCAGGACCAAACGTATTGCCCTGCTTTTTAAATTGAATTCACTTTTTAGGTTCTTACCCGGGTGCTTGAGGAGCCTCAGGAGCTTGATTTCTCGAAGTATTCTTGTAGCATCCGACACGTGATCAAAAATGTTGGTGATCTTCTTGATGGCCTGCGTGGTTGGGGGTGCTTTGTGAATGTGTTGTAGATGGTGGAATACAAATTGTGGATGATGCGAACAACTCAAACAGAAGAGGAGGGCAAGAGAGCGGCGTAGTCTGCAATGGGCATCATGATTTGCTCAGAACAATTGCGAGAGCTGAAGCAAACCCAGACAATAAACCAGGGTTTAAAGTGCACAACGTACTCACCACCTTCTCCCCTGTGTATTGGTCCTCTGCACTGCATACCACACCGTAGGAGCCCTGTGGGTGGGTTTCAGGAGTACGTGATTGTATGTGTGTATGTATGTGTGTGTGTGTGTGTGTGTGTGTCAAATAACAATTCAGCACACAGATGGTTTTGTGCAAGCGTGTGAGTATGTGTTGAAGGAGGGGAGGGTTGTTTTTGTGTGTGTGTAAATTTACACTTCAGCACAGGTGGTTGTGTGCAAGCGTGTGTGTATGTGTTTGGGGAGGGGGGGTTGTTTGTGTGTGCGTGTGTTTGCGCGTGCGTGGGTACACACGTTTGGTGTGTGTGTGTGTGTGTGTGTGTGTGTGTGTGTATGTGTGTGTGTGTGTGTGTGTGTGTGTGAATTAACACTTCAGCGCACAGGTGGTTGTGTGCAAGCGTGTGAGTATGTGTTGGGGGGGGGGGGGGTGCGTGTGTGTGCGCGTGCGTGGGTACACACATTTGGTGTGTGTGTTTGTGTGTGTGTGTTTTTTGTGTGTGGTTTGTTGTGCGCATGCACGTGTTTATGTGTGTGCAAGCGTCCGTGTCTTTCTTTGCGAGCTGAGCTCCCTCGGGTGCAAGCGCGTACTCACCTTGCCAATAACCTCCTTCAATTTGTACCTGCAAGGCCATGACAACGAGACACAAGCGAGGAGTTACTTTGGAGATCCTAGCTTAGAGGGAAAAGAGAAACTAGCAGAAGGTGCCCTGAACAGCGTCTAGAACTAGATAAATGTTGCCCTACCTGTTTACGTCCCCTGACCTCAGCTCACTACTGAATTGTTCCAACAGCTGCTGGGGAGAGGGTTTGCTTGCCTGCGTGCGTGCGAGGGCGTGACAGCACGATTTCGAGTCTGTAATATCCGTGTTCATTGTGTAGCCTCAATGCTTAGCCTCGGCAGAAAAAATCTTGGTTGCCGAGGGTGTTGTGGGGAAGTGAGAGCCGGCCTGCTCGCAACCTTCCTCTCCCACACCTGCTTCGTGCCAGGCTCCTTCTCCTCTTTTCCCTGCTGCTCTGCTTGTTGTTGTTGTTGTTGTTGCTGCTGCTGCTGCTGCTGGTGGTGGTGTACCTGCTCCTGTTCCGCCCTGTCGGAGCTGCACTCCTGCATTGGCCCGACAGTGTCGGTGCTCACCATGGAACCGTCGCTGCTGTGCTTCACCTCTTCAGTAGTGGTCGCCTTGGTTGCCCGGACTTTGAACCATTTCTTCAAATTCTTGGTTGAAAACATATCTATATTTTATCCATTGGGAGTTCTGCAAATTTACCAAAATAGGGGCTCTTACGATTTAAGGAGGAATGTGTGAATTCATCTTAATATAATTTTAATAGAAGAATGAGAAGCACACTCAACAGCAGGGGATGCCAACCACATATTACACGGAGTAATCATCTGTCAGAAAAGGTGAACAACGGCAGAAATTTAACTCACATCCTGATTTCTACACAGAGCCTAGGGAAGCAGGCTAATAGAAAAGGTACAATGGCAGGCGATGCTTCATCTGGCTCGATGAAAGAAGTTGGGTACCAAAAGGTAGTAAATGCAGGGATCGCCACCCGGACAGGCACAAAAAAACAAAAAATCATCCCGCAATTTAATGTGCCCCCCCAGAAACTCCAAAGAAACACGTGCCACCGAGTGCCGCCGCTACCGCCTTTTAAAGCCATACTTCTTCCGCTCGTAGAACAGGTCCGTTTTGGCTGATCCTAAATTGATAATCTTGGGACAGCCATCTCTCTGTGATCAAACATGAGTGACAATGCAAGGTGTCAAGACAAAGTGGAATAGGCATGCAGTGTTTGGTGGATACAAAATCATTGGACTAACGTGTCCTTGATGCACTTGCTCTACTGGCATATACATAAAACTAGATTGCAACTTAACCAGTGTTGTGCTTATACGCCGTATCTCCATTTTCAGACCGTATATATGGTACGGTTACGGTACGGTACGGTCCAAAACCGTATAATACAGTCAAAATCAAAATACGGCACGGTTCCGGTACGGTACGGGAAACCGGTCGACCGTACAAGCTTGCATGGCCACCCGTTTTGAGGCGCGCGCCCGCCCGCCACTCAAAATTTCCGTCCCAACAACTATCATTATACTTATAATTAAGGAATGCAACAAAGATGAATAGAGGCCCAACACAAAAGAGGCAAAGGCAGTGGTTGGGGGAGGCCAGTCTGCCTGACCCCCAAAGCCTGCTGAGGGCCCCTGCATACCCCCCTGCAGCAGGCCTTCTAGTGGGCCAGATTCAGAAGCAGGCAAGCGTTAAGAAGAATGCCTGGGTGTGGGAGCAGTTTGACAAGCGTCCAGTTCCAGCAGCAGGAGCAGCAGCAGCGGGGGGTGACCAGGAAATGGCAGATGAAGAAGAGGCTGCAGCAGCCCCAGCTCCAGCAGCAGCACCAGCAGCAGCAGCAACAACAGCGGCAGCAGCGATGGAGGTTAAGTATGCATGCAAGCACTGCCTCAACGTGAGGTCAGCGCACGAGGCCCGCATGAAGGAGCACCTGCTGAATATCAAGATTAGTGGCTTCCTATCCTCTACAGCAGCACCTGAGTGCCCAGCAGAAGAGGTGCAGAGCAAACTCAAGTCCCTGAGGCAGAGCAGCAGCACCACCACCATTTTAATTTTTTGACTGAGGCTTTCAAAGTTTGGACCCTACCGTACGCCGTACCGTATTTTACCGTATATACGGTCTAAAGCCGTATGAATACGGCTGTAAGCCGTATTTCCGTACCGTACCGTATAACCGTACACCGTACCGTACACCGTAGTGGATAACACTGAACTTAACTGGCTGAGACCAGTCTTCTCTTTACTTGAGCTAACAGTTGCTGGCTGGGATCAAATTAGTTATTGTCTTCTTTGCTTTACACGGGCGGAGACCAGTAGCCCCTGGCATGCATCCTTTGTTCACAATTGCGCTGGCTGAGCCCCCTAACTGAGCCCCAGGATGGCTGCTGGTTACCCCTTTGAAACTCTTTGTGATTGTCGTAGCCTTACAGGTTGTTTATAGAGCATGACTGTTAAAGCTGGTTGCGAGCTGTTGTGGCAGTTAAAAGTGGTCAACATGTAGCCCTTTTTATCCTTCCATTAATCTCCCCTTTTTGTTTGGTATAGCAGTTTTTGACATTTAGTACTTAGTACTAAGTGTATACAAAATGAGGGGAATGATCTCTGCGGCGTCAGGAGACGTCAAGGATCATGACTTTTTGACGTCACGTATTATTGAAATATAAATTACATATCCTGACGTCGAAAGCTATCGATGTATAAATGAGTTGATTCTGAGTGGGTCAGGAGGGGGGGGTTCAGGGGGGATCGGGGAATTATGGGGGGGTGCTCCAGGATTTTACTGGGCCACTTTTACAATCAATAAATATATATATTTGGGTTCCTGAGCTTGAGCCCGTTCAATTGGCACCCTTGTTGAGTGATTTGATTAAGGGGGGGGTCTGGGTGCCTGGTCACAGAAATGCATGAAATGCCCCCAAGTAGGCCGTGGGGGTGTATTCAGCAATTGATTTCAAACTTGAATGAAGTATAAAAGTACTTTGGCAAAGGTTTTGGCTGGATTTGTGCACTAAACAAGTGGTCAAAGCAACAGCGTGCGCAAACCAGTTTTCTTAACTATAACTCTTCAGGTATTAAATTCTTTGGCAAGAGAACTGTGCAGGAAGATCGCTGCTAAAACTCTGAGCAGATTGACACCCCTTCAATAAGTGTGGGGGGTCAGGAAGGGGAGTTGGGGGGGGGGGTTGGGCCGGAGGCCCAAAAATTACACGTGACTGTCAGGACTTTTTTCACGCCTCCTGCCGGAATATTTCATATCAAGTGCATATGCTTGTGCGCTTGTGTGTGTGTACGTGTGTTGTGAGTGTGTTTGTGTGTATGTGTGTGTGTGTGTGTGTGTTTGTGTGTGCGTGCGCGCGCGCATGTGCGCACGCAGTGTGAGTGTGTGTCTATGTGTGGGTGTGAGTGTTTGTGAATGTGTGTGGTGTGTGCGAGTGTGCGCGAGTGTGTGTGTGTGTGTGTGTGTGTGTGTGTGAGAGAGAGAGAGAGAGAGAGAGAGAGAGAGAGAGAGAGAGAGAGAGAGAGAGAGAGAGAGAGAGAGA
>Ga0307968_1002201_pt1 | contig 16142 bp, 19 predicted proteins | sample OrgLakmetagen650_FD_201834 | JGI IMG/M metagenome (GOLD analysis project Ga0307968, IMG submission 201834) | Saline water microbial communities from Organic Lake, Antarctica - #650 | ecosystem: Environmental > Aquatic > Non-marine Saline and Alkaline > Saline | place: Antarctica: Organic Lake... | reverse complement strand
CGTTGTGAGCGCGGGGGTTCCGTTCGTGGTGAAGGTGGAGGCCCTACCACTGTTGTGATGAGGGAGTGTTGTGTTTGGGGAAACTCAGTGCGGGATATGTTGCCATGTGCTGTGCGTTTCCTGGGTCGAGCATTGGATTCTGTATATTGGGGGGTAATTATCTTTGAAAATGAAGGTGTAGGTACGTTGAGTGCAACATGACCTTGAATTATGTTTGAGGTTCGGTTGTGATTTTGGATGAGGCAGGGGATGTTTGCGGCTCTAAGTTGGGTGTGCCAAAAACAGAGGATCGGTTGGGGTGTCCATTACTTGTTGATGGATCTGTGTGTGTAGGTGGTGGGCCTCTGATTAAGTTGTTTGTAATGGGGTGCCTGTGGTGTGTTGCTGAGCGTGGCTGTGGTGCGGGAGTTACTGGTCTACATACCACAGCACTCATGGAAAAATTAGGAATACTAGTAGCATGAGATCCGTAACAGAAATCATGCAGATGAACGAGACATTGAACACAACCCCCACAAGTATCTGAGCAATACCGTAGTGACTCCTGGTGTGTGCAGGCCTCTGGCTGCCTCCCGACCACCTGAACCCCACTAAAAAGCCTCTTCTCTTTTGTTTTCCATATAGGATGTTGTGAGAAACAAGGGTTCTCTACCAATCAGTCCAGGAAACTTTTACATCGAACTTCGGAACAAAACATGTGGTATGGTTTAAGCACTCAATAAGCCTACCTTGCCCCCTCTACCCTTAACCAGACATCGCCCCGGATATCCTTTCTGGATGCCAAAACACAAAACACGCAAATAAGAAATATGATCACTGAGAGAAACAACTTAGCATGTAGGATGATCTTCAAAGCCATCAGCAAGACAGGCTTCCTGGGATCCTGCTTTGTCTCCAAGGATATAGGCAGCAGCAAACGGCCAGCTAGGCTAAATCTTCAGATTTGCAATACAGCTGAAACCAGTATTATACCAAAATGGCTCTTCAGACAAAAATAGGTTTACCTCCAGCCGTCAAAATGCTGTGTTGGTTGCTCCCATCTATCCGCGGAAACAAAAAAAGCAACAGGCTAGCAATGAAGGGGAGTGGGTTCTCAGGAGTGGCAGGGGGCAACTGAGCAAAACCAGGAGCACTTCAGCAGCACAGCCTGCCGCCACCAGCAGATCCACATTCCCCAGACAGCACCTACCCAAAGATTTCAGCATTCTTCAACGTGGCATTCACCTCATCGAGATCAAATACTGTGAGGACACTAGACCGCAGATTCAGCTGAGCGCCGCGCAGGAACAGCATAAAGGCCTCTGCAAAATTCTCCAAAGAGCCTCCGTTACTCTCCACATCATTATTTTGGGTGTGGGTGGCACCATCGACAATACTCACACTCTGAAGGCTTTCAAAAAACTGGGTCTTGATTCTCAAAGAGTAAAGAAGCTTGCCTCCAAGCTCCATGTGCACTCTGTGGACTTTGCTGCAAAACTTGTCCATACTAGACGTGCCCTTTCCAGTACTTTCATCAACTCTCATCAGGAGCCGGTTTCAGGCCAAGCCTGCAAACCTCTTATCCCCATTGGTGTTTTTATTGTTCTTCGGTGGAGGAGTGTTATGGTACCCGGTACCAAAGTGGCTCCTTTTCCTTAATTAATGTGGGGACTGGTTTTGCCTACGTAATTTATTTGTGAGATCTCTGCATCCATTGGGTGATGCAGAACACAAATCAACATTCCTTCCTATTCCATGCCGGTAATTTTACACTGTCCGCGTTCTTACTTCTTTATGGGCTCCCAGTTGTCTGTAATAATCTCAGCATCGTCACATATCTCTTCATAGCAGTTGAGCTTGAAAGTAGGTATTTGGGGCGCTCATGCCAATCGGCCGCGGTGTGAACCCTACTTTTTTGCTGCCAAATCTTTGTAATCTCTTGCACAAAGTTAGTGACATTAAATGATCTGGGATCCCTACAGCATATATAGGTTTCTCCACAAGAAATGGAGTGAAAATACCAATCGGTTGACGAGTTGCGCAAATTCAATTGATGCCATTTCACAAATACAGAATCAAAGTAGGGTATTTGCGCCATACATGTTCATTTTGTCAGAGGCGGTCAACTGAGGCCCCAAATGGGGGTGTTTTAAAATGTGAATTGAATGTGGGCCTCGGACCGGACCGTTTTTAAGCTTGGCATCCAGAGGTAAAGCAGCTAAAAAACCAGAACTTGAAACCAGCCCGGTCTGGGGCACACGTCTAATTGTGCGTGGCGTGAACCCCACTTTTCACCACCAATCTGTCATATCTCACCACCAACTGACCTGATTTGTGTCATTTGTATATTAATAAGAATATCACTGCAAAAAATATCATAAAAGAAGTACTCCTGTCGTATTTTGAGGTGAAAAGAGACCCTGGGTAGAGCGTGTTGGCTCATTACATAAATATGCAGTGCCAAAAATGATCTGATATTCTGCCCAGACCACTGGGGGGGGTCCGTTTGGCCCCAAACTTACCATCTACTTATGTTATTTTATAGTGTGCATCAAAAAAGTCACATTTCCAAACATTTACTCAGTTGACCGCCTCTGTCATTTTGTCTTGTCAATTTGTACGCAAGGTGACTGAATCTAAGCACAAGCTTTGGAAGCTATAGCTGGAAAAGTCCATGTTAGCTTATTTTGAAGCTAGATTGGGTTCAGATTGGTGTGACATTTCACCTCCTCTGCAAAAACAAGCGTTTTTAACTTTCACCCCTCTGGTATTTTACATATATACGGAAGGGAATGGTGCTACCATCAAAGCACTAGTCGCTACTGGATAAAAGGACAGAGATCACAGCTACATCAAATTAAGGCCACGATTATCAAGAGGGATGCTGCTATGTACAAGGATATCTCAGAACCGTTGACCACTGCGCTACAAAAAGATATTACTTCATAGCGACAAGGAAGCTTGAAAGAAGGAGTTACTAGCTTCTAGCGTTTCTAGCCACCACACATGTAATTGAGGCCATAAATCAAGCGCAAAGGCAGGCTGAGCATTTAGGAAATGGCTGTCCTACTTGTTGAATTGCTCCTCTTCGGTGCTCCCTTTGAGGGCAGTGGTGGAGCTTCCTCCCTCAGCAACAATCTGGAGCAAAGAGTTACAGTCTAAGTATCAGCAAGACGGGAATTGAAGTAGTGTTTCGTGCTTCTTAAATGTATAGCATGTGTCTTCAAAGAAAGTGCTCATGCAATATCCTTAAAGCAAGCGCCCATGCAATATCTTATTCCTGCTCACTAATTCAATGCTCATCAAATGCAGCCACACAATTGATGAGCCTTTGCACCAGGTAGTGCCTCCACAGGCGCACACAGGCTTTAAACGGTAAACAAACTGATCACTTCTTGCCCAACACACAAACACACACTTTGCCTCATCACTGGCCATAAAACTGAAACGAGTCGGTGACTGTAAGTTTCCGTGTTACTCTTTTTTATATATCCTCCCCCTGCCCCATACATATAAATCACCCTCACCTGAGCCATGAGGTCAAAGTAGCCAGTGCCTACAAACTTCTGGTGTGTTGTAGCCTTGTAGCCATTGACCTCTTGAGCCAGCTCCTCCTGCTGCAGCTCAGCATATGCAGCCATTCCTGTGCACCATGGACTCACCCAGTTAGAATTCAGCACGTTTTCCATGGGGTGCATGCGCAAAAAATATCAAACACATGCAACCACACACAGCCATGCCTATGAAGCAATGTACGCAGTTGGTGATAAATTCATACCATGGTAGTGAAAGAATAGATGCAGGTTTTGGGACAACTGATCAAATCTTAGTACACATGTTTTAGGCAAGGACTTTGATGAAGCAAATGCCAACCGCCTGCTACGCACTGAGTTTTGCAGTTATTAAAATTTTAAAAGACCAATGTCTGGTACGCGCAGTACTTTATTCGTCCTGTACAGAACGTCAAGTATAACAGGATAACGTGTTTTATATGTTAAAGAACTATTTGTCCTTTGTCACCACAACACAACTCCACAGGGCCTGCAAAATTCTCGTTCTTTTTGCAAATACAGTGAGAAAGCATCATGAAGATAATCTAGACGAACACAAGCAGCACAATCCACGCTTTTTGAGCACGACTATGAAAGCAGAGGCACGCACCACTCTTGGCGTAGGCGTGCGACAAGGTGAACATTCCGTGGTTGAGGCTGTGAAAGCCTGCCAAGGTCACGAACTGGAACTTGTAGCCCAGCTCGCCCAGACGTGCCTGCAAATTCAATGAATGCACGGACGTGTCATTAGATTTGTCTCTTAAAGCATGTGAGTGCAACTGAGGACAAAGCAGATGAAAACTAGATCTTGTAGTCCAGCCCGTCCAGGCGTGCCTGCAAAGCTTGAGTAATGCACAGACGTGTCACTGGAATAGTTACAGGTATAAGTAATGTGAGTGCAATTAAGGACAAAGCAGATCAAAAACTGGATTTTGCAGACCACCTACCCAGGCATGAACAACGTAATGGCTGTTTAAAGTGCAAAGGCGTGTTAGATAGATACAGGGCATCATTTCACATGTTTGTACACAAAGCTGCTTTATGTCCAGACCATGGACGGACCTGGAAGGTTGCGATCTCGCTGTCAGGGAGCTTCTTCTTCCAGTTGAAAGAGGGTGAGCAGTTGTAAGCCAGCATCTTGCCTGCAGGGTCGTATATAATGCCCAATTTATAAAATTTAAAGAACGCCCCAAAGATATGTCACGTGTCCAACGAATATGGCTTTGCATGATGTCGTCTTGAGAGGTACCTTGCCAAGCATAATGAGCGTATAGTTGACAATACACGTGTGAAAGGTTCATGGTGAAATAACACGCGAGTGCTGTTGAATAGAACCTGCACGCTGGCCAGAGGTGACAATGATGGTAATGCACTAAAAAATCAAACCTCAGGTTCTTTACACTGGCACAGAAAGCATTTGGAATGATATCTGCAAAGACACTTGATTTAAAAAGCGTCTGCCTTTCACAGAGAATTAAATCCCAGCTTATCATACCTGGGAACTTGGCGTGCAGGGTCTCAGCAAAGGCCTTGGCCTCAGAGAAGTTGGGCTCCCCGGTCTCAAACCACACAAGGTCTGCATACGGGCAGCACAATAGTGCAAGGCAGCAGTGTGACTATGATAAATTGGCAAGCCACCAGGTGTAATACTACAGTGGCCAGTGCAAGGCAGCGTCATGAATTGGTGAACCACCGGGTGTAACATAGTGGCAAAAGTAGTTTGTTGGGAGATGTGTGATAAACGATTTGTACAATACTCACATAAATACTACACCAGGCCATGTTGCTGCGATGCGTTTCCGTACGTATCAGCAAGTCGAATTAAACAAACAGTTTCTTATTATGCTCCTTCCACTATTCCTGAACTTGATGCTTATGTTTGCAGGCTTATATCTTAATTTGCTGCTTATAACACTGGTGGCAACCAGTGCAGTGTGTGATTGTGTTGTCAGAGGCAATAAGCAATCTCACCAGCAAATGGTGCGTAGGCAAGGCCACGAGCGATGGCAGCCTCAATGCCACCCTTGCATGCATAAAATCCCTCAGCGGTGCGCTCGCCTGCGGTATGCATAATGTATGTGCTCATCGATGTGTATAGCTTGCACAGCCTTTATGTGCTCATGAGATTACAGAGCAAGTAAGGCCTTTGTAAATTTGGAGGCAAAACATGAAGTTGCATCTTAGGTCAGGTCTCAGGCTGTGTATGTTAGGTGCTCAGGGATTGTGTCACTGTCTGCACTCAGTAAGCTATTTGCCAGAACATAGAAGAGCATGCCACATACAAAAAATCACAGCCGTCTTAAATTTACAAAGACACTAGGCAGCGCATACTCATAATGGCTTTTGCACGCCTAATGCACCCGCATCCCTCCAAACCCTTTTTGAAGTTTGCCTTAAACCAAATTACAACTAACTTATTTAACAACAGGCAACGCATATCCATAGTAATTTTTGTACGCATAATGCACCCGCATCCCTCCGGACCCTTTTGAAGCAAAGTCTGCCCTATCGTGCCTGCGCAGAGAGCCTCGACACGCTCAACTGCGAGACGTTTTGCCACGTTCACTTGTACAAAAGTCTTGCCACACTCACCTGTGCAGAAAGCTCTGTCGCGCTCGTCCACGTCTGAAGTGAGCAGGTAAGCACCCAGGGCATCGGTGCGAGCAATGAGGACGGTCGGCACATCCGCCACATCTGCTGCCAGCCGAGCAGCTGTGAGCTTCTGGATGAACTCGGAGGTGGGAACAAGGACCTGTTGACGAGAGGATAACGTTGTGTGAAGACAGTATATGCTTAAAATGTTGCCTATTTTTGCAGATGCGTTTGGCGCTAGTCACATATGTAGGGCTGTACGTAACACAAAAGAGCTTTTAAGTAAGTTTGTAATGATTTACTCAGTGTGTAACCAGCAAATCTCAAATGGCTATTTACTTTGTTATTTTTCAATTTTGTTACGACCTATTGGCGATTCATTTTTAAGCTCGTGCAAGTCATCATCGGACCAAGGATTACGTCATCTCCATTCTATGTTATGACAGGCGGTCACCACTGACCTTGCCACCCATGTGGCCGCACTTCTTAGCAGATGCCAGCTGGTCCTCAATGTGCACGCCTGAGTAAAAAGGAAGAGGGAAGGCAATTTAGTTTCCTGTGGGGTCTTGGGCATTGGCAAATTTGCCATTGGGCCCTGGCGAATGTGAGTACCTGTGGGGTCTTGGGTATTGGCGAATTTGCCGAAAGAAGAAAGCGCTTGGCACCAGATCAGGCACACCCCTACCTGCAGCTCCAGCCTCAATCAAGCCAGCCATCAGCTCGTATGCGTTCAGAGAGCCGCCAAAGCCTGACATAAAATGTATTGGCACAGGAGGTATTAGTTGCTGTATTATAAAATCCAAAGCAAAGCAAATCCAAGCCAGTCATCGGCTTAGACACCAGCTCAGAAAGTCGCCAAAGCTTGGGAGCAAAAGCCAGCCTCGATCAAACCAGCCGCCTACAGCATTTAGGGAGCCGCTAAAGGCTGGCATAACAAGGTATGGCACACACATATGCGCAGCGCAAAAAAACAAAAGCAGCTATTGCCTTAGGAAGCTGTCAAAGAAATTTTTAAAGGAGTCATCAAAGCACAATAACTTTTCGTAATAAAAGGACTTTAAGCACAAAATTTAGCTTTCTTCCTACCTGCTTCTGCGTCAGCAACAATTGGGGCAAACCAGTGGGTGTTACCCTTGCCCTCAGAATGCTGGATCTGGTCCATGCGCCTGAAGGCATTGTTAATGCGCTGCACCACCTGCACACAGAAATACATTCATTAGGAAAGTGTGTGGGATCAAAAAATACTGATGTCTTTGATCTGCATACATTTAATGGAAAAGCAGTAGGTCGTAACAAGCCGTCACCTCTGACATTGACATATTTCAGCTAAAGCATTACAAACAGCTAAATGTGGAATGCTTGCTTTAAAATACAAACAAAAACGTATTGCATAACCGACCACTCAGTGAAGCAAGCAAGCAAGAGCGCCCTCGCCCAAACTTTCCACGCACCTTGGGCACAGAATCACAGGGGTACAGAGACTGATCTGGGTAGGTTTGGAGGGCCGTGTTTGCATCTGCAGCGACCTGCCATCCGCTCAGGTAGACGGCCTTCAGGCCTGCGTGTATAGAAAAACAGCCCACAAGGTTTACTGTACTGGCGAAATTAGTTGAAAGAGAAAAGCTGAAATTATTTGCATGCATCACAGTCCGGTCCAGAGCACTTCCGTAACAGCTAGCTGTCTTTTTTCCAGGCAAACGCACCTCCAGCCACTTGCTGGACTGCCTGGGCTCCAGAGAGGGCGCCAAGAGCGTGAACATAAGGCTCTCCCTTGATAAGCAAAGATGCAAAGTAAAGAACGTTAGCCAAGACACACCCCTGATCCTTGTTCAATGGCATCCATTTAAAAAATGCTGGGTATCAGTACCAGATCCTTCCAACGAAAAAATCAGAGGCAGGGTAGTTTGGATTTTATAGGCCTTATTATCTACCTCTAGACTAAAAGAGTATAAGCCAAGTGAACGCGGCGGCTGAGGTGTCTTGTAGGACCAAGCACAAACGGAGGAAATTCACCATCTGCCGTGCAAACACATGGGTTTTCACACCTTCATAAGACTCCAGAGGCGTTCTGCGCCAAGGCGAGCCAGGGTGTGCTCAATCTTGATGGAGCCGCGCATTTTCAATACTGCGTGCAAAGAAACAGAGAGAATTTCTTATACTCTATCATTAGAAAAAAGGAGATGGAAGCAGGGAATGAGTTACTAATCCGTAAAGATACTCTGCTGCAGGAATTTGAGCAAAAAACAAGGAGATTATCACGAGAGGCTTGATTGAATAAATCCAGATCCTGATGAGAGACGTGGAAAGCACTGAGAAGGGCATGCTGATAATGAACAGTTCAGCAGCTTGATTAAAGGTGCACAAGAAGCTCAAAGGCAATCTTAACAGTCAGAATTAAAACGGGGTTCCTTCAGATTTGACGACGACAGGGTGTGGATGATGATGAGGTTGTAGATGGACCTTGCGCATGACATGCTGGTTGTCGCAGGCAGTTTTATGCACTTCTTTATGATAATATGCTTCAGGAGGTTAAGCTTTGAGAACTACTGCTTGACGAGGAGTCCAAAAAGATGACATGTGTGCTAGCAGCAGCAGCCGCACGGCGTGGTGGTAATTTGTGCAAGAGGTGTGCATGCATGGGACAGAAGTGCATGCATGCACCGTATCACTGATTGAGGAGCTCCTCTGAGGACAGAGAGGGCAAAAGCTGACTACATGCTAGCTCTCAGCTGCTATCTCAGCTATCTCAGCCAAGAATAAGGCGAGGACGACATGGCCTCATGCATGCGCTATCAAGAATATTGTAATAAGGTGAAGCAGCGATTAGAGAGCGAGGTCGCTCATCCCGTACCCGACGAGGACGAGGACGAGGAGGAGCGAGGGGCGAGAATGAAAGCAAGAGCTGCTACGTGCCTCTCGTCGTTGGCCCCATGCGCCGCACTTATTTTAAATGCAAAGGAAGCGGCCGTGTAGAGAGTGTCTCGCCTAGCCACTCACCGTCAGCCTGTGTGAAGTTGCGGGACACGCCCTCCCATCTGTCCGTGTGCTGTGAGGATGCCATGTTCTCTGATAAATAATAAAATAAAGATACTGCTGTCCCAATTTTTGAACATGAGCTCTGCCCAAACTCGAACCCAAACTTGAAATTTCAACTTTTTACCTCTCAGTCCATATTTTATAAATCCTCTTAATTACTGGCATGGAACAGCGCCGCGCCTCTTCTCAAGATCTTTTAAGCATGTAGCTTGTGCGAGCAGGGCTACCAAGCTCAGCAACACGATATATCTTGCTGCCAGTTGTGTGCTGTGCTTTTTATCTCTAAGAAAGTATGGTGGGCTGGCGGGCTTGATAAATTAGACGCCGGGGGGGTATGACGGAAAAGGCAGTGTCACCCTTCCCAGAATTCCCCTCCTCTATTGAAGCATCTTTTTCCCATGTAAACAGCCATCCAATGCCAAGCAAGTTGCGCATTTTATGTTCATGAGAAATAGATAAAACAGGCGCTGCAGCGCAAACACAATACACCCCATAAAAGTTAGAACCATTAAAACCTCGAAAGGTAAGGAATCAGGAAAAAAGCTAGTTTAAAGCGGAAGCAGCACGGTAGGTGGCACGAGTGTGGATGGCAATCTCAATTATTTTAATTTGAGAATAAGATGTGTAGAACTCAGAAATCTTCTAGGCCCGTACTCTAAAAGAATTAACTGGGCGCCCTTTTTTTACGTGTTGGAGGACGTCACTGCAATTCAGCGTTAATGAGGCAGGATAAGAATCAAGACAAACCGTGGCAAAAAAAGTATACACCGCGCGCACATAAACAACGTAACCTTTGCCGTGCGCCTCATGCAAATGTGCACTGCTGGGCAACTGTAGTCCAATCCTAATTTTTTAGTCAGTGCTTTATTTGTAAATACAACATCATTTCCTTAGCACACCATCCACCTTCATTTGCACACCAAGACATGTGAAGAGTCACATTCCATCATTTGCCGTCAGCATACAAGTGGTGTTAGTCATCATTCATGAGCATTGACATGAACTCGGCCTGGTTTATCATCCCGTCTTTGTCGTGGTCAAATTCATCTATCATGTCTTGCAGCTCGGCTTCCTGGATGTCTAAGCCCAGAGACTTCACCACCTAAGAGCACGGTTATATAAAAATGTGCTTCTCTTAATTTATCTTTGCTACAAACAACTGCAGGGATCTTTGTTTAGGTACCTAAACTCAGTTTATAAGTATTCATCCGAATTGTTCAGCTTCCTTGCCTTGCCTACGCCCTAGCACGTGGAAACCGTCAATCGTCTGCTTGATAAATCTAACGAGATCACAGACCTAGTCTTTGGACCGGTTCTTAGTCTTTGGATCAGGAGCATCAAACAAATAATGGAAAGGCGCGAAGCAACACGTGCAAGGCAACGTATGGTTGGAAATCCTTCACTTGCGCGTCGTTACATTGATCAAAGCTGATATGCAATGACTAGACACAAACACACCTTGCGCAAGGTCGCTAAATCCAGCTTGCCCATGCCATGTATGTCGAAGAGCTGAAAAGCACGCAGCATATCGTCCTGGGGTGTTCTATCAGACATCTTATCTGCAAGCAAACCCAATGCAGAAATGGCTAGGCGGATTTGCTTCTGTTTTAGCAGGTCGTGTTAGTTTGTGTGTGTGTGTGTGTTTGTGCGTGTATGTGTGTGTACATGTGTGTGTGTGTGTGTGTGTGTGAGAGAGAGAGAGAGAGAGAGAGAGAGAGAGAGAGAGAGCAAGTATGTGTGTATATGTATGTATGTACGAATTTGTGTATGTGTGTGCGCGTATATGTATGCTTGCGTGTGCGCGTGTATTTTCTGTGTGAGCCTCTGTGAATGCTGAAAACTATAAAAGGAATGCCTGCGCTCATAAACTGTAAAAGCATATCTGTTTGTCAACAGGTTGCAAATGTTCACCTGCCACCAACCGCTTGAATGTGCTGAAGTCCAGCCGCTGTGTGTCCTCTTCCTCTCCATGGCGCCTCAGCATCTCTCGTATCTCAATCTTTTTCACAGGAAAGCCCATGGCACGCAGCGCAACCTGTATTAAAAGATATGGGTCAACAGCTTGCCACTTTCCTCAAGCTGCTCGCTTGTTGGTCAAAGGATTGCGCTTGTTGGTCACAACCAGGATTATCAAATGCCAGGATTCTCAAATGCATATAGCATTACCTTCAGCTGGGATGGCGTAACAGCTCCTGACTTCTCGTAGTCCAGAGAATCAAAGGCAAATTGGACTTCCTCTACCTCCTCTGTGGGTGTGTATGTTTGTTGTGTGTGCGTGACTACAAGTATGCGTGTGCATGCACGTGTTTGCGTGCGTGCGTGCGTGAGTGTGTGTGTGTGTATGTGTGTGCGAGTGCGTGCGTGTATGTGTGTGTGTGTGTGTCTACCTACCTACACCTTTGTGTGGCGTGTCTGTACAGATGCAGAATGGAAAAGGAAGGTCAAGCCAGTCAACCCTCCCACCTTGTGTGAGCTCTCTTTTCTGCGGTTTTTCTCGTATTGCTGTTACTGGTTTCATGAACAGGGGTGTTGGCTGGGACAGCATCATGCTCTAAACTAAGGCCGTAAATGTATGTACGAATCGTGTGTATTCAACGAATCGTGTTAACCTAAATGAATTTCATTTACTTTTATTCACCCAATTGTTTGACGGTACCCAATTGAGTGACTTTATCCAGGTCAGAATGATCAATGAACATGGGGCACGCAAGCACGCATGCTTGCAAACACGCACACACTTACACACACGCACACGCACAAACGCACATGCATACCCGTATACCTGCAACATACACACACAACACACAAACACACACATACACACACACACACACACAAACACACACATACACACGCGCATACGCACAAACACACACACACACACACACACACACACACACACACACACACACACGCAGAGGGGTCAGCTCCCATATTTGCAAGGCCCAAGCCATGTTGTGCATGAGTGGAGACTGGGATGATACCTTTTGGGCAGTCCAGGCCTGGAATGGCCTGCACCATGGTCCGGCCTGGAGGAGAGACGACATGGGGGCCTGCTTGTTGTTTGAGAACACTGACCCTTAGCTCAAGATCTTGATGCGCAAGCTGAAGGCTGTGTGCGGCAAGGGCAATGAACTGAGGGAGTGGGTCGCAAACGCCAAAGGTGCGCATCATCTCCTTGTGCGTCAGTGTGTGATTGTGCATCAGTATGTGTCTGTTTGTATGTGAGTGTGTGCGTTCGTGTATGTGCGTGTGTGTGCGCGTGCATATGTGTGTTTTTGTGCGCGCACACGGTTATGTATGTGATGTGTGTGTACGCGCATGTGTGTGTATATGGTGTGTGTCTGCGTGTGTGTTTGTGAAGGGTTGAACCATATATGTATTGTTTTGGCAGGGAGATCACCACATATACGATCACATACGGTGTGCATTTATGGCTCTGGCCAACCCTATGTATGTGTGTGTTGTATGTGTGCACACACATACAACATACAACACACACACCTAAATGTGCAGCGTGCAGTTAGCTCATTATCGTTACTTTGTGACCCATGTCTGGAAACATTGCTCAGGGTGCGTGCATCAGTTAAACAAGTGTGTGTGTGTGTGCTTTTGTGTATACTGGAGCAGTTATTACGTTTCTGAGGTGTGCTCTCCTGTATTTAAACCTCTGTTTAGCTAAGAGTGGGTGCTGTGAAAAGGAAGGCTTGCACACACCGTTGGCGCGTCAAAGAGCTGTGCTGCATATCATATATGTCACTCTGCTCTTCCTTCCTTGCAATGCAGAGAAGTAAAACGTAAACCAACAACACACTTTCACACACTGGACAGCTGTGCAACCATAGCAATTGCAAGCATGTACACACTCACACATATTCACGTTCATGCACGTGCTCATATTTTCACACACGCACACGCACACACACACATACACACACACACTTACACTCACACTCACACACACGTGCTCACACGCGCGCACACACACATGCACACATGCATAACCACGTACCTGTGTGGCATTTGCAGCCAAAGACAACAAAGCGGGGGAGTTCCGTCGCGCGCTAGCACACCTGTGTAACACACACGTATGCAGTGAGGACGATGCGCTTTTGCAGACCAAGGCTCTGCTGTCTATGGGCCTTGATCCCAATGAGGTATGCAGTGCTCTGCATTGCACAGCTGCAGGGTTGGCCAGAACTCTATATATATACGCCGTATATGACCGTATATATGGTGATTTCCCTGCCAAAAAAATCGTATATACACCGTTTGCCGGTATATGTGATTCTGGCCAACCCTACACAGCTGCTCTCACTGCATGTGCTAGTGAAGAGGACGCACTCTTGCTCAGGCAAAAGCACTGCTCTTTCTGTGGGCCTTGACCTTCTAAACTGACCTTAAGCTGAGCCATTGGTTCACTCTGAACAAACACAAGCCTTTGCACCTATACCTTACCTATATCCTCCTCTCCTTGTAAAAGTTGCAGAGGTGACGTTACCTACCAAGCATCAAGCATGTATAGATGCGATACACAAACAAGTTCTGAAAAAGGCCTTGCTGCATAGCTTTGTATATGTGCATGCGCCTGTGCACAAATTTAGGAACATAAAAAGGTGTGAACTGTGGCGCCTTGACAGCACACCTCCTTTGGTCAACTTTTTTGGTATGGCAAGTAGTGTCCTCATCATATGTCTTCTTTAAATCTATAAGCGCAATGGACGACGCAGTGTGTGCTTCAATTGCTAGAAGCCTGCCTGATTTTCAAACGCTGGCCGACTTCTTAGTATATGATTGCTTTGATGCGCTTTCACAGCTTTGGATGCAAAGCACTGACTTCAAAATGGTCAATACACACGATCATTCCGTTCGTTACATGCACGCAGAGGTTCTCCTCTGCCTTTAGCGGTGTATAGCTCTGAAGCCAAAGCCCTCCTCACAGGTCACAGATTACGTGCTCGAGGCGTGGACGTTCGGGTGAGAGGGTCGTGACGCGTGGGTGTGAGGTTGTGAGGCGTGTGTGTTTGTGTGTGTGTTGCATTGAATCGAAGGGTTTTGACGTGTGGGTTGGCGTGCGGACGTTTGAGTACAAGGCGTGACGTGTTTAGGTTCGGGTGAGAGGGTCGTGACGTGTGGTGTGAGGTGTGAGTGGATGTGAATGAAGGGTGTGGAAGTGCATGCTGCCCCTGGGTGGCCCATCAATGTACAGCTACTTATTTATGAAAGTTATTTTCCAAATGCCTTGTGGCGTATCCATCTAGGCAACTAACAAAAGATGACAGACTTCCAGGTTTCACAGCCCTCAGATGACATATTTGCGAGCAAGGGTAAGTCGATTGCCCACTGTTTCACAATAGTTGATCGAGTCTGTTGTGATCCGCTTGAACTGTTACACAAAATCAGCCGTAATTATTAGTGTGGTGCCAAGGGGTCTGCAGGTGGAAAGAATGGAAGGAAAACTATGCAGGCATTTTAACACCAATCCGCATAATAAGTAAGCACCCCCCGTGGTGAGTCCTGCGCCAATGCTTAAACCATAATCGACTCAAATAAATCCTCGCAGATCGCTCTAGTCATCTGCTCACAAGAAACAAAACATGACTTGCATAGCTGTGGCCCATGTATACCGACCCCATCTGCTCGTAGCATGTTTAGAAGGAACCCGCAGCTTGCACAGCTGTGGCCCAGGTTTACAGACCCACCCGTCAAGGGAACCCTCCCTCGACATTGGCAGAGTCGTTGGCTCAAGCTCCTTAAACTGTTGTGCAATTAGGTGTATTGAGATCACAAGCACTTTCATTACCTTTGTTCTTTGACAAAACACACACACATGCATATACGCACACTACACATGCACAGGTACTGCAGCGCTGATTGCCAGTCACTGCACTGGAAGGGAGGGGGGCACAAAAAAGAGTGCAAAATACTTCAAGAAGCCAAATCCAAAGCGAGTGCGACTGAGGCGTAGCATGCTGGTTGCGCCCGTCAGTTTTATTCTCTTCTTTGTTGCCATGGGGGTGTTTTACGGTGTCCAGTACCAAACTGCGATGTTCGATCTGCTTGTGGCAATTGTGACTGGCTGTGCTTATTTATGGATCTAATTTTTATTCCAGCATCACCCTCTCTTGAGGCACAGACAGTGAGCTTGTAGCCCTATCACAAGTGCCACATCGTGTCTCTCTCTCTCTCTATATATATATATATTTTTTTTTTCTATCTTTCTAATTATCTATCTATCTATCCCTCCCTCTCCTTTCTCCACTTACAAATGTCCTGATACGTGTAGTATTTCATCTGCACTGGCTCCTGTGATTGTTGCAGTAAGACCACATTATATGGTCACCTCTGATGAACACAAAAAGATTTAAGTTCGTTAATGTGATGTGACATCCAAAAATTAGATGCTTGTGTTGCGAAGCCGTAAATTGAACAAATCATGAATTATATTGACATTTTATTCCATACTGTAATAACAAAAATTTCTATTTTGTAACAGTTTGACGATTACGTTATTACTAGCAGAGGGTAAATACTGTCAATGGTTACAATTGGGGGTGACCTTCAGCCAGGTTGTTTGGCTGATCGGCTGCTGACTGGTCTCGGCCAGCTCACAAATAAATCCATAAGCTCAGAAAGAAAAAGAAAAAGTCTATTGTTCTGCTGAGAAAGAAAATCATGAACAAGTTGGTTGTTGACGCGTTGCAGCAAAAAAGGTTGGGCTGCTGAAAAGTCCTTCAAAAATAGGTGTAAACAGAAAGGAAAAATGTTTCCTCAGCTCACAAACTCGAAGGTCTTGGCAAAATAAAAGAGCATGCACCTCGTTCTGAACATGTGCATCTTCACCAGGACATTGGTCACATACAATGGTTACAATGGTTACAATTGGGGGTGACCTTCAGCCAGGTTGTTTGGCTGATCGGCTGCTGACTGGTCTCGGCCAGCCACAAATAAATCCATAAGCTCAGAAAGAAAAAGAAAAAGTCT
>Ga0307968_1002198_pt1 | contig 16163 bp, 16 predicted proteins | sample OrgLakmetagen650_FD_201834 | JGI IMG/M metagenome (GOLD analysis project Ga0307968, IMG submission 201834) | Saline water microbial communities from Organic Lake, Antarctica - #650 | ecosystem: Environmental > Aquatic > Non-marine Saline and Alkaline > Saline | place: Antarctica: Organic Lake... | reverse complement strand
TGCGCGTGCGTGCGTGTGTGTGTGTGTGTGTGTGTGTGTGTGTGTGTGTGTCTGCTTGTGCGTGCATGTGCTTGCATATGCTTGTGCTTGTGCGTGCCTGAAGGACCTGGACTAGGCCTTTTCTTGGGTCTGCTTGTAATTGGCCATCCTTCAAATTCAGGGTACCCGCTCGAAAGGAAACCTGTGTGTGTTCCATTAATTCTAATACCATAAATATTTAATTTAGTAGTCAAAATTCTGGTTTGAGAATACAAGTAAAGCTGTGTGATTGGATGTTGAAGGTACGTTATAATGTTGGCGATGCCCATGCCCATGCCAAAGGTTGCTGGGGAGGTTTAGCTCGGTCTTCCTGAACCTAATCCTGTTCTGATGATTAATCAGATGCATCTACTTCATCATGTATTCTGAGCTGCGATGCGGCTCATCATCAGGACGTCCTAATCAGACTCATCAAGAGTGCTTGTCCTAATTGTTTGCGGACATATGACGGGTCAGGTGCAGGTGTCTTGCGCCACATGAGGAAGCAAGAGTTGCAGATGACACAAGAAAGCACTAATGAGGTGTGTTGTGTGTTGGAAGGCGTCAGTCGTACAACTTGCAATGCTTAGCTTGGAATTATCCATGCTTCATCCACAGGAGACATCGAAACTACTGCCCCCGTTTCGAGCATGGGTTAACCTGCAGGTGAGATTTATTTCTGGCTCAATTGAAAAAGCAAGTTGCCAACACGCACGCACACCGCACACTGTTATGACGAAACACACACACACACACACACACACACACACACACACACACACACACACACACAGACACACACACACACACACACACACACACACACACACACACACACACACACACACACACACACACACACACACACATACACACACACACACGCACACACACTCCACGCTGTGAGGCTGTAACAGCTGTACAAGTAATATGGTGCACGGCCCTCCCATCACCATCTGACCCACACCCCTCCTCTGTGATCTCCTCTATTCCTTCCGATTCCATGTGCACACACACCTGCAGGCTGCGCCAGCAGCAAAGGTCTGGTGCCTTCTGCAGGCTCTGGCAGTAGCGTACACGTGTATCAAGATGTCCAGCGCCCCTCAAGAAGCATTCGCACTTGGACTGGTCAGTTCTGTTTATATGGTATCGGCTTACCTGGTGCAGACCCGGCCCAACTTGCTAGAGGTGCGGCCCCTCTTTTCTTCTTTATTCTGGCACCTTTGCATGTTGTTTTTCCGCATGAATAATGGAGGCTTTTTAGCTGCTCTTTGCTAAACGCAGCATTAACCAGCATCGCATACACCGTTTTTACCTGACCACCCGTATCTAAGATTTCTCTGGAACACCGTGCACGCCAGGATTAGTCTTTGAAGAGAGAGGACCATCGTAGCAATTGTCAGTGTGCCTGTTATTTCATGTGGATTTGTAGATTGCTGGAACCGGCATCATCAGGATGGGTATTTCATGTGGATGTATTAATTGCTGGATTTGGCATCATCGGGATTTCTCCCTCTAAGCAGTGTTCCGTCAGGTTTGGCATCGGTCAGAACATTACCCCTACAGAAGCTGCGAGGAGCAGCAAATCCAAAGCAATCATAACATTAGTTACCAAAGCAGAACCTCGACCTGCTGGGTGCTTCCATCACCATGCAGTACATTTTTGTCGCCACCAGTGTGTCGCGTGTCTGTCACTCTTGTACGACGTACCTGCTGTTCTCGGGCAAGGAGCAACCAGCCTTGCAGCTGATGCTCGACCTTCACTTCGAGAAGCTTTCAGAGGTTGTCCTGGCACCTATGATGGAGCAGGTGGGTGCTTTGACGTAGCAGTAGGTGTGTGTGTGTGCCTTATTACTTGACGTGGACGTTAAGCTGTGGCTCCAAATATGACCCAGCAAGTATGAAACAACCTATTAAGGATCCTATTTAGGAGCTGGCAGTAACAAAAAGGGGTCAGGAAGATTTCTGTGCAAGTCGCATTTTCTGACTGAAGCCTAACGATATTGTGGATGAATGAGACAGCTTTGTCATCAGGCACACTAGTGCCAGGAGAGTTGACTTCAGTGGTACACACACATTGTACTTGTGTGCAAGCTGGGATGCATGTGACCCTTCTCTCATTGCATTACTCCTTCCTTTATGTTTGTCTTCCACACCCAGGTCCGCCCGCTGTGGACCGTCCCCCTGCGCATTTCGTTGACCGTGTCATTTGCTCACATATACTCGACCCGCAACGTTCCTTTCCCGCTGCTTGTCTCCATCATGGTGCGCCTTTCAGCGCATCACGCTCGGTTGCTCTCGTTGTCTTTGCTCCTTTTCCTGGTTGCTCCTGCATATAGTACTGTAGGACAATGTGTCATGCAATCACTGAACTGTGGGCTGCCACAACTCCACAACTGAAACTGAGAGTAGAGGCATCATTTGTTGTGGGTGCGCTCATGTTCCATGTAATAGTGCATTAGTGCACATGCTTAAATTGTGTACAGGCACAGAGCACGTGTAGTAGTGGTTGCCTTTCCATGTAATAGTGCATTAGTGCACATGCTTAAATTGTGTACAGGCACAGAGCACGTGTAGTAGTGGTTGCCTTTGCTGCACGCAGGTGAATGCCGCCGCGTTTTTTGTGCGCTGGGCTATGAACGCACGCTATGAGCACCTGTACCGCCAAGCATGCATGGGCCACGCAAGGGCAGCCGCAGCGAAAAAGGCCGCCTTGGGAGCTGCAGAAGGCTTGACGGCAGATACAGCGGAGGGTGCTGCAACCGAGGGGAAGGTTGGAAAGGCTGCAGCAACAGAGCATGTAGCGGACAAGGTCTCGCACACACAGCAAAAAGTGGGATCTGTACTTAGACCGCCACCGGCACAGGCAGCAACAGCTGCGGAAGGCTCTGTGGGTGCCACTACACCGCCGCCATACGCACAAGGAGGGCAGAAGGGAGATAGTGTGGCCCAGGCTGCTTGTATGAAATTTCTTACACAAACCCGGCAGCGGCGGAAGTATATCACCAGCTTTACAAATCGGCAAAAGGTAGTGCACGATAAGAAAGAGCAGGGCTCGTATTTGCAGGTTACTAGGGTTGGCCAGAACTATGCCTATACGGTGTATATACATGGTAATTTTGGCAGGGAAATCACCTAATATACGGTCATATACGGTGTATACATGCGGTTTCTGGCCAGCCCTACAAACCACGTGTCGCTGCCAGGATTTTGCAGTTTCGAGATAATACGACGGCTTTGCCACACAATATGCGTTGCTTCAATAGCACATACAAGTTGGGATGCAAGGAGGGTGCAGCAGTCGCTTGCAAATTGTGATCCACGTGTCAATGTCAAAAAGGTTTCATACCCCACACACTGTTGTGCGCACTTTTGCAGGTGACAATCAAAGTCCCTGGTCCTACCACACCAAGCCCATATATGCAGGCCTCCTCCCTGTCCAGCCTAACTACCAAGGTGGAGAGAAGGTGGGTGCTTCAGCCTTCGGTCCACGGCATGGCTATCGGTAGTCTGTGCTTGGCTATCGGTAGTCTGTGCTTGGCTATCGGTAGTATGTGCTTGGCTATCGGTAGTATGTGCTTGGCTATCGGTAGTCTGTGCTGGCTATCGGTAGTCTGTGCTGGCTATCGGTATTCTGTGCTTGGCTATCGGTAGTCTGTGCTTGGCTATCGGTAGTCTGTGCTTGGCTATCGGTAGTCTGTGCTTGGCTATCGGTAGTATGTGCTTGGCTATCGGTAGTCTGTGCTTGGCTATCGGTAGTCTATGCATGGCTATCGGTAGTCTGTGCTGGCTATCGGTATTCTGTGCTTGGCTATCGGTAGTCTGTGCTTGGCTATCGGTAGTCTATGCATGGCTATCGGTAGTCTGTGATGGCTATCGGTAGTCTGTGCTTGGCTATCGGTAGTCTGTGCTTGGCTATCGGTAGTCTGTGCTTGGCTATCGGTAGTTTGTGAAGGCCTGCTCATACAGCAATGCTCTGTCATGACGCGGATGCACATTATACGCAAGAGGGCAAGGGAATGATTTGCAGCGCACGTAACTTGGAATGTTTTGCTCAACACACTCTGTTCTGAGCCAATCTAATAGTCAGGCCAAAAAGCTTGTAATTCCTTTAAACCCTTTTTCAATTGTTGCTGGACATTTGTTTTGGTGGAAGTCTTGCTGTACTATGTTTAAGGACCTACGCGCGTTGCCCTTGTTCCTTGGCTATTGTGGGGAGTTGGTCATCACTATTTGCTCAGTCATTCCTTTGGTTTTCAACGACGTGCTTTTCTTCTGTGTGCTCCATTGCCCACAGGATACCTGACATGGAGGTGCTGAGTGCATGCATGCGTGCAGGTGGGTGGATGTGGGAATCATTTGTGAAGGGTGCAGGGCTGGCCAGCTCATGGACATTGTGTGTGTGTGTCTGTGTGTGTGTGTGTGTGTGTGTGTGTGTGTGTGTCCATTTATGGGATTGCATGGGAGCCAGGATGTTGTGGGCTTGGATCTCTGCTTGATTAACCGTTTCTAAACTGTGAACTTGTTGATTTACATGCAGTCACAATGCAAGCAATGATACTGTTAAATTTTAGGAAATGTAGAGAATGGTGCCAGGCAGCAAAGTAGCTTACCTCACAAAGTCAAATATTAACCCGTGAAATTGACATCTGACCATCAACGATGCTATCAGAGCAGTTACCCAGAATTGCTATTGTCGTGTTTTGGCTAACAGTTGTATGGTGACCAGCCCATGGTGTTGCGTCCATGCTGCGCTGCTGACGTCCTTTCCAGTGGCTTCAGTGATAAACGTTCAGTGATCAATTGGGAATGCACAGTGTGTGTACGCTGGAAAGCATTGAATACGGTTGGGTCCTGACCAGTCCACGTGTTGTGCTGTTGTGGCCTCCTTTCCAACAGCTTCAGTGATTAAACGTTCAGTAATCAAACAAAAAGCAGATCACAGTATGTGTAGGGTTGGCCAGAACCGTATATATACACCGTATACGACCGTATTTTCGGTGATTTCCCTGCCAAAATTACCGTAAATACACCGTATATATATATGGTTCTGGCCAACCCTAAGTATGTATGTGTATGCTGGAAAGCACTGACTTCACCAACGCATGCACACAAAGACACCGACCGCCTTATTGGTGCAAGTACAGCAGGAAGACCCCCTACACTCGCACACTCCAACAACCTATCCCCCCCCGCCGCGCGCACACACACACACACAGACACACACACACACACACACACGTACAAACATACGTACGCAGGATGCATCCTCGTAACCCTTAATACGCGGCAGCGTTGCAATCCAGCAGGCATAGGGGCATCATCTCAACCTGAAGCATTGGCCATGGCTGCCCAAGTGTGGCTAGAGCACGCCCAACTGACTGATCAGCTGCCAGATGCCTCAGATTCTCCCGTATTGTTGCAGGTACGTTGAGCCAGATGCTGCGTGCGTAAGCTGCAAATAACGTGTGAGGAGTGTTTACAGGCATGCACACCCACGTTCACATACACATATACGTGTACATGCGCTAACCCCAAAGTGCACAAGCAGCACACCACGCACGCACGCACAAAACACAACACACACGAAACAAGGACATACACACAAGCGCACACCATGCACACACAGGAAGCAGGGGGCATTGCTCGCCTGTGCTGGAGACCCCAGCAAAGTACATGGGAGAGGCTGGCCCCCATTCCGCTGCCCGCCCCCCTGGGTGCGTGCAGCATCAAGGCAGCAGGGCCCGTGGTGCTGCTGCCCCCTGCAGCAGACACAGCACAGCACGACACGAGCGCCGTGCTGCGCGTGCGCGTGCGCGTGCCCGCAGGTGCAACACTGCAGGGGTGGCTGAAGGCTACTGCTACTCCCCCAGCAAACGTGACTGCAAATGTGACAGGGTCCCCGGCTTCGGTAGCTGCTGCAGTACCAGAGGGGGCTGACAGCCCTTCCTTTTCTCTCCTGGCATCCGTTTGTGGTGCTTACCTGGGCACACGCGTGTCGGCATTGTCGGCCGCGGACTGTTGGCAGGTGGGTTGGCAGGGTGGTATTGCTGAGGGTTTGCCTGTACGTTCAGCCAGTTTGTGTGTATGTGTTTATTGTTTATATGTTTCTGTATATGTGTGCTGGGCAGCGCTTTGATCAACTTGTAGGTGCTTGTTGGGAGTATGAATGAGTGTATGAAAATTTCTTCTTGCTTTACATGCATTGCAGACTGCTAGCATTTTGAGTGGGGGTGTGCACTGGCTGCTACTAAGGATATTGCTCCTTCTGGCATCTTAATTGTTATAGCATCCTTTGAAAAAGCCGCTGTGCCATGACATAACGTGCATGTCACTCCAGATCACTGACGCCGAATTGCGAGATCTGGCAGTTGCGTCTCAAAAACTTGGCATCCTCTTCCAAAACATCCTGATAAACCAATGTAGGGAGTGGTTTTACTGCCCATGAGGTCTTTGTCCTCTTCTTTTGCTGCAGATGGAAGTCGACATGTCCCCATTCCTTCCCGCATCCTCAAAGGAGTGCCCCTGTGCACTTGAGCTAGAGCTGTGGCAGCAGCACCTCCTCCTAGGCTGTAGTACGCCCGTGCTGCTACCTGCTGCTCTGAGCAGGTAAATTGTGTGCCTTTGTGCATAGGCTTACGCATCTTTAAACAGGCTCACACATGTTTGCACTAACGTCCTCTTAAGGCCCTGCGCAACTTGTTGTCCACTGCTGTCTGCTGCTGTCGTCTGCTGCTGCCTGCTGCTTCGAGTGAGAATGCTCTGCACACCGCCGACGCAATGTCTACATAGAAGCGAGGTCTGTACAGCAAAATACCAGTCTGATTTGTAAGCCAGATACGTAAGTTGACTGAAACCATTTTATTGCACCGTATATACAGAATGTTTCCATTGCGAGGGATTTCGTTCAACCCGTACATAAGGTGTAAACATGCGGTCTCCGCTTATATGCTACGTGCTACACATACACATTTTTGAGGTGCTGTGTTGATGAGGAATGAGTTTACGACCCTTTTCTTGTATTTGTTTGTTCAGCACATACTTTTGAAACCCCCATTGGCCCTACTGGAGCCGGGGGGTCCGTATGGATTCTAGGGCATGTATGGAGGACAGTGGGGGGTCCGTGCAGATGCACTGAAAACAAAGGTCGTCAAAATCGAAATTCCTGGGCTTGCAAGGGGCCGTCCCCATGAACAACCCCCCCCCAACCATTCTCACTTAGCTCTCTACCCAATTCAAAGCCCCCTACACCTCATCTGATTGCAAGATACTTAATGTGTATCTGAATCATTGACATCTGCTGGAATATTGGCATTCTGGGGAGTTCTGCGGGGCCTCGTGCGTATTTTGTCAGAGGGGGTTATCTGAGGCCCAAAATGGGTATACTTTTTGCATGCTCCTAGGGCAGGTGGCCCTAACTTGCACGTTTTAAGCTCAGCTCTGCTATGTAGAATTCAGTGCAGCTGAGCCTGAAATGTTGAAAATATGGCCACCTGCCTCAGCAGCAGCGGCGTGAACCCTACTTTTTGAGCAGCCGTATGCTGTATCTGACCAGCCAGAGCATTAAATTGAGTGGTTTTTTTGTGCTGGAGTCCTTATAAATAGATAAAGATCATTGCAAAAACAATGGAGCAAAAAGAGCAAGTGGTTGGCGAGATATGCAAATTAATGCGTCATTCCTCCTGGAAAGCACCCTTCTAGGGTACAGGTGCACGACGTGTGCTTTTAGACCTGTCATTCTGTACGCAGGGCGATTTGTCTGAATCTGAGCACATGCTCGGGTTGCTTAGAAAGACAGCATCAGTTTAACGCTAGGTCGAGTCCAATTTGATGAAGTGACATGTGAATAGTTGCGCCTTTCATGCAAAAAGGCAGCATGTTTTGGCTTTTGCCCAGATAACCCCCTCTGGTATTTTGTACCCACTTTGGCAGGAAAAAGGTGCATTTCTGAAGTTGCCCCGATCGACCTCTGCTTCAGGATATAATTAGGGTTGGCCAGAACCATATATATATATATATATATATATATATATACGATGTATATACGGTAATTTTGGCAGGGACATCACCAAATATACGGTCATATACGGTGTATATATACGGTTCTGGCCAACCCTAGATATAAGCATTATAAATGTTATATAACAATGCTGCAATGTGGAATTTGGGGCAGGGGTACTGGGAATGCTGGCGAGGGGGAGGCACTCACACATAAGGGACACGGGGGGAAAAGACAAAAGTGTGTAGCTCCATACCCACTTTGAGTAGCAGCCTGGTTTTTGGCTCAGAGTTGCGGACCAAAACAAAGAACATATTGAAATTAAAATGTGGCCAACCGGTGGCCTGGTCGGATTTTGGTGAACAATTTTGCAGTTTTACATGCAAGCATTTTTCGGCTCCGATTCACATCCTCACTGTTGCACCTTAGTTGCAGGTACAACTGGGTTGGTGCAGTGTGTGAGCAATGATGTCTGCTTTGTGCCGTTACAAAATTTCTAAGGTTTCTTAGCGGGTCTTTTTTTGCCTGCTTTCTTTGTAAACATGTAAAAAATATTTAGCTATTCAATCAGGCTTGTCGAGTTGTACGGTACGGTACGATTACGGTCTGTACGGTACGCACCGTATTTGTTAAGTTACGGCGTACTACTGTAATTGTCACACCGTACTCTACCGTAATTTCGGTAAAATACGGCACGGTGTACAGTACAATCGTTAGGCTTACAGGCTACGGCAAAAAAAATGCCTGGAGGGGCTCAGAACACATATCTTTACAAGTTTTACAAAAGTTTCAGTTCTTCCAAAGTTCCAGCTGCATCTCAATCACCCCTTTTTCACCCTCTGTCGCTGCTAAATAAACCCAGCTGGCCCGGGGACTGCATCTGCAGTCCGCTCATCCTGGTCCCTCATGTGCTGCTTAGATCAGGGTTGGAGAGGCTGCTGGACCCCAGTGACTGCCTGCTACTCTTTGCCGACATTATTAAACCATATATATACAAAGTATTGTATTAATTTGTTGGCTTGCAGCAAGCCGTCGAATTTGTTGGCTTGCATGCCTTCGAATTTGTGGCTCTAAGGCCATGTACGGCCAGACCGTACAAGTACGGTGGGCACCGTACTGTACGGTCGGACACCGTCTTTTCAAACAGACTATACTTGCACCGTATTGTACGGCGTATTACGGTATGGTACCGTAATTACGGTCAAGAAAGCTGAAGTACGGCGTATCTCGACAAGCCTGTATTCAATGCAACTTTCAGGTCCCAAAATGGTGAAGGGAAAGGGGAGATAGAGCCAAAATTGGCTTATCGGGACTGTTTGGCTTCCTAAGGGGTGGGCCGTTCATGGGGACAGCCAAGGGCTTGCAAGGGTTTGTTTAGCATGACAGCTGTTCCTTTCCAAATTCAAAACAAATCTGCAAGGATCTGTTTAGCATGACAGCTGTTGCTTTCCAAATTCTGATGTCAAGGATGCAGTTTGAATGACCCTAAACTTTCACGGACCCTGCACGGATGCCAGCGGACAGAATTTAGTTCCGTGGAGCATCCGCAGGCATTCCGGAAAAGCACAGCGATTTTAATTATTTTCATGGCCTACGCAATACGTTTTTATATTGTGTCAAACTTGAACAGTACTAGTCAACTAGTTGATGGCTGCAGCTCCTAGCAAGGTTGATGGATTGCAGCTCCTAGCAATGGCTGCAGCTCCTAGCAAAGGAAAAAACGATCGAAATTTGAACACTCAGTTCAAAAGCATTGTTGTGTTAGCATACAAAAATAGATGTGCTCACACACATACACACACAAGTCCTTCAACCAACACACATCTGGTTTTGTCACGTGGCACCATTAGGCACCAAGGCAGCTCCTGTGCCTGATCGAGCACAACGTGTTTGGCCACTCATGCCTGTCTATAAAGCAAAGCAAACAAAACCGTGGGTGTGACGTTTTGTTGTGTCAGGGAGGCTGACGAGATGAAGGCACGCTTGGCGTGGGACGACGAAGACACCGAAGACGTGAGCACGTTCGTAGCAGATCTCGGCTTCTGGCTGCACGCTACGCACCCACAGCGTGTCGCAGCACACTCAGCGGCAGCACACGTCGACCCGTGGCTGGTGGGCTCCTCCCTGCTCCGCTCGGCTGTGCTGTGGGCCTGCCCCCAAACGGCCTCTTTGATTTTAGAGAGGCTGGTGACTCTGAACACGGCCCCAGCGGACGCCTTTTCTTGCATTGCGCATGACGTGGTGCCCGCAGCAGACTGCGTAGGTGCAGCAACGCACTCAGCAGCAGGTGCAGGTGCAGGTGCAGTGATAGGGACGAATCAAGCAGGGTCAGCAGGAGCAGCAGGGGCTGTGGGTGCGGACTCGGCAGGTCTGGGAGCAATGGCGTCCGCAGTCTTGCCTGAGGGCGGTCTGCTGCAATTAGCTCTCCTCAGCCCAGATCCCCAGGCCATGCTTGCTGCTGCCGATCACTGGGCCCGAGCGCATGGTCGGCCAAACTTTGTGTGGCGGTGGGCTCAGCCAGGCCCCACTGGCAGCACACCACCAGTGACGCAGGTGTGATGCTTTGATGTGCGCATAAAGCGCTACACACACGCAGCCGTGCGTGGTGCTGGGGACTAGGTTTGCTGTGCTCTTGCATGTGCACGCAGACACAATCAGACAATTACTCATGTAAAACAAGCACACCTACGCACACACGCACGTACACACACAACACTCAACGCACACCGCAGCTCGAGGGCCTGCTGCAGCAGCTTCATCCCCAAGAGGAGCCAAAGGTAGCGTCAGCAGCATCAGCTGCTGCCAGAGGAGCATTTGCTGGAGCAGGCACGATTGCTGTCGCCACCGCCACTAATGCTGTAACCGCCGTCATTAGCAGCAGCAGCAGCAGCAGCAGGCCCTCGAGCAGCATTGCAATGTACAACTGTGCTTGCCGACGATGGGCGGCTGCAGTGCTTGCATCGCTGTGTGGTTTTAGGGCACCCCAAAAGGGAGAGCAGGGGTGGCCTTTAGGACGCCAGGCCAGCTGCTTCTGCTCCACCGCGCCGGCTGCTGGCACCCCTATTGTTGTGAGCGAGGGTGCTTACCGTGCGTGGGCAGCCGCCTTTTGCCGTACCCTGATCAAGGCCCGCTTCTATGTTATGCTCACGTGGGTTAACCGTGTTGCTTTGAAGTGATCAGGAAATCCTTGACGCCTCTCCCTCCTCATGATGACTCAGCTACCTTCCTTGTTTTGCTGCTGCAATTCTGTGATTTGATTTGTGTCAAGCCCTCTCAGCTTGATCAGATCCTCTGGCACTCTCTGATTGCGTGCATCATCATTCATAGTTCATGCAAACCAAATTATGTTTTAGTGCAGTTTTTCTCTTTTTGCACAGCCCTGTTATTTGATGCATGAAGCCCTCCGCTTGCGTGTCAAATTTCCCATGCAGTACCTACGGATGTGAACTTGAGACCGCTACCCTTGTTTGCTTTGTTTACTTGCACCTACCCTTGCTCCCTTCTACATGCAGCAGTTCAGGCACACTGCAAGCACATCGTGCTGAGGCTTACATGTTCCATAGGCTATGGACCATAGCGCATGAGTTCATGAGACACACAGCACACAGCACACACATACATATGCATGCACACACCTAAGAGTAGACACACTCAGACATACTCAGACACACTCAGACACACTCAGACACACTCACACTCACACCTAATACAAACATACATACAAGCCTGTTTTGTTGTGCTACAGGGCCTGTTTGGCAGACACGTGCAAGTCGCTGTGGCAGGGCATCCCACCCATGGGTGTGGCAATGGCACTGAGCGCGTGCTGTGTGTACATGTGGGGCATCTGGAGCGGAAACACAAGAGTGAGTTTGCTTGTGAGTAGTGTTTGTTCATTCATATTCATGGTGCTAGTCATCTTAAAGGTAGTGTCCTGGTGCACTTCTTTTATAATGGGCATGGCAGGAAAGGGCAGGTCAAGGCGGTCAGGGATGGGAGACATATCGTAAACCTTTTTCTGTATACTGTATGAGATCGCCGGGCATGGGGTATCTTCTGCGGAGCTGCCCCGGTACTTACAACTCCATTTCCTTTTGAAACCTGGATGACTTGAAACAGACATCCTTATTGTTGGCTGTACATGTTATAGCTGAAAGGGGGGTTGTTTGTTAGTTGAAAGGGGGAAAAGGTGGCGTGGAGAAAAACTTAATTTCCATCAGGACCAAAACAAGCCGTACCTTTCCTGTGATATACCCACTAGAGACCACTATAATATAATATATAATTGTAAATACAGCTTCACACCACACTGCCCAATTTGTAGCTTGCGTACACCTGCGTACACCCTTCTTAATTCGTGCACACGGCTGCGTGCTGTGCCCATTCCCCTCCTCATTTGATTGACAACTACCCCTTTTTTGTATGTGCAGACAACTGCACGCCACTCTCGTGCTGCTAACCTTCTCATTTGGACAACAGTTGGTCTAGGGTGGCTGCCATTGACAGCCGGCATGAGTGGGTGTGCTCTGTACTTTTTCATGCTTACTTTTAGGAGCAGTCTAGCAGTCTGTACTCTTTTGGATGGTTATCAGTCTAGGAAGCTGCCAATGACAGCTGCCTTAAGATGTGTTTAATGGTCGATGAGACAAGGATCAGTCAGGTGGATGCCGATGATAGCTGACTCAAATAGGTGCTGGTGTGTGGGGGAGGGGGGGCGAGTGTCAGAGGGGGGTGGGGGGGGGGTGCATGCGTCTTCGTTTTTGTTTGTATGTGGGTGTTTATTTTTGTAAAATTGCATGTGACGTGTGTATGCATGCATCCAAGCGAGTGCATGTATGTGAAGTGGCGTGCGCTTCTTTGTGTGAATTTGCGCGCATGGCTTTCCATGTGCAGTGCTTCTTGCGAGAAATGCTTTCTGGGTTTTGAAGATCATCAGTGCATAATACACATGTACAATATCTTGCTTCACTTCTTCATACTACTTCAGGGTCAATGTTTGAGCAAGGCAGCGAGGCATACACCTTGATCATTGGGTTTTCGCCCATGCTGGAGCAGGTGTGTGTGTCTGTGTGTGTCTGGGTGTGTGTGTGTTTGCATGTGTATGCATGCAGTCTTGAGGGGAGGTGCTTCTACAAATGGATCTGCTTTGTCATAGCAGGACGAGTTCAGGCTTAGTTGCTGTTTATGAGCACCACCCTGACCTTGAATGCTCAGGTGATGCCTGCTGGAATTTGATAAAATGTGTGGACAACTCTTAAAATGGCATGTGCATGGATGACGCGAGCTGTGGAGTTGTGCGAGAATATGAAGATATGTCCATACACACACACACGCACTCACGTACACGTGCAACCACACAAGCATGCTAACTAACATGTACACGCGTGTATGTATTCACAGTCTTTCCTGCGCCAGCTGTTTTTGGAGCGTGCTTTCACGACTTGGATGTTTGCAAGGACCTATATTGACATGGGTTTCAGCTCTCCATGGCTCAGGTCAGTACTGGGCTGAGATTTTTACATTGCCAGGGGAACAATGCTTGGACTACTCTGGTTACCAATGCATGAGATTTTTACATTGCCAGGGGAACAATGCTTGGACTACTGGTTACCAATGCATGAGATTTTTACATTGCCATGGGAACATTCTTGCACTGCTCTGGTTGCCAATGCATGGGAATTTATATTGCTAGGGAAACAATCTGGTTACCAATACAAGATTTTGATTCCTGTTCGCAGTACAGCAGCTTCCCAAGAACTTATTTGTTCCTGCTGTCTTGCTTCATCTTGATGCACATACCCTTATTACATGAAGCAGCAGTCATGGATAGGGTAAAAGCAGCTTGAACGCAATAAGCACGCTCCGTTGATGATTGCCAAAGCCAGGTCAACTTGTCCAATATCAGGGCAGCCTCTGATTTGTTTGTCAACTGTCATGACACGCGTGCAAGGGGAAAAAAAGGACATAAAAAATCACACACATCAGTACAAAAATTACGGTGACCTTGCTGGTATCATAACCTCCGTCAAAAAGAGAATGAAAAGATAGATGGGGATAGGCAACAACATCACAGCTGTGTGTGTGTGTGCCCCAGACATGCCGTCTGTCACGTACCACACATGCCTCCTTAATGGCAAACACACATATGCACCTACACACACATACACTCATTACTGGTGCGCATGCCCCCCTCTCTTCAGGTCGATTGCCAAAAACTTGGTTGCCTCTGCTGGGGAGTGGCTCCTGGATGTGTACTTCCGCTCTCTGTTCCTTCTGTCATGTGCCAGGGAGGCACGCAGGCAAGCTGCGCAGGAGAGGAAGAATGTGTGAGGGGTGAGGGAAGCTAATAATTCATCGGGTGCCTTAGAATTAATTAATAATTCCATTTGTCGTGTGCGAGGGAGGTTGAGCGTACAGGGGCCATGAGGTATGAGGGATGTAGTGGGCGTACTCTTGAGAATATGCATGAAGGTGCAAGCGTGAACAATTTCTTTCTGTTGACTAGTACTCTGGAAGGATCTGTTAGTTCTCCTAACGGACCTGCCGCTGATGCTGGATGTGTGAAAAAGGTTGAAGAGGGTCGTTTATATTTAGTGGTGGATTTGTTTGGACAATACCCCCCCAAGCAGCAGGTCTGCCAGCCTGATTATGGTGGCACAAACCTAAGCATAAAGCAATTTCACCGGTTTCCACAGACATCTTTGAGATATTTTACTAACCAGCATGCAGATAACACATTTAATTTCCTACTCCAGTGGTACGTGTTATGAATGCTAAGCTATAAGCGCAGGCAAATCAAGATTCAAAATAGTACAATAAATTCTGGTTGTAGTACTTTTTCATGTACTATCTGATAATTGTTATTTTTACACGCTTTTTCTCCGAACTATTTTATGACTCTAATATTGTGGGTGTTGCTTGGATCTCACCTTTGAGTACTTGTGGTGTTTAGTTTAAGTGTTAAAGCTTGCTTCTTGCATACATTTTGTGCAGCAATTGCGTTTTTTGCATTGGTGCATTTTGCTCTAGTAGGATGCTATGCTGGAGATGAAGCTGGATGTACGCAGAAATTACTCAAATTGAAGGTGCCCTAGAATCGCTGTGTGCAAGGGATCTGAGCTTGCTTCATAATTCCGACAAATTTGAAATTTGTTTGGCAGAAGAAATAAATCGCAATGCAAACTGGGTAAAAAGTGTTGCGTCGCATCAGCGGTTGGCTCAGAATTTGCAATGAGAGCACACAACATTTATCATGAACTGGTCAGCCAATGTAGAGGCTGGCAGACTTCAGCAACCCAAAAGGCACATGAAAACATTGTTCTGTATGCAAGCATGCATTTAGGGGTTCTACAAAGTATAATGGAAGTTTGAAAAGAGGGAGCAATAGCTTGTTCCATCTACAGGATTTAAAGATAAAGCCATCAGTCATAACGTGCGACTGCTAGGCTGCGAATATAAAACGTGTGTTAATTGTTGTTGTAGCACCAGACTTGTAGCACCTGCAAAAAAATCCCTTGAAAGGGGGAAAAGGCACGCACAACGCAGCACTGAATAAAATCAGTAAAAACAACCATGCATTTGCCAGGACCAGCCGACCGCACTAAATCAGAGAGGGGGGATCATCAATTGTGTGTTTTGGGCACACGAACTTCATGTTGCTGGACATCTGTCACACTAAGGATACCAAGAAAGAGGGAGGCAATAATAATATATAAACTCATGTGTGAGGAGCAGCACATGCACAACGAGAGGGTCTGGAACATCAAACATGGTCTGGTTCTTCACTCTTTTGCTGCGGGCCCTGCTGCTAGATGAACTCTGAACCAGCACTTGCCTGTCTCACACAGCAGAGCACATTCAGAACCAAGGACTCGTTTGTTCCATCTACAAGTACACAAGCTAGCAGTCGCACTTCTTGACTGAAGCCTTTATTTGTGAAACCTTGCTTGCAATGTAGACACGCGATAAAGGGTTCGCAAAGGGGGTAACAACATTTATGCATTGTCATAGCAAATCACTGTCACAGGGTAAGGGTAAGGGTAAGGGTTACACAGCTATATCCGCCAGCGAGGGCAGTTGAGCTATAGCAAAAAAAAAGGCAGCTTCAAGAAGAGAAGGAGGCCAGACTGAACAAGACACCAGAAAAAGA
>Ga0307968_1002197_pt1 | contig 16165 bp, 22 predicted proteins | sample OrgLakmetagen650_FD_201834 | JGI IMG/M metagenome (GOLD analysis project Ga0307968, IMG submission 201834) | Saline water microbial communities from Organic Lake, Antarctica - #650 | ecosystem: Environmental > Aquatic > Non-marine Saline and Alkaline > Saline | place: Antarctica: Organic Lake... | reverse complement strand
AGGATCCACCACAGGTCCAGGAGGGTGGGGGCAGGTGCTGCCCGCACCACCACCCAGTGCAGCCCTCAGTCGTTACCCCTCCCCTTCTGGCTTGACCCCTGGCATGCCCCCCTACGGCTACACACCTTACGCCCCCCCCCTCTCCACTGTGGGGCACACACCCTACATGGGGGCACACACACCCTGCATCGGTGCTGCAGGTCACACACAATTTGTGGGCCCGGGGGACAACGCGCAGTATGCAAGCGCTGCTGCGCGTGCGCCGTATGGTGCGATGCCCCCTACTCCTGCCACCGCACAGCATCAGCAGTACCCGCCTGGCAGTATAGCTGCAGCTAACTTTGGTGGTGGTGGTGGTGGTGGTGGTCCCAGGGTGCACCCTCCGCCTCAGCCCTACCAAGGTGTGTGTGTGTGTGTGTGTTTGTGTATGTGTGTGTGTGTATGTGTGTGTGTTTCGCGCGTGCATGTCTGGGTGTGTGTGGGGGTGTGGGTCGGTGAGGGTGGGATTGTGGTTGTTCGAGTGGGGGGGGGGGGCGATGAGGGTGGGAGTGTGTGTGTGTATTTTAGGGCAAGTGGTATTGAGTCCACAAACTGAACGAGCGAGAGGGTGGGAGTGTGTGTGTGTGTGTATTTAAGGGCAAGTGGCAATGAGTCCACAAACTGAACGAATGAATGTAGTGGACCCGATGTGCACTAAACTCCTCATCCTGTTCTCCCCACCAGGAGCCTTGCACATCATGCACACACCTGCCACACAATCCTGGTGCGCTAACCTGCCACACACATACCTGCTGCGCTCACTGCCACGCTCACTGCCACACACATACCTGCCACACACACCTGCCACGCAATCCTGGTGCACATTCCTGCTGCACTCTCCTGCTGCGTTTTCCTGCTGCCCACACCTGCCACACACATACCTGCTGCGCTCACTGCCACGCTCACTGCTGCACACACACCTGCCACACAATCCTGGTGCACACACCTGCCAAACACACACCTGCTGTGCTCGCTGCCACGCTCACTGCTACACACATACCTGCCACACACACCTGCCACGCAATCCTGGTGCACATTCCTGCTGCACTCTCCTGCTGCGCTTTCCTGCTGCCCACACCTGCCACACACACACACACATACCTGCTGCGCTCACTGCCACGCTCACTGCTGCACACACACCTGCCACACAATCCTGGTGCGCATACCTGCTGCACTCTCCTGCTGCGCTTTCCTGCTGCCCACACCTGCCACACACACACATGCTGCGCTCACTGCCACGCTCACTGCTGCACACACACCTGCCACACAGTCCTGCTGCCCACACCTGCCACACACATACCTGCTGCGCTCACTGCCACGCTCACTGCTGCACACACGCCTGCTACACAATCCTGGTGCACATGCCTGCCCCCCACACACACCTGCTGCGCTCACTGCTACGCTCACTGCTGCACACACACCTGCCACACAGTCCTGGTGCACATACCTGCCACACACATACCTGCTGCGCTCACTGCCACGCTCACTGCTGCACATGCACCTGCCACACACACCTGCCACACACACCTGCCACACAATTATGGTGCACATATCTGCTGCGCTCCCCTGCTGCACATAGGCACCTTCAGGCCGTACAACGTAGAAGGCCCATGTATTCTCTCCCACCATTCCTTTGCAAGCACTAAAGTGTAACTTTCCGGTCCTTGACAGCATCACGCTCGCTTGACCGTCCTCACACACACACACACACACACACACACACCTGTTGCCCACAGGGGCTGTGGGGCCGACCGATGCAGAAGTTTATTTTCTCCCTTCCACGATTCCTTGCCAAGCATTAAGTCATCACGTTTTGGTCCTTTGTAACTACACCCTCAAGATATCTACACACACTCAAACACACACACACACACACACGCACACACACGCACCTGCTGCCCACAAGAATTGTGTGGCCGTACACCGCAGGAGCTTTTAACAGACCCATTAACCAACTCCTGCCCAAGCGCTTTAATTTCAACCCTCTTTGGAAGCATGAAGTTTAATCTACCCCCCCACACACACTCACACACACACTCACACACACAGTACACACACACACTCATGCTGCCCACAGGTGCTGGGCCGCACAACACAGGAGTCTCTTACGGACCCTCCCACTACGCTCAGAGTGGGCATCCGTCCCAAAGGCACGGTGCAGGGAGTCGGTTGATCCACAGGTGTGTGTTTGTGAGCGCATCAGAGTGTGTGTGTGTGTGTGTGTGTGCGTGTGCGCATATGTGTGTAAATTTTGAGTTAGAAGAGGGGAGTGAATAATTTACCAGTGCAACTACACTATAGCGTTTATCGTAACCTGTCGTCCTCACCAGTGTTTCTGTAGACTGTCACACACATGTACACACACTCAATCTTACACACCCATGCACACGCACGCATGCACGCACACACACATGCACACACACACACACACACACACACCTGAGAACCATAAACACGCGCAACACACACTCACCCACGCACACTGCAGTATTGTTGGCAACGACACAGAAAGCCTGGATGGTTCAGAAAGTGAGGCCTACAGTGAATTCCGCTGCCTAGCATCCACATTCCGTGGATGGCGCAGCAATGCAGGTGTGCACTTGTGTGTGTGTGTGTGTGTGTGTGTGTGTGTGTGTGTGTGTGTGTGTGTGTGTGTGTGTGTGTGTGTGTGTGTGTGTGTGTGATGCACTAGCGAAAACATGTGAATTTTCTGGCAACTATATTTAATGTTGATGGACGCAGCTGCATGAGTATGTGTATGCGTGCAAGATTTTTTATAATAGGATTCAATATCTATATTTCCCTAATGACCCTGCAACTCGGTCCGATAAGAACAAGTCACACACATTACATGCACACACACACATACACACACACACAACCCCTGCCCTCTTACAATCACGCTCTGTAGTTGAAGCAGCAGAGGAGCGCATGGACAGAGAAGCCGCCATCGAAAACTGGCGCATTGCCGTCGCCTTTTGGGAGGTGCACACCGCTCGCCGTTGCTTCCGGCAGTGGGCATCTTACCGGCATATAGTGCTAGAATCGGCGCTTCGTTTTTGGCAGGGCGCCAGCATGCGGGAGTCGTTTGAGCATTGGCGTAAGGTGTGAACATTTGCGCAAAGCGTGAACATTTGGTGAAAGGCGTGATCATTGGCGCAAAGTATGTGTGTGTGTGTGTGTGTGTGCACTTTATTTCAGCAATGGGCTTCTTGATGGCATTTAGTGCTGAAGTTGGTACTGCAGTGTTGTCAGGGTGCCAGTTTGTGGCGGTCGATTGAGCGCTCAGGGTCTCGTGCTTTTGTATATGTGTGTGTGCGTTTGTATTAGTATATGTGTGTGTGTATTCGTGTTTGTCTGATTTAACTATCTGAATCATTGTATTTATTAGCAGGGTGCGAGGAACATTAATGTGTATTTCAGGAACATCAGGACCAGGAAATGCTGTGTCTGTGTCAGATCAAGGAGATTGTAAGTTGAGTTTAAGCAGGTGGCTGTGCACTCGTGGGCACTCATGGTCGTGGGAATGCTATATGTATAGGGTTGGCCAGAACCATATATATACGGTTAATATTCGGTATTTTTGGCAGGGAAATCACCAAATATACGGTCATATACGGTGTATATATACGGTTCTGGCCAACCCTATATATGATTGTAAGATCAAGGAGATGACACATTTAGTTCAAGCAGTTAGCTGTGTACTGAAAGCGTGTGGCAAGCGCAGCTACAGCCGCTTCTGACCTTCACGTGCTCAAGCACTTGCCCATACTGTGTATGCATGTGTGCATCTAATCGCATTACGAGCTGTAGTTCATCGTGAATTATGATCATGTATTTTATAATACAGGTGGCTTCTCACTTAAAGACATGTGGTAAGCTCAGCGACAGCCACAGCTCGCGCACTCTCCTGATGCGGTCCTGGGGTGCGTGGCGGAAGTACGTGGACTTCAACCAGAACAAGGCAGATGCTGTGTTCAAGGCCGCGTCGTTCTGGCTGGGCAGGAGCCTACATGTGCGTGTGTGTATGTGTGTGTGTCTGTGTGTCTGTGTGTGCATGCATGTGTATGTGGGAGAGAACAAGGCAGATGCCGTGTTCAAGGCCGCGTCATTCTGGCTGGGCAGGAGCCTACATGTGCGTGTGTGTGTATGTATGTTTGTCTGTGTGTGCATGCGTGTGTATGTGGGAGAGAACAAGGCAGATGCCGTGTTCAAGGCAGTGTCGTTCTGGCTGGGCAGGAGCCTGCATGTGCGTGTGTGATTATTTTGTGTGTGTGTGTTGCTTTGGACGTGGGTGTACCTTTTAATATGTGACTCCTCTATTTGTATGCTGCTCGTTTAATTGTAATGCACGTATGCCAGCCTAAACAGTGATTTGTCCTGCAATGTACTAGTCAGGTTTATGTAGGGCCGGCCAGAACCGCATACATGCGGTATGCATTTCGTATTTTGGCTTGGAAATATACGATGTAAATTTATAATAATATAATATAATAATAATAATAATATACACGATTCCCGTCAATCCTGTGGACAAATGTTTTTTAGAGCAGGTGTGACGGGAATTATGGCCATAGGCCCTATATTTACCTATATGTAAGGTTGGCCAGGACCGTATATATATCGTATATGACCGTATATCTGGTGATTTCCCTGCCAAAATACCGTGTATACACACCGATCTGGTTCTGGCCAACCCTACCTATATGCATTCCCTGCGCTTGACATCTCGTAGGTGTACTTTGCTGCGTGGCAACGCTACACTGAGGCGTGCTTCAAGAATGAGGAGCACGCCATGGACTTCTACGCAAACCACGGGCGGCATATGCTCATGGTGGTGTGGTCCAGGGCAGCCAAGAAGCTCAAGCGGTGCGGACGGTGTGCTGCTTGTGTGCGCTCGCTTAGGTTATTTTTCATGATGTGACTATCCTGTGAAGAGGAGTGTATGACTGATGAATTGGTCCAGGGCGGCCAAGAAGCTCGAGCGGTGAGGTCATTGGGCTGCTCGTGTGTGTGCATATCAATAATGATGCCTGTCATGGATTGCCTGTGAAGAGGTGCACATGGTAGGGCTGGCTAGAACCATATATACACACCGTATATGACCATATATTTAGTGATATCCCTGCCAAAAATTCTGTATATATACCGTATATATTTGGCTATTGCCATAGAGCTTCACCAGTCGAACAGCACCGTTATTCTTTGATGCAAATGGGAGGATGCGTGCAGCTTTAGATTTGAGAGAGGTCGCTGATATAGTGCGTATACGACTGCTGTGTCTATAATGCATTGCTCGGCTCCTTTTTTTGCGGACTTTTCAGCAGCCCAACTCTTTTTGCTGCAACAGGTCAACAACCAACTTGTTCATGATCTCCTTTCTCAGCAGAACAATAGACTTTTTCTTTTTCTTTCTGAGCTTATGGATTTATTTGTGGCTGGCTGAGACCAGTCAGCAGCCGATCAGCCAAACAACCTGGCTGAAGGTCACCCCCCATTGTAACCATTGTAACCATTGCTCGGCTCCCATTCGCTCCACACCCACGGCTTCCATTTGCTCCACACCCAAACGCTGACCGCAGGAGCCATTGAGGACTGTTTTGTTGTATGCGTTCAATTCAAGGCCCTGTGCACATCGCCCCGAACACGCTCCCTCCAAACCGCCCTTCTAAATCACAGCGCAGAAGCTCCGCCTCTCAGCATAACTGCACTTACGCACGAGCAGGAAAGCACACAAGTTGCTTGCTCATTCACTTCCAGGGAGCGACTGGCAGCAGAAGCCATTGAGGATCATACAGTGACCCGCATCCGCATGAAGGTCCTGCGCATCTGGCACTCCCAGAGCTGCACCAACAAGCAGCAGCTAAAGCTTTTGAGAGGTGAGTACTACAGCACAGGCAGTGCACTTGAGCTCGTAGATGCTTGATTTTGTGTGAAGTAGCGCACTCCCAGAGCTGCACCAACAAGCAGCGGCTCAAGCTTTTGAGAGGTGAGTACTGCAGCACAGAAAGTGCACTTGAGTTTGTAGATTGTTTGATTTGTGTGAAGTAGCGCACTCCCAGAGCTGCACCAACAAGCAGCGGCTCAAGCTTTTGAGAGGTGAGTATTGCAGCACAGAAAGTGCACTTGAGTTCGTAGATTGTTTGATTTGTGTGAAGTAGCGCACTCCCAGAGCTGCACCAACAAGCAGCGGCTCAAGCTTTTGAGAGGTGAGTACTGCAGCACAGAAAGTGCACTTGAGCTTGCAAATAGTAATAGACAGAGGTATAGATATTGATGTAGATAACTGTTACTGTGTAGATAAGGTATGGATATAGATAAGTGTAACTGTAAAAGGTACAAGCGTATTTGCTCACGCTTCCCACAAACGGCTGCATGTAATTCAATGCTCTCCCTGCAGGCAAGCCATACATGCATTGCAGTACCATGCAGGCACGCCAATGCATTACCATGCAGGCACGCCATACATGCATTGCAGTACCATGCAGGCACACCAATGCATTACCATGCAGGCAAGCCATACATGCATTGCAGTACCATGCAGGCACGCCAATGCATTACCATGCAGGCACGCCATGCATGCATTGCATTACCGTGGCACATCCTGCTCTGTGTTTGCATCTCTCACCCACCACCCTCAGGCACGCCATGCATGCAATGCATGACCGTGGCACATCCTGCTCTTCGTTCGCATCTCTCACCCACCACCCTCAGGCACGCCATGCATGCATTGCATTACCGTGGCACAATCTGCTCTGTGTTTGCATCTCTCACCCAGCACCCCTCCCGCCCCAATTTTGTGAAGCAGTGCACTGACGCTGCTGAGCATCAGCAAGGGGATGCTCAAGCTTTTGCGAGATGCCTAGGGTTGGCCAGAACCATATATATACGGTGTATATACGGTATTATCGGCAGGGAAATCACACGAATTTACGGTCATATACGGTGTATATATACGGTTCTGGCCAACCCTAGAGATGCCATTCCATTCCTCACGGCCTTTGATAAGCTTTTTCTTGCCCACAACGTGCGCACAACTTGCAGGAGCTGCAACATTCTTCGTGGCCTTCAATACGCTTTTCCTATCCAAACATGCGCACAACTTGCAGGAGCTGCAACATTCTTCGTGGCCTTCAATACAATATTTCTAACACACAACGTGCATGCAACTTGCAGGAGCTGCGACATCCTTTGTGACCTTCAATACGATATTTCTAACACACAATGTCCACTCAACCTGCAGGAGCTGCAAGTAAGATCCTGAATTTGAAGCTCTTTGCGGCATTTAACAAGCTGCAGGAGAATGTGGTGTTCAGGAGGTGAGGGCTTGCGTGTGTGTGTGTGTGTGTGTACGCTAGTGTTTGCGTGTGTGTGTTAAGTGTGTGTGTATGTATGTATGTCTGTGTGCGTGTGCGCTAGTATGTTAAGGTGTGTGTGCGCTAGTGCCTGCGCCATGATGACAGGGGACATTCGCACGTACAGAAGTGGGCAACCAAATAATCACAACATCAAGCGTAACGAAGCAATTTTATTCCATAGCTCCTTGTGATCTACGCACCTGATTAAGCCACATTGAGATCTCGCTAGTAATGCTTGCCGACACGTTTGTGTGTGTGAGAGTGTGTGTGTGTGTGTGTATGTGTGTAATTTGTTGCAGCAATGAAGTTGCAAACTACTTGGGTGGCTTGTAGGTTATATTGTATGTTCGTGATTCAATGTTCTGCACTCTTATGGACTTGGATAGTTTGCACAAAGAAAGGACAGCCTTTGCCCAAACTGCAAGTGTCTTCGTTCATACACACACGCACACACACAGGTGCACGCAACACACACACGCACACACACACACAAACACACACACACACATACAAACACACAAACACACACACATATATAGGAACAAGTTGGCGAGCTTGAAGCGCGCCGTCCGCTTTTTTATGAATCACACATTAGCTTCTGCATGGAGCACGTGGGTAGGGCACGTGCAGGCCGCCCACAGTCTGGCAGACATTGTCATGCAGCACACACGGAAAAAGGACAAGGTCATTATGCGGGTACGTAAATAGCATAGTGTTGGTTGTGCGTGTGTGTGTGTCCGCATGTGTGTGTGCATGTGTGTACGTGTGTGTACGTGCGTGCGTGTGTGCGTTCGTGCGTGTGTGTGCGTGTGTGTATGTGTTTGTGTGTGTGTGTGTGTGCATGTGCATGTGTGTGTGTGTGCGTGTGTGTGTGGGTGTGTGTGTGCGTGTGTGTGTGTGTGCCTGTGTGTGTGCCTGTGTGTGACAGAGCAAGGAAGTGGTGACATGGCACCAGAATGCAACTAGCATGAAATGGTGATGGGGCACCAAAATATAAGTAGCCAACAAGGGGATTTGAACACCATCTTTGCCATGCTTCATAAGGATTTGCATGCTGGTGCATGTACAATTGTGAATAATATTGTGAATAATGTTTTGTAAATTGTGTTATTGTGTTATTGTGAATAATTAGGGTTGGCCAGAACCGCATATATTCACCGTATATGACCGTATATTTGGTGATTACCCTGCCAGAAATACCGTACATGCACCGTATATATATGGTTCTGGCCAACCCTATGAATAATGTGTGTTAACTTGAGTAATGTGTGTTATTGTGAGTAATCTGAGTAATCTTGTGCATGATCTTGTAAGGTTGCATGTGTGTTACCGTGCTGGTGTGTGTACGGTTGTGTGTGTGTTATTGTGTGCATGTTTCTGCAGGACGGCCTGCAAGCGTGGGTGGCCTGGAACCAAAATGCGAAAAGCTAAGAGGGAGGTCCATCTTGTTGGTTGTTACTCATTTTGTTACTAGTTGCGTGCCTGTTTTGTGTGTGTGTATGATTCTGCAGGGCTTCCTGCAGGTGTGGGTGGCCTGGCAGCAAATGCAACTAGCTGACAGGGAGGTCAAACACTTCCACGTTTCTTTATGATTTCCATCTCGTTTCACTCATTTTGTTACTAGTTGCGCGTCTGTTTTGTGTGTGTGTACGATTCTGCAGGATGGCCTGCAGGCGTGGGTGGGCTGGCAGCAAATGCAACTAGCTGACAGGGAGGTCATAAACTTCCATGTTTCTCTATGATTTCCATCTCGTTTCACTCATTTTGTTACTAGTTGCACGTCTGTTTTGTGTGTGTGTGTACGATTCTGCAGGATGGCCTGCAAGCGTGGGTGGCCTGGCACCAAAAGCGACTAGCTGACGGGGAGGTCCTACGTTTCCATGCCTCCCGAGCAAGAGCTGGCAAGAAGCTACGAATGCTTGTGGCCTGGAGGAATTCCACAGTGCGCAGGAAGTTGGACGTGCAGGTGTGTGGGTGTGGGTGTCAATGTGGGTGCAGGCTTGGGTGTGGGGGGGGGGGTTGGTGGCAGTGTGGTGCGAGTGGGGATGCACGTTGATGTGGGAGTGTGTGTTTGTGTGGGTGGGTGGGTGTGGGTGTGGGTGTGGGTGTGGGTGCGGGTGTGGGTGTGGGTGTGTGTTGCGAGCGTTGATGCATATTGATGTGGGAGTGGGTGTGGGTTTGGTGTCAGTTGTGTGTGCATGGTGTGGATGCATTTCTGCTGAGCAATATGACAGGGTTGTATGAGCTTGTTTCCTCCATAGCGACTGTTTCCTTTCAAAAGCATGCATATATTCACGTAGCACATTCACCCACACTCCTGATTTTCCCACCCAGACCTGCATCAGGGTCTTGGCTGTCAACGTCGCCCGCATCAAGCAGCACAGTGCTGCAACCCACCCCCACCTCCACACACACACACACACACACACACACACACACACACACAACCAACACCATGCTTTACGACTCGCACCCTAAAACTCGCACACATTACACAAAACCACTCCTGCATACACCGTAATCTTCCACACAGGCCTGTCACGAAATCCTGGCTGTGGACGTCGCCCGTATCAAGCACAGGGTTGCCACCCATCTGCACGAGACCTGGCGCCAGATGCAGTGTGCACGCTGTGTGGAGGGTACTATCGGCGCTGCGCGTGCTGTGCGCTCCCTGCGCTCATGGAGGGCTGTGGCGCACAGCAAGCGGCAGCGACGTGCACGGCGTGCTGATGCGCTTGAGATTGCAAGGGTGGGTGCTTGTTGCTTATGTGTGTATGTATGTGTGTGTGCGTGTGTGTGTGCGTGTGTGTGCGTGTGCGTGTGCGTGTGCGTGTGCGTGTGCGTGTGCGTGTGCGTGTGCGTGTGCGTGTGCGTGTGCGTGTGCGTGTGCGTGTTCGTGTGTGTGTGTGTGTGTGTGTGTGTGTGGAGGGCAGTGACGCGCAGCAAGCGGCAGCGACGTGCATGGCGTGCGGATGCTTGCGATTGCAAGGGTGTATTTTATTTCATAGTTTTGCTTCATAGTTTGCGGTTGCAAGGTTGCTTCATAGCTTGCAGTTGCAAGGATGTATTCTAACATCACAGTTATGCAGTTGCAAGGGTGTAATTTATTTTCATAGTTTGTGCTATTGTGAGGATGGGTGTGTTGTGCTTTTGTGCTGCGTAGTGTGTAGCAGCAATCTGAAAAGGTGGGGGGCAGGATGCGCAGCAAGCAGTGGCAGCTTCTGTGAACTTGCTGGGAGTTGCATGTTGGTAACGTTGCATGGGGGGTAGTGTAGGTGTGCCTTGCCTGGTGCTGCAAGAGTTCATGGGAAAGGATGCACGTGCTTGAAGCATGGGGGAGGATGCACGTATATGTGTGTTTTGCTGAGCGTATGCGTGTGTTAACGTATGGGGCTGTGTAAATATAGATTTACAACACATGTTGGGGGGGTGGTGTAGGTGCATGTGCGTTTTGCTTGGAGCTGCATGTGCTTGGTTTTATGAGGAAGGATGCACGTGCTTGAATCATGGGGAAGGATGCACGGGCTTGAATCATGGGGGAGGATGAGCGTACATGTGGGGTTTGCTGACAGCTGCATGTCTGCAATTTATAGGGCTGTGTTAGGTGTATGTACGTACGTAGGCACTTTGTAGGCGTACGTACATAGGCACTACGTAGGCGTGTAGGTTCTACGTGGGCGTGTACGTACGGGCGTAGGCACTCAAGTACACATACCTGTGGGCACTCGGTTACATGTAAACGTAAGTTTGCAACAAACATTTGTAGGGTTGGCCAGAACTGTTTATATACAGTGCATATACGGATTTCACGGCAGGTATATCACCAAATGTACGGTCATATACGGTGTATATATACGGTTCTGGCCAACCCTAAACATTTGGCCATGGATGCTGTTTAACCTCAAACGGGACAATCTTTCCCCTTCCATGTGTGCCTACCAGTGTTGTGCATACGGCGTCATTCTAAAATGGCACCGTAAACACAAATCGTAAATAACGGCGTTACCGTCACTAAACTCTGACGGTTGACGGCGTAATTTACTATTTTCACCGTCAATTTGACATAAATTACGCCGTCAGCGTCATTTACCATTGACGCCGTCAAGCGTCAGGTGCACAGCACTGGTGCCAACAAAGGGACCGGGTGCTTCCACCCTGCACACGTGTCCGTGGCTGTAGAAGCCAAGAGCTTCGCTTCAAAAAATTTGAGAGCATATGTTCTTATTGTCGACATTGCTGTAGAAGCCAAGAGCTTCGGTTTGCAAGATTTGGGAGCATATGTTTTATTGTTGACATGGCTGCAGAAGCCAAGAGCTTCACTTCGCAAAATTTGAGAGCACGTGCTCTTATTGTCGACATTGCTCTAGAAGCCAAGAGCTTCGCTTTGCAAAATTTGAGAGCATGTGCTCTTATTGTTGACACGGCTGTAGAATTTAAGAGCTTCACTTTGCAAAATTTGGGAGCACGTGCCCTTATTGTCAACACGCTTGAAACAGAGCAAAATTTGTGAAGCCGAGCAGAGAGAGCAGATATAAGTCGCGACCACAGCAACTTGTGTGGTGTACTAGGGTGGAGCATTACTCGTGAGGTGCTATAGGATGGATAGGATATTGCGTGAGTTGCAAACAGCATCTCGTGAGGTGCTATGGCATGGAGCAATATTGCGTGAGGTACTAGGGTGGTTGACTGTGCAAATGGCATGGGAGGTGGAAGGCAAAAGGTGGAATGTGGAAGGCAGAAAAAAGTTGCACTATAAATTGTAAAGGCCACCCCTAAGGCTACAAAGTTTACTAGCTTCGGATGCCTCTGTGAAAGGCAGGGCTGTGTTGTAAGTCCCTCCTCTGGAGGGTGGACTTTTATCCAATATGTGCAGGGCTGGCCAGAACCGTGTATTTTTACGCCGTATCTGAGCGTACATTTGATTCATTAGAATCCTGCACAAAAATGTATACATATACCAATGCACCGTGTATACATGGTTCTGAATAACCTTACACATGTGTGGCGCAGTTGCCACTTTGTGCTTGCTTGTGTTTGCTAGAGTGGGTTGCTGCTTGCTGTGTCAGTTGCTAAGTATATGCTCAACAAGTATAAGCAGAATTGGCCAGAACCATACATATTCGGCGGATATGCAGTATTGTTGGCAGGGAAAGCACAACATATACAGTCATTGAATTAATGGAGGGGCACATCCTATTTGTAGAATTGGCCAGAACCATACATATACGGTGGATATGCAGTATTGTTGGCAGGGAAAGCACAAAATATACGGTCATATACAGTGTGTATATACGGTTTCAACCAACCCTAAGTATATGTCCCTCTTGGTGTGTTCTGGAAGGAATGTGTTGCGCGCTCATTTCAAACCTCGCGTGTGCCCGGCTGAAGGAAGCCACCTCCCTTGGTTGTGCTGCTATCAACATCAAATGCGTGTGTGTGTACATGTGTGTGTGTGTGTGTGTGTGATTGCAGGAGCGCCAATTGTCAAAACTCATGGTGGGCTGGCAGGGAGTGGCAGCTCTGGCAGCGGAGCATGACCGAGTGGTGAAGAGGGCACGCTCACGGGCAGCACGCAGGACAAGCAGTGAGGTGTGTGTGTACATGTGTGTGTGTGTGTGTATGTGTGTGTGAGTGCGTGTGCGTGTGTGCCTGTTCGGTATAGAGCATGAACGGGTGGTGAAGGCGTTACGCTCACAGGCAGCACGCAGGACCAGCAGTGTGGTGTGTGTGTGTGTGTGCTATGTGTGTGTGTGTGTATTTGTGAGCATGTAAATGCACATGTGTGTGCGTGTGTGTGTGTGTGTATTTGTGAGCATGTAATTGTGTGCGTGTGTGTGTTTGTGAGTGTGTGTGTATGTGTGCTTTTTGCTTGGGTGTGCAAGCGTGTTTGAACATTCATGGGTGAGCACATGAACACACAAAATTGCACTCTCAACCACCTCTTCACGCTCGTATGCATGTACACATGATTATGTATCTCATGCTTGCACTACCCCCCCTCACACACACATACACACTCACTCACACACAAACACACACACACAAGCACACACACACTCAAGCGCACACACAAACACACACACACACACAATCGAGCTCGAACAAGCTCACACACACACACAAACACACACACAACAAGCGCGCAAACGTACGTGCAGGTGCTGTACGCGCTGTTTGCACACGTGCTCAAGCGCCGCCGCAAGCACAGCAGAGCCAGCAGCGCTGCGGTGCACTTCCAGGAGCAGCGCCAGGGTAGTGTCATGGCTTTCTGGTGGGACTGCACAATGCAGGTGTGTGTATGTGTGTGTGGGTGTGGATGTGTGTGTGTGGATGTGTGTGTGTGTGTGCACGTTTGTGTGTGTGTGTGTGTGTGTGTGTGTGTGTGTGTGTGTGCTTGTTTGTGAGAGGAGGGGAGTGAGTGTGTATGTTTGGGTGTGGGTGTGTGGGTGGGGGGTCAAAGGTGGATGTATTTGGGTGATGGCATGAATGTGGGAGCAGGTGTTGGTGTAAGTGTGCAGGTAGTGTGGGTAGTGGGTAGGTGGATGTGGGTAAGGAGGTGGGTGTAACAATTGATGTGCGTGTGTTTGTTAATGTGCGTGTGTGTGTGGGTGGATGTGGATGAGGGTGCATTTGTGTGTTTGCGGTGGTGTGTGCATACGATTGTGCTCTGCTCTGCAAATGTCGAGCCAGTGGTATCCTGTGTGCATTGGTACTCTGCCAAAAAACGAGCCAGTAATGTCTTGTGCATTGGTTGACTGAGGTACTCTGCCAAAAAACGAGCCAGTAATGTCTTGTGCATTGGTTGACTGAGGTACTCTGCCGGAAAACGAGCCACGGTAATGTCTTGCGCATTGGTTGACTGAGGTACAGTACAAAAAGATTGAACGCTTTTCCCAACCAGGCCGTGCTCCTGATGTCAACGGTAGTAAAACTCAAGCCAGTCATACTAGGTACTAAAATAAATTCGAATGCCATAAGCAGAACCTGAAACTCAAGACATGCACAACAGATGACCTAATTTTTGACTGCAGCCATACTAGTTGACCTCCGGAAACATCCTGGCACTTTTGCATTGAAATGACGGTCTGCATTCATTTCGGCCTGTGATTTTGGCCGGACCTGTCATGAGTCACGAATTACACCGCCTCTCAATCTTCAGTTTGGTACCAAGAAGATCGTAGTTTATTAGAAGGTGCACTCAAACACGCACTCACGCATCCGCTCTCTCTCTCTCTCCCTCTCTCTCTCTCTCTCTCTCTCTCTCTCTATTCTCTCTCTCTCTCTCTCTCTCTCTCTCTCTCTCTCTCTCTCTCTCTCTCTCTCTCTCTCTCTCTCTCTCTCTCACACACACACACACACACACACAAACGCCTGTAACATCCCACACAGGGTCGCCGAAAGCGGCAGCAGTGGGACATGGCTGGACAGAAACGGTTACATATGATTGTGGACAACGCCTTCTATAGGTGGTTGCGGCTGCATCAACTGGACCAGGTGAGGGAGGCGGACTGTTTTGTATGCTGGCAGAATTTGTGTGCATGTGTTTGTGTGCGCGTGTTTGTGTGCGTGTGCGTGTGCGCAAGTTTATGTGTACTGATCTCACACACACACACACACACACACACACACACTCGCACCCACCCACACACACACACACACACACACACACACCTTAACTTATCGTCTCACTTGCAGGAGAAGCTGGCGCGTGCTTACATGATGCTCTCACACAATCAGAACGTTCTGCTCATGATGGTGCTCAAGGAGTGGCACCGAGCGGCAGGGACACTGGCAGTGAAGCATGACAAGGTGTGTGTGTTTGGATGCATGTCTAAGTTTGTGTGTGTGTTTGTATGTGTGCAACTTAATGCTTGTTTCTATGCTTGTGTGTGCTCACACTCACGTGCATGCGTGTGTGTGTGTGTGTGTGTGTGTGCGCGCCAAATTGACTCGCGCAGCAGCGTGTCTAAATCATTACTTTGCAGGTCCATTTTGTGCACTGCTCATTTATCGACCATGGCTAGCTAAATTTGAGGGTGCCATTTTTAACAGCCTCTGTTCCATGTCCAGTTGTTTGGCCAATCTTGTGCATTTGCTCTCTAAGTTCGTTCTGTTATGGCTCATTAGTAATGTGTCATTACTATAACTAGCTTCACTCTAAATATTAGATGTGTCAGTACGTTTGGAAGTCCAGAACTTTGTGCCAGCCCAACCCCGTGCGAATGCTCTGTAGATCCGTTCCGCTATGGCTCAATTATTTGCCAGAGCCAGCTTTACTCTACATTCATATGTTTGGAAGTCCAAACGCAGTGCGCCCCAACCCTGTGCACATGCTCTGTGGATCCGTTCCGCCATGGCTCATTACTATAACTAGCTTCACTCTAAATACCTGATCTGTCTGTCCGTTTGAAAGTCTAAACTTTGTGCCGGCCCAACCCTGTGCCCGTGCTCTGTAGATCTATATCGCTATGGCCCTTTATTTTACCAGAGCTAGCTTCACTCTACAAGCTGTGTGCAAGCCCAACCGTGTGCACGTGCTCTGTAGATCCGTTTTGCTATGGCCCATTGGATTGGGGAGCGCATGAGTGTGTGCTTCTGGACGTGGCGGGATCAAACGCAAGAAGCCAGCCAGGTCAAGTCTAAGATGGCGGTGGCGTGCAGGTGTGATATTGCTGGAATTTTTATGTAGTTATTGATTCACGTGTGTTGTGTGAAGTGATGAAACACAGAAAGCCAGCCAGGTCAAGCCAAGATGGCGGTGGCGTGCA
>Ga0307968_1002194_pt1 | contig 16197 bp, 9 predicted proteins | sample OrgLakmetagen650_FD_201834 | JGI IMG/M metagenome (GOLD analysis project Ga0307968, IMG submission 201834) | Saline water microbial communities from Organic Lake, Antarctica - #650 | ecosystem: Environmental > Aquatic > Non-marine Saline and Alkaline > Saline | place: Antarctica: Organic Lake... | reverse complement strand
ACGCACGCACGCACGCACGCACGCACGCACGCACGCACGCACGCACGCACGCACGCACGCACGCACGCACGCACGCACGCACGCACGCACGCACACACACACACACACACACAGACACACACACACACGCACACACACGCACACACACACACACACACACAGACACACACACAGACACACACACATCCTTGCAGACGGGTGACATACCGTTCTTGCCCTTCCAAATGGCGGCTGCCGCAAATCAGAACCCTGGTATGTGGGTTAGTTCAGGGATTCAATCTGTGAGGTCTCAATTGCACGCTGAATGTGCCCTTGGTCCAGGGTGATCAGCCACAAATTTTGCTGCGTCCAATGCACATGACTTGAAACATCTGTGGTAATGTGGCAATATATGGTGCTCTCCATGCTACTTAATTGCATTTTGACGGTGCCCTTGTAAGGATACACGAGTCGTGGGCTTTGTGCTATGTTCAATTGCACATGACCCAACAAATACGTGGTAAATCATGACACCATACATATAACACGTATTATCCGGTAAGGGTAAGTCCTAAGCTTTATGAAGCACGCTGACTCTAAATCCTGGAAGAGGATCCATGGTCAAGGGATCTAACCACGCTGTGTTCAACGCCCGCTGACTTTGTGGTTACCTGACTTACCTGACTTTACCTGACTTACCTGACCTGACTTTGGTACTCACATTTTCACAACAGCCTCCACCGCCCTCATGCATCTCTTTGCTCCCTGCTGCTATGTATTGCCGGTTCCATGCACCTCACAGTTTATGCCATTCACTTGTCACGACAAATCATGGTACCAGCTTAAGCATGGATTACAAGTATGGGCTGTGTTCGATCCGTCCATGTTATTGGTTTAGCATGACACACTCTTCATCCTCACGACCTACTCACCCATCTGTTTTAATTCGGCAGGATACCCCGGATCCTGCGGACGATGCTACTCTGTACGATGCAGACCCGGACCTGTCCTTGGTGAGTTTTGTACATTTAGCATTGTACATTTAGCATTCTACCTTTAGCATTGTACTTTAAGCATTGTAGTTATAACATTGTATACTAAGCATTGTACTTTTAGCATTGTACTTTTAGCATTATACTTTTAGCTTTGTACTTTTAGCATTGTACTTTTAGCATTGTACTTTGAGCATTGTACATTTAGCATTGTACTTATAGCATTGTACTTTTAGCATTGTACTTTTAGCATTGTACTATTAGCATTGTACTTTTAGCATTGTACATGCATTCACCAACGTGCTTTTAGCATTGTGCTTCTAGCATTGTGCTTTTAGCATTGTGCTTTTAGCATTGTGCTTTTAGCATTGTGCTTTTAGCATTGTACTTTTAGCATTGTACTATTAGCATTGTACTTTTAGCATTGTACTTTTAGCATTGTACTTTTAGCATCGTACATGAATTTACCAACGTGCTAGGATTCAAGGTCAATTTTATTGAAAACCTGTGTGTTGTAAAAGGGGTGAGTGCGCAACCTGAGACGATGCCTCTGTAGCGTACAAACGAGCACAGGTTGTGTGTGGCCATCTGCTCAGTCAGTGCCGCCTGTCAAGATGTGTCAGAGCATTGCATTGAATTCTTTCAAGTACCTTGGATGTGACTAACTCCTTCTCATCAAACCATAGCATATGCAGATCAGCTTAATGACTGCAAAAAAGCAATGTCGCTTTGCAGGAGTAGTACAATGTCTCTTTGCAGTAGTAGTGCAGTGTCTCTTTGCAGCAGTAGTGCAATGTTTTTGTGCATCAGTAACGCAATGTCTCTTTGCAGTAGTAGTGTAGGAGCATAGCGACTCACTATGCTTTCAATTTTCACTGCCTGTGTAGCTTCACTGCGTAGACTACACTAATAGTGTTTTCTTTTTCTTTTTGCTTCATTGTCATTCCAGCACTCTTGCTGCATGTGACAATTCCTCTGCTTTTTCACCACATTCTTTTGCTCCTCTGGTCATGCTTTAAGCTTTGGTTTACTCCTACCATTACTCTCCCTATTTCATTCATTGCCTTTTGTAACATATCTCATCAAGAGCTGGTTTCATGCAAGCCTGCACCCCTCCTTTTCATCATCCATACATGCCAACTAAGACAGCAAGAAGCGAAAGTCGAGAGAAAGGGGGAAAAACTTAACCTAAACTGGCTAAAGACCAGGTGTAAAAAGGATGGTTCCCACAGCGCAAGCTGTGGCAAGACAGTTCCAACTGACATTCGGTTGCACTCGCCTCCAAGAACGTGGTACTTCTGCAGCAGGCTGCAGAGTACTCTGTAGTTTTACGCAAGCCTGCACCCCTCCTTTTCCCACCCTTCTCCCCTTTCTCTGATCGAGAGGAATTCAACGATGCCATGGCCCCTCTATTTCCTTTGCCAATGTGGAGAACGTGGCTCTCTGTGGTACAGCAGATTGACAAATTTACAGGGGAAACCTGGCTCCTTTTCTGTTAATAACGTGGCATTCACTGCCTTTAGACCCTTTTCCTCTTTCGTTATTGCATGGATGGTCACCGGACCCCTGAGGAGAGTGCTTACTTACTACTGGGCGAAGCGCTTCACAAGTTTGCAGGCTTTTACCCTGGTTTTAAACTGTCACAGATTACGCTCTCTTCTTGTACGTACGTTGACGCCAAATGCACAGACACCGCTTTCTCCTACGATTGCGTGTTAAGGCGCCCAGGCATTGATGGACAGCCCAATCACACCGTCGAGCTTTGGAAGTACCCTACTGTCAGACATGCGCGGGTAGTGTTGTTACGATAGTATGGGAGAGTAAACATGCACGGACATCATTCTCTATGATTGTGTGCAAACATGCGCAGGTAATGACGGCCAGCCCATCCGCATCATCTATCCTATTGCAGCAAACGGCACCCAGAGTACTGTTGGGTACTTTGATGGAGACGAGAAGCGGCCATACCTGCCCAGCATCAACGACACAGTGACTGACAGTTTTGGAAGGTGATCTCTCTATTTTCTCTCTATTTACCAGACAGTGTTCAGTTTTTTACTTGAAAAATCTAAGTGCTCTCAAGGTCTCGGTCTGGAGCAGGGGGCTGCCAGCCACCCTCCAGATCCCCACTAGTTTTCTTTTTCTTTTTCTTTTGGTGCAGGGTGCAGGAGACTCACGGCACTCCGGGCCAATGTGTCTCGTTTTCCTTATTTGATGCAGGGAGTGTTTTGCTGCCTGCATAGTTTTTCTTTTTCTTTTCAAGGCCATTAAGTCCAAGGAGGAGCAATGATTGAAGTAGGGAGAAACTGTATTGATTCTTACACAGGAGCTTTCTGGGAAAACCAAGGAACGCACAAACGCACAATGCATCTGTGACACACTATTCAAATATTAAAACAAACACAGGAGTGACCCGGGAAACCCAACAAATGAGCACACGCAATGCCTCTATGACACACGATTTAAAACAAACACAGGAGTGACCCGGGAAACCCAACAAATGAGCACGCGCAATGCCTCTATGACACACACGATTTAAAACAAACACAGGAGTGACCCGGGAAACCCAACAAATGAGCACACGCAATGCCTCTATGACACACATGATTTAAAACAAACACAGGAGTGACCCGGGAAACCCAACAAATGAGCACGCGCAATGCCTCTATGACACACACGATTTAAAACACAGGAGTGACCCGGGAAACCCAACAAATGAGCACACGCAATGCCTCTATGACACACACTGTTTAAAACAAACACAGGAGTGACCCGGGAAACCCAACAAATGAGCACGCGCAATGCCTCTATGACACACACGATTTAAAACAAACACAGGAGCTTCTTGGGAAACCCAACAAATGAGCACGCGCAATGCCTCTATGACACACATGATTTAAAACAAACACAGGAGTGACCCGGGAAACCCAACGAATGAGCACGCACAATGCCTCTATGACACACACGATTTAAAACATACACAGGAGCTTCCCGGGAAACCCAGGTCATACCGGTCCCGTCAACGGCAGCGAAGATGGAGGCATCCTGGACGTGCAGTGTGATCCTTCTACTACAGTCACGGTCATCATTGCTGACAGCTGCCCCTGCAAGCAGGTACCCTAACGATTTGCTTTTTTGTGGTTGTGCCATCTGTGCGTCATGAGTAGTATAAATGTTTACTGTGCCACTAACACTCTTGCACCTCATCTTGTTTTGCTGTTTGCGACGCAATGGATGTTCATACTCATATTGAGGAGGCATCCCTCATTCCTCACTGTGCCAACACGCCATCCTTTTTTGGTCATACTCAGATTGAAGAGGCATCAATTGACTCAAACCCTCGTTCCTCACTGTTCCAACACACCATTTTTTTCACTCCTTTTTTATTACTCAGTGAATGATATACGACACTTCAACACAACGCTCAGCGTGGCTTGACAAGATAACCAACAACAAACAACGCATTTTAGCTTCAACACAACACAACACAGTGAGCGTTTACAACACAACGCTCAGCGTGGCTTGACAACAAACAACACATTTTAGCTTCAACACAACACAACACAGTGAGCGTTTCACTCGAAACCAGGTGCTGGCCGAGACAGCTCCAGGGGTCGATCCGGGAGGAGAAGTGAGGCGTCAGGAGTGGTGCTGTGGACCCACAGCACCAGGTGAAAGTGGAGGATTGGTGTTAATAGCTGGTGTAACCCACATATTGGCTGGACTGTTTGGTGTTGTATGTTTGTACATGATCAGATGGAGTGCATGAAGGCAGGGCATGTGTGGTGAAGCTGACAGTACTCTGAGGGACTTTGGACGTCAGGAGTGGTGCTGCGGACCCACAGCACCAGGTAGTGCAATCAAGAGAAGGTGATAGTAGCTGGTGCAACCCACATATTGGCTGAACTGTTTGGTGTTGTATGTTTGTACATGATCAGATGGAGTGCATGAAGGCAGGGCATGTGTGGTGAACCCCTGACATAAAATACAGGTGATGTGTCAGTCGAGATGTTTAAGATTAATTTCAAGTTAGGGTACTTTAAAACGCGCACGAAAGGTGTAGGGTGTGCATGAAGGAAAATGGTAGTGCTGTGCGGGCTTGTAGGTGCTGGCAAGTTAATGCTCCATCAAATAATCGAGATGAGTGTGTTATCACTACCAGCATAGCCTTTTCTTTTTTTGAGCCAGTGCCAAGGTTGTAGGCATACGCATTGCAAGGAACTGGTCTTGAATGCGGTAGGCTGTGCCTGACGCTGTTGTTAGTAAAATCCCAGGACTACTGAGATTCTGATACCTGAAAGTTGTTATAGTCAGTTAGATGTTCTGAGAAAAAGTGAGGGTTCTGGTGCAAGCATTTAGGTGCACAAGTTCCTTAATGGAGGTTAGCCCTTGTAGAAAAGGAAGGGATGTGGTGCAAGCATTCAGGTGCACAAGGTTGATTACTAATGGAGGTTAGCCCTTGTAGTAGAAGAAGGGATGTGGTACAAGCATTCAAGTGCACAAGGTTAATTACTACTTGAGGTTAGCATTTGTAGTAAAAGAAGGGATGTGGTACAAGCATTCAGGTGCACATGGTTAATTACTAATGGAGGTTAGACCTTATAGTAAAGGAAGGGATGTGGTTGTCACGTCGTAATTTTGGCAGAGGCATATGTTTGGTTCAGGATAGTTTGGTCCGTCAACGATAGGATCCTTTTCCGTGATTTCTACTGGCGTAGCCAGTTGTTGCTATGAAGTATTGCGTGATTGGTGGTGCTATCTGTCGTGTACTTTGACTGATACAGCTGCTGGTCTTGACACGGTGCAAGCATTCAGGTGCACAAGGTTGATTACTAATGGAGGTTAGCCCTTTAGTAAAAGAAGGGAAGGGGTGCAAGCATTCAGGTGCACAAGGTTAATTACTAATGGAGGTTAGCCCTTATAGTAAAGGAAGGGATGTGGTTGTCACGTCGTAATTTTGGCAGAGGCATATGTTTGGTTCAGGGAAGTTTGGTCCGTCAACGATAAAATCCTTTTCCGTGATTTCTACTGGCATAGCCAGTTGTTGTTTTGAAGGATTGCGTGACCCTAACCCTAAACCCTAACCCTAAACCCTAAACCCTAAACCCTAAGCTAACTAACCCTAAACCCTAACTCTGCTACTAAGCTTAAAGTGTAATTTAGCCTGTTACCTGCAATACTTCTGCGTGTAAGATGGAAATGCCTATAACCTTCTTACATACGTCCTTACAACAATAGGATCCTTTTCCGTGATTTCTACTGGCGTAGCCAGTTGTTGTTGTGAAAAATTGCGTGATTGGTGGGGCTATCTGTCGTGTACTTTGACTGAAACAGCTGCTGGTCTTGACACGGTGCAAGCATTCAGGTGCACAAGGTTAATTACTAATGGAGGTTAGCCCTTATAGTAAAGGAAGGGATGTGGTGCAAGCATTCAGGTGCACAAGGTTGATTAATGGAGGTCAGCCCTTGTAGAAAAGGAAGGGATGTGGTGCAATTATTTAGGTGCACAAGGTTGATTACTAATGGGTTGCTTACTAACGGGTATCAGCCCTCGTACAACACATACAGCACACTAAAACACGTATATAATATATAATATGCATGCTTACTAATAGAGATTAGCCTTTGTACTGCACAGCACACCAATGCACGTATATAATATGTAAACTTACTGATATAGATCAGCCCTCGTACTACACAGCACATCAATGCCCGTATATAATATGCATGCTTACTGATAGAGATTATCTTTTATACCACACACCACATCAATACTCGTACATAATATCTATATTGCTAATGGAGATTATTCTCGTACTACACAGCCACATCAATGCCCGTATATAATATGTGTATGCACTAATGGAGATTAGCCCTCGTACTACACAGCACATCAATGCCCGTATATAATATGTGTATGTACTAATGGAGATTAGCCTTTGTACTACACAGCACACCAATGCACGTATATAATCTGTGTATGTACTAATGGAGATCAGCATTTGTACTACACAACACACCAATGCACGTATATAATATGTGTATGTACTAATGGAGATTAGCCTTTGTACTACACAACACACCAATGCACGTATATGATATGTGTATGTACTAATGGAGATTAGCCTTTGTACTACACAACACACCAATGCACGTATATGATATGTGTATGTACGTACTAATGGAGATTAGCCTTTGTGCTATTGTTTAAAAGTCAAGGTCGCATCATTTCCTGCTTTTCAGAACAGGTGGACCTACGAGCTATTTTGACACCTCGTAGAAGGCAATGGAACTCCTGGCACACCCACTTTGCCAACCATCCTTCTCTCTGTTGCCTGCATGTTTTTGAAAAGGTGGACCAACGAGCCATTTTGATATTTCGTGGAAGGCGATGGAGCTCCTGGCACACCCACTTTGGGGCGCTATCAATCTGGACTATCAGCCTGTGTAAGTGCCTGGCAATTTTCTTTGCTTGCCTTACGTGGAACGCAAACTGCGTATATATATATATATCACGTTCGCATCGTGAGATGGCTGTTTTTTTGTTACAAGTGTTGCAAACTTAACTCAGCAGTTGTATTATGATCGACATAGAAGTTGGCGCATATTAGTTTGTGTGGGCAGTTCTGCAGTGACAGGGATCAAATAATGCTGGCTAGTTTGAATAGGCCAGTGGCATTCACGTGTGTGTCACTACTGTGGCCTTGCTATGTGCAGAGATTGTGAAACCAGCCAGCCAGTGGCAGACAACTACATCAGCTACGTCTTATACAGCAGGAGGTGAGTTTACACGCCAACTACACCTATGATGGTTGGTGATGCTCCTGTGTCAGCCTGACCAGCCTGGCCTGACCTTGCGTGACCAGTGTGACCAGTGTGACCAGTGTGACCAACTTGGCCTAATCTGGCCTGGCCTTGTGTGAGCAGTGTGACCAGTGTGACCAGCTTGGCCTAATCTGGCCTGGCCTGGCCTGACCTTGTGTGAGCAGTGTGAGCAGTGTGACCAGCTTGACCTGATCTGGCCTGATCTTGTGTGAGCAGTGTGAGCAGTGTGACCAGCTTGGCCTGACCTTGTGCCAGCCTCACCAGCTTGGCTTGACCAGCTTGGCCTGACCAGCTTGGCCTGATGCTCTTGTGTCAGTTTGATGCACTTGTGTCAGTCTGATGCGATGTCTCGGTCTGATGCTCATGTGTCAGTCTGACCAGCTTGGTCTGACCAGCTTGGTCTGACCAGCTTGGCCTGATGCTCTTGTGTCAGTCTGATGCTCTTGTCTCAGCCTGATGCTCATGTCTCAGCCTGACCAGCTTGGCCTGACCAGCTTGGCCTGACCCTGAAAAAATCCACGAGTAACAGAAAACTTATCCACTCATACAATTTCAGAGGTTTGTTGACCACATTTTTCAGCTGTTAAGCAATGACCATCACCTTGTTTCTGCACCCATCGCAGGTGGGGCATTGAACCAGGTGAGGCTTTTATTCCCATGCACAGATTTTTGCGTTTGTAGATTTATGCGCTTGTAAGAATTTTATACACATTGAGCAGAGCTGCTGTTTGTCCCAGCTGTCAAACCTGTAAATACTGATGGAATATACAGATCTATCCTAGCCGGCAGCATCCCTTGCTTTGTCGCTATCCAGAGTTAATTACAGAATTGCTTTGTCGCTTGCTTTGTCGCTATCCAGAGTTCATTGCTTTGTCGCTATGCTTTGTCGCTATGCTTTGTCGCTTGCTTTGTCGCTTGCTTTGTTGCTATCCAGAGTTCATTGCTTTGTCGCTATGTTTTGTCGCTATCCAGAATTCATTACAGAACTTCTTTGTTGCTATCCAGAGTCCAATACAGAAGCACAAAAGTGTGCCAAGAACGATGAATGGCTGCAAACAAATCATGTCTCAATGGTGTGAATCAGGATGAAGTTGGTTCCCGTATGCTGCAAAGATAAATTGCCGTCATTTAAAATTCATCATACATCAATTTCAATGGCGTACAGGATGGAGTTGGTTCCCGTATGCTGCAAGGGAGGCGCTGCTGCATGTCCAAGGCAAGTTGGTTAGCTGCGTACCTAAGAGCGGGGTGATTTGCTGCATGCCTAGGGTAAGATTATATGTAAAGCACTGACTAGATGAAATCATTTTTGTGACTACATTCTTTGCTTACAACCATGCACTCGTAGATATATTATATTTGAGGATCCGTGTATAGGTAATGTCCATCCAGATAGTTACGCTTTTTGCTCAATTAACGGTTCAAAATATGTCAGGACTTTTTTGTCTGCTATGGTGAAGGAATCCTACTGTATCTAGTTTGTCTGTTATGGTGAAGGATTTCTGCTGTATCCAGTTTGTCTCCTATGGCCTATGGTGAAGGAATTTACTGTATTAAGTTTGTCTGCTATGGTGAAGGAATTTTGCTGCATCCAGTTTGTCTGCTATGGTGAAGGAATCCTACTGTATCCAGTTTGTCTGCTATGGTGAAGGAATTTTGCTGTATCCAGTTTATCTGCTATGGTGAAGAAAATTTACTGTGTCCAGTTTGTCTGCTATGGTGAAGGAATCTTTCTGTATCCAGTTTGTCTCCTATGGCGAAGAAAATTTACCGTATCCAGTTTGTCTGCTATGGTGAAGGAATCCTACTGTATCTAGTTTGTCTGCTATGGTGAAGGATTTCTACTGTATCCAGTTTGTCTGCTATGGTGAAGGAATCCTACGATTGACGAACAGGAAAGGAGTGGCGGAGCTGATGCGCGCCTTTTCGGAGGAGTTTTAAAGCTCTTCACTACTGTATCCAGCACCAAAGCGGCTAGTTCTTTTCACCCATCACTGACTGCGTACTTTTTCATTCACTAAATGCTCACATTCTTGGCAATCAACCAATTGCGTGAACTCTGCTAAGCTTAAAGCGTATTTTAGCCTGTTACCTGCAATACTTCTGTGTGTAAGATGGAAATGCCTATAACCTTCTTACATACGTTCTTACAACGATAGGATCCTTTTCCGTGATTTCTACTGGCGTAGCCATTTGTTGCTATGAAGGATTGCGTGATTGGTGGTGCTATCTGTCGTGTACTTTGACTGACACAGTTGCTGGTCTTGACACGATGCAAGCATTCAGGTGTACAAGGTTAATTAATGGAGGTTGGCATTTGCACAAAAGGAAGGGATGTGGGGCAAGCATTCAGGTGCACAAGGTGGATTAATAAAGCCAGAATTAGAAAATGCCTAACCTTTTTACACACAGGAGCCTGATCACATGACAAAACGCAGTTGTCTGGGGTGTTGTCGAGAATGAGAAAAGGTGCTCATGCATCCTATCCAGGTGTTCATGCATCCAATGCAGGAGCCTGTCACATGACAAAACGCAGTTTACTGGGGCGTTGCTGAGCATAAAAAAGGTGCTCATGCATAAAAAAGGTGCTCATGCATCCTACTACTTTCAAACACAGGTGCTGGTGAAGGAGCTGGGCCTACGACTGCTCTCCGCCCCGGTGTTCCCACTCCACGCCCAGGTCTGAGTAAAAGCAAAAGGATAAACTGATGAAGATCAGCTTGCTGTGCTAAGCAAAGACTCACAACTTTAAGTGATATCACTGATAACGCTAGTTAGAGCCTCACCAAAGGTACTGCCTGCAAATGCTCAGTTGACGGCAATGCTGTCCTGATTTATTTACATTTAGTGAGTGAGCATCACATCAAGGACGCCCCGTCATGCTGCACTTGCGTCCTTGATTGCCACTCCTCTCATCAGCCCCCCCGCAACTGTATGGCCAAATCATTGAACCATTCACGACTCTACACTTTCTTCATCAGCATCGTGCGATTTTGATCTGCTCATGTGGAACTGAAGTTTCTTGTCTTATCATCTCCACTGCATGGTGCAAACCTGTCATTCAAATGTCCATTAATCTAACGGCAGGGGTGTTCACGTTGCCTGATTTGCCGGAAGAAATCGTTGAGGCTTCTGATCCGTCTAGGTGAGAAGAGCGGAGAGAGTTATTAACCAGCCTGCTTAATCATTTAGCCTGCCTTATTACCCTACCTGCTTTGTTTATTAATCTGCTTAATTAGCCTGCTTGATTAATTAGCCTGCTTATCCTACCTGCTTAATTAATTGGCCTGCTTAATTAGCCTGCTTAATTTATTAGCCTGCTTACCCTACCTGCTTAATTAATTGGCCTGCTTAATTAGCCCGCTTAATTGATTAGCCTGCTTAATTACCCTACCTGCTTATTTAATTGGCCTGCTTAATTAGCCTGCTTAATTGATTAGCCTGCTTAATTACCCTACCTGCTTAATTACCCTACCTGCTTAATTGATTGGCCTGCTTAAATAGCCTGCTTAATAGATTAGCCTCCTTCTTAGGGGTTGACATAGGTATTCATTTCAGGCTTGCCCCACAGGTCGATGTAACACCCACCCTATAATGTGATGAGACCATGTCACAGCATATTAGATATTAGATACGATAACCATAGTGCCATACATTTCATGCACAAAGCATAGCTCATGTCACGTTGTAACCTAGCTGCAATACCTAACAGAACAATGTGAGATCATATTACCGTCACTTCAAAGTATAAGACTCAGCACATCTATTAATACTACTAAAACTGGCCATCCAGCTTATTGAACAAGACATATAGAAACTCTCAACTGTCAACCAAATTAACTGCTCTGTCACACGATTCGTCGCTGCCAACGATTGGGCGTGACCACGAGCACATGCCACAAACGTTGTGTACAATCACAGGTTCGGCTCATACGCACCCACTGCAACCTGCGTGCACCTGACAGAAGGGGGAGGGCTTTCGTTCCGCTGCCGCAACTGCAGGTAACCTGGAAGTGTAGCTTAATTTAATACGAGTGTACTATGCCTGACGAACGTAGAAGTGTGCTTGATGTTAGTTCGATGCCACGGTTTTTGTGGTTCTGGCCAATTTTAACCTAACAAACTATGATTTGTAATACTATGATTTGTAATGCAGTCAAGAGGGGTTCCAGCAATTTGACGGGGTCCAAGCTATCCATTTCAGCATCAAATCAAACGGCACCCTGGATAATCCGGAATTCACTGCATCACCAGCAGGCGATGTGAGTAATGAGTGGTTTTGATACTTTAGGTAATGCAAAGCTGCCGTGGCCTAGAAGAATGAAATGGCGCTTTGTGCATGGTTGTTTATTGTTGATGCACCCTTTACCTCAAAAGTTATTTTACTATTGCAGATGACAATCATTTGTGTACTGTTTTCGATCTACCAAATGTTGCTCATCTTAAGGTCAAGTTTGAATGCCCTGCTTTTATAATTTCATGCACAGTTACTCACATACCGCGTGCCTGACCATCTTTATTTGCAGGTACCCCAGATCAAGATGTTTGCAATGGTCGACGAGTTCTTGGACATCCAATTGGACGGGGAAGGCAGGGTGGTCAGGACAGAGGAGAAGAAGTACTGCGGAGTTGAGGCATACTTTGGTGGGTGGAATTTTAAAGTTTCGTGCCCCCCAGTCTGATCTTCAATGGCTGACCACAAACGAGTAACAAGAATGAGCAAAACCAAACCGCCTTGCAAGCACACATGCACCCTCTCCCACACAAACTAGGAAATTCCAATACTGTAGCAAACTACCATCATGATGAATAAAACCAGACCCTTATCAGAAATGGCACTGCCAACGGAACCACTAGTAACGCTTTCCTAACAGCGTCCTGTGTCCCTGTTAGAACCAAATGCATCATTATGAAGTACAGAACAAGAACCCTGTACGACCAAAAGCATGCGGTATGGATTAAGCACTCAATAAGCCTAACTTGTCACCTCGCCCTCAACTAGACAGTGCCCTGCATATCCTTTCTGGATGCCAACACACGCAAATAACAAATATAATCACTAAGAGACAAAGCTTAGCACGCAGCATGATCTTCAAAGCCACCAGCAAGACAGGCTCCCTAGGATCCTGCTTTTTCTGCATGAATATAGGTAGCAGCAACCGACTGGCTATGCAAAATCTTCATATTCCCAAGACAGCTGAAACTAAGATTGTACCGAATTGGCTCTTTCAACTCCGTTTCTCAGACGAAAATATGTTTTATCTCCAGCCGTCCGGATGCTGTACTGGTTGCTCCCATATCCGGGAAAACAAAAAAGCAACAGACTAGCAATGGAGGGGGGTGGGTTCTTAGGAGTGGCAGGGGGAAATTGAGGAAGACCAGGCAGGAGCACCTCAACTGCACCACCAACTATTAGCAGATCCACCTTTCCCAGACAGCACCGACCCAAAGATCTCAGCATACTTCAACGTGACATCCACCTGATTGAAATCAATCACTGTAGGACACTAGACCTCAGAACCAGCGCCGCGCAGGAAGAGCACAAAGGCCTCTGCACAATCCTTCAAAAGCCTCCGTAACCCTCAACACCATCATTCTGGGAGTGGGCGGCACCCTCTACAACAACCAAACACTGGAGTTTTTTTTAAAGCTAGATTTTGACTCCCAAAGCTAGGAGCGGTTTAAGGTTTAAAGTCAAGCCTGAAACCCTCCTGACTCCTATTGATCTTTTATCTCTGGTGCAAGGGTTTTAAGGTACCCGGTACCAAAGTGACTCCTTTTCTTTAATTAATGTGGGGAGTGTTTCCCCCTGCCTGCACAGGTTCTTCCTTTTCTTTTAATGATCAAACATAAATTAGCGTGGCATAATGGAACTCTCTCAATTTGTGCTCATACGTACTGGCAGGAGCCTTACCAGAAGTATTGCACTTCTCGAGCATCTTTTTTGTCCACCATTCATCCATCTGCAGACAGCTACCTTCAGCCATCAGCAGAAGAAAAAGAGGGCCTCTTCAGAGCTGATGCAGTGCTTGATGACGGATGGTACAGGTTCAAGGTGAGTTGCCGAATTCAAAGCCAGAAGAGGCACAACAAATTAGACCAATACAGCTGATGCAGTGCTTGGCAACGGATGGTACAGGTTCAAGGTGATTGCAGGAAATAGGTGTTAGTCAGAGATGTTTGAAGCAGTACGCTGTTTACAAATTTGGTTAGTGGGCCAAAGTTGCTTTGATGCAGTGCTTGATGACGGATGGTACAGGTTCAAGGTGAGTTGCAGAAGTCAAAGCCAGAAGAGGCACAACGATTTAGACCAATACAGCTGTGTGTGAATTTTATTAGTGTTTGCCAGATGCGCTGAGCACTTTAAACTATGTAAGATAATGTGAAGTAGGTGCACCTCCAATTTTATAGGAGACGGCATACAATATCCTCTGTACAAAGACACAGAATGTGTGCTGCTTTTTGATTTCAAGTATTGCCTGCTGGCATCACTGTTTTTTGCTTATTAAAGACAAAAAAGATATGTGCTGCTTTTTTGACGCCTTCCGGCTGCAGCCAGATAGCATTGCTGTTCTCTGCCCAAAGACACAGAATGGTTGCTGATCTTTCGATTTCAGGTACCACTGGCATCACTGAGGTGTGAAGAAGCCGGGACTCCAATCCAGAAATTGAACCGCGTGGACTTTCAGACTGTGCAAGAAGGCGTAGATGCTGAGATATGTCTGACAGATCTGGAGCTGGTGGTTCCCTGACCGACGTAAAGCAACACAGAAAAGGTTGATGATGCTCTCTGTAAGCTATTTGCATGAATGACAGTATCGTATTTATTTGCTCCAGGTAGGTTGTTTTATTTATTTTCTCAAGGAAGTATAGTTCCCCATATATTTGCAATATAAAAATGGTTTAGGTGGTATTGCAAGGGTTAGATTTTCTTAGGGCGAAAAACCTGCGTGTCGTATCCTTAAACTCAGACAAGCAAGCTGCCAAAACAAGGTCACACTTTTCGATCTTGACTATGATATATTCAAAGTTTTTTTGATCCAATAATCACAGTTTTATGTCTTAAGACGACTGGCCAGGATTTATGCATACAAGAATGCAACCTTGTGCAGAAGAAGGATGGTCTGTTTTGGTCACATTGAAGTGGGCTTGGCCTGAAACCGGCTCATGACAAGAGTTGGCGTCAGTAACGGTATTGGAGAAGGCACATCTGGTACTGACCAAATTAGCAGCGTAGATTGACGGAATGCACGTGGAACTTGGAGGCAAGCCAAAAACTCTTCAGTTAACGCTCGGCTCCTTAACAGGCTCCATCGTTCCAGTGTTTAGTAGATGGTGCCAATTGCACCCACTAGGTTAGTCAGGACCCTATTAAGGAATTCGTTTGCTGTTTGTCAGATCAAATTACGGTCACTGCAAAGCTGCAAAGTATAAGACTCAGCGCATCTACTGATACTGATCCAGCTCCGGAGAAGGAGCAGCAGTGTGGCACCACGCTAAGCTGAGTAGACTCAGAGACTAGAGTAGACACACATACATGTGTGCAGAGAGCGCACAAGGGCATGGGCCAGAGAACTGGTAGAAGCATTAGGGACCAGCGATGCAAAGAACTCACTCCTCTGCTGGATGGTTTTTCCACCTTGGAGGCCTTTCTTGGTCCGAAGACGCAACCATTATCAATAAGACTGGCCATCCAGCTTATTGAACAAAACATAAAGAAACTCTCAACTGCCAACCAACTTAACTGCTCTGTCACACGATTCGTCGCGCTGCCAACGATTGGGCGTGACATGTTGCGTGTATTCCTGATGGCTTTTTATTGGCTTTCTTATCATGTTCACCTGGCTGCACGACGTCTTCGTGTTCACCTGGCTGCACGACGTCTTCGTGTTCACCTGGCTGTGCAACGTCTTCGTGTTCACCTGTCTGTGCGATGTCTTTTATTGATCAATATTTTCCAATTATTATCCATTGCTTGTGTTGGTGAGCATCCATAATAATGTGGAAGGAAGCTACTGGTTGTGAAGATGTGGGCAGCAGGAAATTTGAAGACAGTTTTTACCAAGCAGCTTACCTAATGGTGGTCCATGTTCACTTGGCAGTTTTAAGTCTTTTTTGATCATTATTTTTATTGCTTGTGTTGGTGAGCATCCATTAGGATGTGGAGGATAGCTACTGCTTGTGAAGATGTGGGTGACAGGAGGGAAGTAGGGAAGTAGGGAAATAAAAAAATAGAGCCACTGTACTCGTTGCAGTGGCTCTCTCAATTTTTGTCGGGTCTGGCGACCTGTGTTGGTTATGCATGGTTATCAGGAGACCAGCCTCGCCGTCTCCTCTTCACGTGGCTCTCGCGAGGGGTGTCTGCGCCAGCGGGCTCTGCGGGTCACGCACGGGCCCTCGT
>Ga0307968_1002193_pt1 | contig 16198 bp, 19 predicted proteins | sample OrgLakmetagen650_FD_201834 | JGI IMG/M metagenome (GOLD analysis project Ga0307968, IMG submission 201834) | Saline water microbial communities from Organic Lake, Antarctica - #650 | ecosystem: Environmental > Aquatic > Non-marine Saline and Alkaline > Saline | place: Antarctica: Organic Lake... | reverse complement strand
GAGGAAGAGGGGTAGGGAGCGGGGGGAGGGGGTTGAGATCCACGTGAGGGGTAGTTGGATCTGCTAGGAGCTGGAAGAGGCTGGAAGCTGCGTGCAGAGGGGGGGGGGGGGTCATACTGTTAGTCTGGCTGAAGGTCCCCCCATGTAAATATAAGTAAATAAATCACCATGCTGTTAGTGGCTGAAGCACTTAAATGGAGTGTGTGTGCGTGTTTGTCGTGAAGGGCGAGTTGAGGCAGGAGGGGTATTTGGCTGGAGCTGCATGCAGAGGGGAGGGGAGGGCAGATTGTGGTGAGTGGTTGAAGGAATGAAATGGGAAGGAATGAAATGGGTTGAAGGAATGATGGGTTGAAGGAATGAAATGGGTTGAAGGAATAAAATGGGTTGAAGGAATGAAATGGGTTCAAGGAATGAAATGGGTTGAAGGAATGAAATGAGAAATGGGAATGAGTGGTTGAAGAACTGAAATGGGAGGTGCCTGTTGCAAGGGGCTCTAAGATTGTCTTTAATTGCGATAGGCCGTTATGAGCAAAACGACAATTGATTAAAAAATGAAACACAATATGGTATGAGATAATAAGAAGAGAGGTGGTGGTAAAGAAGCCAAGTGCTTAAGGGGCAGTAAGGGGGTCAGGAGGGTAGTTCGTGGCTGAAGGACTGGATTTGTGAGTGTGTAGTGTGTGTTTGTTGTGAAGGGCGGGTTGGAGGCAGGAGGGGTATGGGGGCCGCAGGAATGAAAGGAGAGCACGTTTATGCAGGTGGGCTAAAATACACACTCAACTTAATGGGTACTTCTTTGAGCGCGCACACACACACACACACACACACACGACGCACTCACGTACGCACACACACACAACCACACACACACACACACGCACGCACACACACACAGACACAGACACACACACCACGCACGTGCGCGCACACACACACACACACACACACACACACGCGCGCACGCACATACACACTGTAACACACTTATCCATTCTCATACCTGCGACCCCTCTGAGGAGACAGCTGCCTTGGCACTGCAGATGGTGTGTGTGTGGATCGAGCCTGATGGAAGGGAGGGTCTGAAGGTGGCTTTGCCGTTGTTGTTGCTTTTGGTGGTGGTGCTGCTGCTCCTGTTGAGGTAGTACGTGGGCTAATCTGGCTTTGGTGCTGCTGCTGTTCCTGTTTGTGGGGAGGGAATCTGGAGGGGACTGATGGCCTGTTGCTGCTGGGTCCCTGCACGAGGGGTGTGACACATTAAACAGCGGAAATGTGTGTGTGTGTGAGCATGGAGTGTGTGTGTTTTTTGTTTTTGTGTGTGTGTTTCTGTTTTGTGTGTGTGTGTGCGTGTGTGTGTGTGTGTGTGTGTTTGTGTGTGTGTGTGTGTATGTCTGTGTGTGCACGTGTGTGTATGTGTGTGCATGCAGGAACACGCACATAACAGGGTACATCCCTGATACCCCTGTGTTTGTGTGTGTGTGCAACTCCAGCAACCCCTCACCTTTTGATAAATGGGGAGAGGCTGAGGGGGCTGCGTGGACAATGTGGGAAGCAGCTCTGGATGATTCAGAAGCAGGCTGTGCAGCATGTGCCGTGCAGCTTGGACACGAGCATCTTCTTTGTCTGGCGAAATCGCACTGCCTGTGTGTGCGTGTGTATGTGTGGATGATACAGAAGCAGGCTGTGCAGCATGTGCCGTGCAGCTTGGACACGAGCATCTTCTTTGTCTGGCGATATCGCACTGCCTGTGTGTGTGTATATGTGTGCGTGTGTGTATATGTGTGCGTGTGTGTACGTGTGTGTGTGTGTATGTGTGTGTGCATGTGTGCGTATGTGTTTGTGATTTCTTGATTGAGCGCGAGAGCGAGCGAACGAGTGAGCGAGTGATTGTTGGATGAGTGTGTGCATGTGTGTGTGCTCAAGTGTGTTCAAGTGTGTGCATGCCTCCATCCTCCATCACAGAGCCTTTCTCACACACAACTTCCTTCCGTAGATTCCACATATTTAGAATTGGCCAGAACCATATATATACGGTGTATAAACGGTATTTTTGGCAGGGAAATCACCAAATATGCTGTCATATACGGTGTGTATATACAATTCCGGCCAACCCTACACATATTTGATGATCTCAGATTAACAACCCGCCCATACTCACATAGAGCAAGCACTTTATAGCCACTCATATCCATCACAGAGCCCTCCACACAGACCCACTGGCCCTCAGCAATGACCTGCCGGTTGGCGACGTCCTGCACGCAACAGGCCACACAATAGGGTGTTCACGTGGGTCTTCATCAGTGCTGGAATCGCGTTGCTGGCGATGTCCAATGTGGAAATGTCATACGTCCAATGTGCAAAAGTCATACGTCCAATGTGCTAAAGTCATACAAGAAATGTGGGTTATCTTAGTAATAATAATTCTCTCTCACATGTATAAAATTTGTTGTTACGTTTTTGGTGGAACCCTGGTCGACAGTGTCCTGGGTGCATCTCTCTCTCTCTTTCTCTCTCTCTCTCTCTCTCTCTCTCTCTCTCTCTCTCTCTCTCTCTCTCTCTCTCTCTCTCTCTCTCTCTCTCTCTCTCTCACACACACACACACACACACACACACACACAAACACACACACACACACAGACACACACAGACACACACACAGACACACACACAGACACACACACATTAGGCGATAGTAATATTGTATCATCACATTTGGCGATACTGATATTGTATCATAAAAATGCTGCAACTGCTGCATCTTTACGTAATCAACCCTTTCAAGCTCCACACAGCTCTTGATATACATACTGCAATTATACAGCTCTGGTCGGCCCGTAAAGGGCACAAAAGCAAAGGCTTTCAGTCGCATGCGCATCTATCATTCTACAATTTGATTTAGCAGTGAAGAGCGTGAAAGCAAAGGCGTTCAATTGCATCCGCGTCTTTCTGTGAATAAATTCAGCACAGAAGAGTTTGAAAGCAAAAGCGTTCTGTTGCCTGCGCATCTGTCTACTATTTAATTCAGCGTAGAAGAGTGTGAAAGCAAAGGCTTTCAACTGCATGTGCATCTTTCTAAGATTTTATGTAGCTTAGAAGAGAGCAAAAACAAGGGCTTTTAACTGCATTCACATCTTTCTACAATTTTATTTAGCGTAGAAGAGCTTGGAAGCAAACGGTTTAAGGTATTAGGAAAACATGCGCATCTTTCTACTTTCTACGATTTGATTCAGCATAGAAGAGCGTGAAAGCAAAAGGCAATCAGAAAACATGCGCATCTTTCTACATTTTGATTCAGCAAAGCTTCAGCATAGAAGAGCGTAAGAGCAAAAACTATTACTTACATGCACAGCTTTCTACGCTTAGAGCAAAGGCTATTACTTACATGCACAGCTTTCTACGCTTAAAGCAAAGGCTATTACTTACATGCACAGCTTTCTACGCTTAGAGCAAAGGCTATTTCTTACATGCACAGCTTTCTACGCTTAGAGCAAGGGCTATTACTTACATGCACAGCTTTCTACGCTTAGAGCAAAGGCTATTACTTACATGCACAGCTTTCTACGCTTAGAGCAAAGGCTATTACATACATCAACAGATTTCAACGCTTAGAGCAAAGGCTATTTCTTACATGCACAGCTTTCTACGCTTAGAGCAAAGGCTATTACTTACATGCACAGCTTTCTACGCTTAGAGCAAAGGCTATTACTTACATGCACAGCTTTCTACGCTTAGAGCAAAGGCTATTACTTACGTGCACAGCTTTCGACGCTTAGAGCAAAGGTTATTTCTTACATGCACAGCTTTTTACGCTTAGAGCAAAGGCCTTCGTTGAGCAAGGGTTTGGTTACAGGCTTTTACTTTTTTCTAGCGCCTTTTTGGTTTAGTTACCAAAGCGCCTTCTTCCAAGCTCCCGCTCAGATGCCCCCCAGAGGCACATATAGCGATGTAACCTTTTAGCTTAGTAGAGTCGAGCAAAGGTTTTCAGTTGCATGTACAGCTAGTTATGTCCAGCGGTGGTTATCAAAATATAACTCGTTACGGTGGTTTAACGGGCTCACAATGTACTTTATTTGGATATTAAACCTAATTAGTCCACGATATGAATCAGTGCGCATGCCTCCCTTTTCCCTTTTATTGTGGGGTGCACGATATCCGTACGTGTTTGCTTTTCTTTTCATCGCTGCCTGAGCATTCTTCTCTACTTCTCCCTTCCCTTCATCCTATAATTCTATAACTCACACACGTGCATCCTTAAAAGCCCATACCTGAAGCTGGTGATTTCCCTTTCATCGCTGCCTGAGCATTCTTCTTTACTTTTCTCTTCCCTTCATTCTATAATTCTATAATTCACACGCGTGCATCCTTAAAAGCCCATACCTGAAGCTGGTGATTTCCCTTTCATCGCCGCCTGAGCATTCTTCTCTACTTTTCTCTTCCCTTCATACTATAACTCTATAATTCACACGCGTGCATTCTTAAAAGCCCATAACTGAAGCTGGTGATTTCCCTTTCATCGCTGCCTGGGCATTCTTCTCTACTTCTCCCTTCCCTTCATCCTATAATTATATAATTCACACGCGTGCATCCTTAAAAGCCCATACCTGAAGCTGGTGTAGCCTTTAGTTACCCTACACCTGTAACGCTGGTGTGTTCTGAGAAGGCCGTACCTGGCGCTGGTGCATTCTTTCGTCACCCTACACCTGGCGCTGGAGTGCTTGGAGAAGCCTTTACCTGGCGCTGGTGCATTCTGATATGCCCGTACTTGGTGCTGGTGTGTTCTGAGAAGGCCGTACCTGGCGCTGGTGCATTCTTTCGTCACCCTACACCTGGCGCTGGAGTGCTTGGAGAAGCCTTTACCTGGCGCTGGTGCATTCTGATATGCCCGTACTTGGTGCTGGTGTGTTCTGAGAAGGCCGCACCTGGCGCTGGTGCATTCTTTCGTCACCCTACACCTGGCGCTGGAGTGCTTGGAGAAGCCTTTACCTGGCGCTGGTGCATTCTGATATGCCTGTACTTGGTGCTGGTGTGTTCTGAGAAGGCCGTACCTGGCGCTGGTGCATTCCTCTGTATACCTACACCTGTGGCGCTAGTGCATTCTTTTGTCACCCTACACCTGTAACGCTGGTGCATTGTGAGGAGCCTATACTTGTTGCTGGTGCATTCTAGAAAGCCTTTACTTGGTGCTGGTGTGTTCTGAGAAGGCCGTGCCTGGTGCTGGTGCAATCTGAGAAGCCTTTACCTGGCGCTGGTGCATTCTGATATGCCCGTACTTGGTGCTGGTGTGTTCTGAGAAGGCCGTACCTGGCGCTGGTGCATTCCTCTGTATACCTACACCTGTGGCGCTGGTGCATTCTTTCGTCACCCTACACCTGGCGCTGGAGTGCTTGGAGAAGCCTTTACCTGGTGCTGGTGCATTCTGAGAAGCCTTTACTTGGTGCTGGTGTGTTCTGAGAAGGCCGCACCTGGTGATGGATGCGTAACTCCTCCCTCTCCACTTCAGGATCTCTTTTACTATCAGTGGGTACCCACTCAGGATCGTCTTGCTGCTGCTGTGTGTGTACGTGTGTGTGGGATTGTGTGTGTACGTGTGTGTGTGTGTGTGTGCATATGTGCTACAGTGTGTGTGTACGTGTGTGTGTGTGTGTGTGTGCACATGTGCTACAGTGTGTGTGTTCACACGTTTTATAGGGTTGTGATGGATGTGCACGTGTGTGTTTGTGTGATTTACCGTCGTATGTTTACCACACTAGACACTGTCAGTATACAGGTATACAGGTGCTTCGGCGATTGTGGTGTACTGCGTTGCACGCGCACAGAACATGCACTGAACACACACACAACACACACACTGAACACACACACTGTGTGCACGCACTGAACACACGCACTGAACACACGCACTGAATAGTGTGTGCACGCACTGAACACACACACTGAACACACACACACACACTGAATAGTGTGTGCACGCACTGAGCACACGCACTGAACACACACACACACTGTATAGTGTGTGCACGCACTGAACACACGCACTGAACACACACACACACTGAATAGTGTGTGCACGCACTGAGCACACGCACTGAGCGCAAAAACACACTGAATAGTGTGTGCACGCACTGAACACACGCACTGAACACACACACACACACTGAATAGTGTGTGCACGCACTGAACACACGCACACACACACGACACACACACACAAACGAGGCTTCTAAGGCATGCTACGTTCACAAAGCGATAGGCACAATGACGCACTGCGTCCTACGTTTGACATATACACAATGCGTCTAATATCTGAAGGGACATGGGTTGGAGTGATCACAAGAGCAATGAAATGCATATTATTAACATTAACTTATTATTAATGATGCACCCGCCACTCTGGTGTGTCTGAGGTTCACTTGGTTTGTTAGGCTAAAGGCCCCAAAAGGAAGAGGTAAGAATACAGGCAGTCATACTTCCTGACAGCAGACACACGTGGACGTAGAGAAGGCATCGGAGCTGCTTACAGCACTGGAAGAAGCACTGGGAGAAGGCAGCACTGGCAGAACAGGCACTAGAAAAAGCACTGGCAGAACAGGCACTAGAAGAAGCACTGGAAAAAGGCAGCACTGGTAGAACATGCACTAGAAGAAGCACTGGAAGAAGGCAGCACTGGCAGAACAGGCACTAGAAAAAGCACTGGAAGAACAGGCACTAGAAGAAGCACTGGAAGAAGGCAGCACTGGCAGAACAGGCACTAGAAAAAGCACTGGAAGAACAGGCACTAGAAGAAGCACTGGAAGAAGGCAGCCCTGGCAGAACAGGCACTAGAAGAACCACTGGAAGAAGGCAGCACTGGCAGAACAGGCACTAGAAGAAGCACTGGCAGAACAGGCACTAGAAAAAGCACTGGAAGAAGGCAGCACTGGTAGAACAGGCACTAGAAGAAGCACTGGCAGAACAGGCACTGGAAGAAGGCAGCACTGGTAGAACAGGCACTAGAAAAAGCACTGGAAGAACAGGCACTAGAAGAAGCACTGGAAGAAGGCAGCACTGGCAGAACAGGCACTAGAAGAAGCACTGGAGGAACAGGCACTAGAAGAAGCACTGGAAGAAGGAAGCACTAAAGAAGGCATCGGAGCTGCTGACAGCACTTTCAAAAATGCCTACGAATAGAGTTGGCCAGAACCAAACATTTATAGGTATATACAGTGTATATACGGTATTTATAGCAGGGAAATCAACATACATACGGTCATATACGGTGCAGATATACGGTTCTGGCCAACCCTACCTATAAATGAGTGAGGGGTGCAATGGAACAAGGACACATGTACAGCAAATGCCACTCCTTACGGTTATTAAGAATTTATTATGTAGGAGGAAAACAAAGGAGGCCAGGCAGTAAACCCCTCCCACCATTAATTATAAAACACTTCCCACGGCAATTACAAAAAAAAAGCCATTTTGGAGCCCAGTACCGGCAGACTCCTTGACCGGCAGACCAAACAATACGCACTGTCAGAAGGGACGGACACAGAAGCCACTTTGGTATTTGGTACCTATCGCTATGAGCTCCTTCGCCGCGAGAAGGAAGGAAAACCCAAGGGATCTCCACTTATTTTGCATTGTCATCGCTACCACGTCAATAGAACACATGACTGCATGTGTATTTTGTATAGTCATTGCTACCACGTCAATAGAACACGTGACTGCATGTGTATTTTGTTCAGTCATTGCTACCACGTCAATAGAACACATGACTGCATGTGTAACACATGTCTGCTTGTATTATATGTTGGGTTGGCCAGAACCGTATATACACACCGTATATGACCGTATGTATGGTGATTTCCCTGCCAAACATGCCGTATATACACCGTATATACCTATAAATGTATGATTCTGGCCAACCCTACTTATATGTAACATGCGACTTCACCACTGCAGGCGCAAGGGAGAGCCGCCACCTTCAACCAGAACCTGACATATTTTAAATCTATAAACAGCAGTACCTCTTGTTTATCTTCCCACCTCAGTTTGAGGATGGCTCAGCTCGTTTGAGGACGTTTATGAACCAACCTGATAGTTTTGGTGTTGCCTCTTTTGTAGCTAAGTGCCTAGCCCTGTTCCCTTGATTTTTCTAGCGTTTTTTTGGTTTGGATACACGCTTTTTTCCAAGCTACCGCTCAGATGCCCACCAGAGGCATATATAGCGATGTAACCTTACCTTACCTTACTATGAACAGCAGTACCTCTTGATTACCAGATGGACATATGGATACGCCAAATGGATCAGCACTTCCTCCCTCGCAGCAGCTGCAGCAGCAGCAACGCGATTGCGCTGCTCCCAATTCAACTTGAGTACCATACAATTCAATTGCACATACTTGCCGGACAAGCGCCATCTCCCTAGCAGCAGCAGCAGCAGCAGCAGCAGCAGCAGCAGCAAAACGATCGCGCTGCACCCAAACCAACCTGAGCATCGAATAAAGATATCGCACACACCTGCCGGACTAGCGCCGCCTCCCTAGCAGCAGCAGCAGCAGCAGCAGCAAAACGACCGCGCTGCACCCAAACCAACCTGAGCATCAAATAAAGATATCGCACACACCTGCCGGACTAGCGCCGCCTCCCTAGCAGCAGCGGCTTTGGTGGCCTTCGCCATCGCTGCTGCGACAGCTCTAGCATTTTCAGGAGATACCCTCTTGTCTGTGAGGGGGTCAAAGTTATTGGGCACAGAAGATTCGCGGAGCTTCAGACGCAGGCCCCTGTGCGGTATGAAGTGTGCGTGTGTACGTGTATGTGTGTGTGTACGTGTGTGTATGTGTGTGTGTGTGTGTACGTGCGTGTGTGTGTGTGTGTGTGTGCGTGCGCGCGCACATGGAAACGTGTGTGTTTGCTTGTGTGAAGAGAGCAGATATGCGTGCATATGTGTGTGAGTGAACGAGTGCAAGTGTGTGTCAATGATACGTAGAAATTATTTCCAAGCTGCTGCCTGCGCAAGCCAGGTGACATCTGAGCTGACACGTCTCCAACTTCTGCTGTGAGACGATGCGAAAAGAGAGTGAAAATGTGGTTTGTGCACATCCACACACACACACACACACACGCACACACACAGAAGCTGTGCAGAGCAGCATTGCTGGTGTGAGGGCGGCAGTCCTTATAAGACTTTCGGTGTGTACTACGTGCGGTCATTCACCGTCCTGTCAGCACCACACATCTGCTGCATCAGCTGCGTCTGAACGCGTGTGCTTGCCAATGGTGCGTAAGTCCTCCGATATGTGGCGTCAACGGGCCGTCTGTAAAAGACAGCTGTCAGGGTACCTCCAGCTGTCTTTATGAGCAACCGTTAACCCAGCCTACCTGTCAGCACACATCTGCCGCAGCTATCTATTTCTGTGGGCTGCCTCTCAAAGACAGCTGTCAGGAAAATATTTGCTCTCTTTCAGGCTTTCTCCAAGCTTCCGCTCAGATGCCCCCCAGGGGCAAATTTATCGTAGAGATTGTAAATAGCGATGTAAAGATTGTAGAGGTTGTAAATAGATGTAACTTTACCTTACCTTTACCTTGCCTTCTCTGCTGAGCATGCTTTGCCCGAAACCTACCTGTCAGCACACAGCTGCTGCAGCTGCTTCAGTGGGTTCCTGCCCAGCAGAGCCGGCAGCATCTCCTTCTGGCGGGCTAGGAGGGAGGGGGCGGCTGGCTGCTGCTGCTGCTGCCGCTGCTGCTGCCGCTGCTTTGTTGCCGCCTCTGCTGCAGTGGCTTCAGCACCAATGCCGTCAGCTTTAACCGCCCTTGCCACTTTCGCCCTCCCGTGCTCTGAGCCCCTACCCTCCTCTTCCTCCCCGCCACCCCCATTTTGCAACCCTCTGTTTCCATTCTGAGCCCCAAGGCTGCCATCCCCACCATTCTGCTGCCCCTGCTGCTGCGCACACTGAGACTCAAGTGGCTCCGCAGCTTTCCGTTTGCGCGTTTCCTCCCCCTCCTTCACCCTACACTCCCCACAGGTACCGCCTTGCTGCCCTTGCCCTTGCTGCTGCTGCTGCTGCTGCTGCTGCTGCTGCTGCTGCTTGCACTGGGACCCAGGCGCCCCTTCCTCCGTTTTTATCTTCTTGCACATCCCATAGTCCCCCCCATTCCCCCCCAAATCTCCATCACTGCCACTTTGCTGCCCCTGCTGCTGTGCCTTCTCTAGCTGTGGCTGCTGCTGCCCCCGCTGTTGTTCCTGTCTCTTTTGCTCCTGCTCCTGCTGCGGCTCCTGCTGCTGACCTAGAGGCTCAGACCCTTCCTCCTCTACCCTCCTCTTCTTGCGCGCATCTGGCACGCCCCCTAAACCCCCATTTGAAGAGGGGGCATCATTACCAGCGGACAACGAGAGGGAGGGGGCTGCTGTCAGTTCTCCTTTTTTCTGTGCCTGTGGTTCTGTGCTGCGTAATGTGGTGGAAGAAGGGGAACGTGCTGCTGCTGAGGTGTCAAACGAACGGGGGGCAGATGCAGCTTTGGGGGCTGGGCGAGCACCTACACAAACAGTGTGTGTGTATGTGTGTGTGTGTTGTGTGTGTCTGTGTGTGTGTGTGTGGTGTGTGTGTGTGTGTGCGTGTAGATTGTGTGATGCGTGTGTATGCTGGAGTAGGCATGGCAGTGCAAGCTTGTACGTATGTACGCATGAATCATAAAAGTGCGCGCTTGCTATGTGTATAAGTGTGCACTGTGCTATTCAGTCCAGAGCTTTGCAACTAATAGGACGCCAACCCAGCTACCGCTGTTCATACTGACCAGGAAAGGGGGACACGATGGCTTGCTGGTCGAGTTGCACAACCTTGACAGAATTACTACTGCCAACCTGCGTGAGTTGGTAAAGGGAACATTGCAATAGCGAGTTGTGTGCAAGCATGCGTGTGTGTGCGAGCATGTGTGTGTGCGTGTGTGTGTGTGTGCGTGTGTGTGTGTGTGTGTGCGTTTGTGTGCATGTGTGTGCGTGTGTGTGTGTGCGTGTGTGTGTGTTTGTGTGTGTATGCACGCAAGTGAGCGCATTTATACGACAATATTGCATGAGTGTATGTGAGTGTACATTTGTGTGCACATCCGTGTGTGCAATTGACTTGAATTTGGGCAAGCCAAGCTTGTGCGCATTTGTACACGTGTACACGCAGGAATGCAGCCTTTGCATGCATGCAGTTTGACACAATATACAGAAATGCCTGGCCTGGGGCATGCAGTTTGACACAATACACAGAAATGCCTGGCCTGGGGTCGGCGCATAAAATCGTAAGCGGTAAGAGGCACGTGTTATGAACGCATGCAATTGTTGAGAAGCACGGGTTCTAACATCGGCGCATATAATTGTAAGCACCAAGAACTGATTATGCATGAAAGTGCCAGCACCATGCATTATAAGCGCATGAAAGTGCTAGAACCGTGCATTATTATCGCATGAAGAGAGGGGTATTCATGCATTATAACGCATGGCACCGGCCTGCTAACACAAATGGCGTATCAATATGTGCATGTTCTGCGTAGCGTGGGCTGTTGCACAACGTGTCACACCCCTGTACCATGCGTCCAAGTTTTTGGTAAGAGTGAGACCAGGACTGGAGTGGCTTGTAGTGCGACGTGACAGGTCCCACCTTCCTGATTCCCAACGCTTTGCTCAAGTCGGTTCTCCTCTCCAGACAACAGAAAGCGTAGCCCAAGCACCATCTTTCCACCTTGCCACCCTGCTCCTTGGGTGAGCGCTGTGGAGGATCTGCTCTTTCCAATGCAACCCCCGCGAGGTAGACGTGGGACACGGGGGCCTTTGCCTTTTCAAAGGCCTCACGGATGGAATTCTCTGATGCATCCACATTCAACTGAAACAAAAGGAGCTGCAATTGTTCACATTCTGGACGTGCGATAGAGGGCTTCCATGGATCTTGCATATTAGTATATCATTTATGATTGATTTAATGAGATTATATGTAAATTCGAGGGTAAAACCCGGCGAGCTTGAAACAAAAATATTAAAAAACTAATTTGCTGCTGATCGTCACATTATCCGCGCGTTAACGGTCCACTGGGGTCCTCGTTCCGCGAACTCGTGGCCTGGGGTGATAATGTGTTGGACGTTGCCACTGCCTACTGTGTGCTGGCCGCAGCAGGCGCATCATGGGGTGCCAGGCCATCCCTCTCAAACGTATCAGTATCCTTCAGCCATTGTTCATAGCATACCATGAAAACAGGGAGATCATCAGGAGATCACAAAGACAGAGGGAACGAGAGCGTGAAGACCATTTGCACGAAAATCAAGGCATACGCAAAACTCAAGGCACAAAGACCGAGGCTGGACACCCACACTACTGAAATTTCCATCTTGTTCCCTTTTTTTGTGTGCCTGTGGCAGCTGACTATGATAAGGCATTGACCAATGTTTGTTGCCAAGGACACTTCGTCAATATAATTTGACAAGAGAGCACACATAAGTGATCTTCCATCCCCTCCCATCCCATTCCCTCTGCCACGCCACCACCACCACCATCCCTGCCCCACTATGGCAGTTGTTGGCACCGGGGGCACGGCTGACAGGATGTTCATCCCGGTATGAACCTCTTGTCAGCCGTTGGCATCCGCAGCACGGCAAGCAATACTAGGGACAGGCGTCACTCGGGAGGATTCGCAGCCAACGACCTAACAGTAAAGGATATTATGTAAGGACCTGTTTTTTCTCTTCTGCACAATCCAGCTGCCTTTTGCTTTGCTGTCTTATGCAACTAATAATAAACATTGTGAGGAGATCAGGATTGTGCTAATGTTGTGTGGGTCTGCATGATTGCAATTTGAGAGCTTTGGTTTTCACGCAGGTGCACGTATTCCAAAAGCTTAACGGTGAGTACTATCCGGTAGTGGAACTACACGCAGAATAGGGATTTACAATCAGCTCCAGTTTCTGCTCTGCTATCTCTTGCATCTAACTATAGTAAACAAAGGAGCTATGGATTGGGTTGAATGTAGTGTGGCGCGCTCCGCTTGCAATCTCAGATCACTGGCCCTCACATTTGCCAATGCAAGTTGAATGTGTTGTGCAGAAGGAGTGTTTGATGTACCACTTGAGCTGCTCATATGGTACATCGAACCCTCCTTAGCACCTACAAAACCAAGAAAGGGAAAAGAGGCACAACGCTGTTTGTGTCATTGCAACACTGAATGAAACCAGTAAATCAAGCATCTGCCAGGAATAACTGACCGCATTAAATCAAAGCGGAGGATTAATCATCTGTGTTTTGAGCACATTATCACATTATCAAAGGTTTTTAATGAATAACAGCATTTGCGTGTTGGCACCTAGGGCTTTGTGAGTAACAGCCAAGTGTGTCTTTGTGTTCGAGTTTGTGTTGTGGTTTGTTCCGGGAGCAAGCGACGGTCAGGTGTATGTACTACGCAATACTTGTAGCTGCTAAAAGTGTGCAATTATCAGGGACATGATATATTTGTTCCACCCTCTTTTTGCTGAGGCAAACGTGATTTACTATAAACCTATGTGTTTCCATCAATTTCTACCCGCCCCATTTCTGTTGACCTACTTCTGTTATCGCAGCCAGTCGTCATCTTGCCTGCAAACGCACACACACACGCACGCATACATGCACACACACACGCACACACGCACATACACACACACACACATACACACATTATCATGCGTGCACGCGTGCACAAACACGCACACATACATGCACATACGCACATACAAGACGTCTATGTCATTGTTTGTGTGCGTTTGCAGGTGCTGGGGCACTATAAGTTTGAGGCAGACGAAATAGGCATGGTCATCTTTCTAGGCGTTGTGCCCGTTGTGATTGAAGTCTTCTTTAAGAACTACATCTTCACAGGTCTGAACAGGATCTCTCCCCCCAACACACCCAACACACACACAACAGCCTGTGGCTTGTTCAAACCAAGGTATATTTGATCTCCGCTTTTATAATCCAGGTCTGTGATCTGAGGGAGACTTGCATCTGGATACACCGTTGCTTCTCATGCCTGTTTGGGACCTGTGATCTGTGGGAGACTTATATCTGCATACGCCGTTGCTTCTTATGCCTGTTTGGGGCCCTGGCTGAGAGTGAACAGATCAGGGAGGCTTTTTTATTTATCAACTTTCAGTTCGTCTCAACCTCGTAGTAGGGAGTTTGCTATCTCCCCTTGACCTATGTAATACGCCAACAACATGTACTCAATCCGCACCCCTCAAAAACATAGTCATTTTTACCTTGTCCGCACCAATCCGCACCTCTCTCAATATACATTTCAGTGGTTGCCGCAACAATCCGCAGGGGCAAAATGTCCTCAGAACTGCACCAAGAGACGAAAGACACCATGTAGGAGAGACTCAGACTGGGCGTCCCGGCTTGCGCTTGTGCTGGCTGCCTCCGCTGCACGCTCATGCTTGTCCGCACGCTGCTTCTGCACCTGCTGCTTCAACTCGCTGTTGCTGCTCAAGCTGCTTGGTGGATGGTGGGACCTTGCAGAAGCTGGCCATCCCTGTCTGGACACGCCCTACAGGGGCTCTCAATGGCTTTTTGCCACTCATGACCCGTCAAAAACTCAAAAAAAGTAATGAAACCCAATCCGCAGTAATCCGCACCCCCTCAAGTTTTTATTTATTTTGGTGAGCTGGCCGCACGCCAAAAACGATATTTTCACTACAGTACTCGTTTTGGGCGGGGGGAGGAAACCTGATTCAGGGCGTCTTGCCCTTTCACACATAGCTCAAGGTAAAACAAAGGACAAGAGGCAATAAGGCAGTTTTGTGGTCGGGCTTCTGAAGATTGTAGATCAATTGGAAAGGATGTACAGAGTGAGGCCAATGATGCTAACTCATTTTGTTCCTTTGCAAATCTAGGCTATTTGAGCGCGGTGCTGTGATGCACTTTCTGTCTTCTGGGCAGATGCAGTTTGCCTGTCATACCAAAACAGAGATATGCAGTGCTCTTGAAAGCACGAAGACGTCAAAGCCACAACTCTAGAATATTAGGGTGCTTTACGATACAAAGTGAATGGATTTCGGTACACTGATGCATAACAAAAGGTTCAGTGCAGGACTGCGGATTTTTAAGGTAAGGTAAGGTTACATCGCTATATATGCCTCTGGTGGGCATCTGAGCGGAAGCTTGGTAAAAAGCCTGTAACCAAACCAAAAAAACGCTAGAAAAATCAAGGGAACAGGGCTAGGCACTCACCTACAAAAGAGGCAACACCAAAAATATCAGGTTGGTTCATAAAGGTCCTCAAACGAGCTGGGCCATCCTCAAACTGAGGTGGGAAGATAAGCTGTTGCTGTGTGCAAAGTCTGACCAGATGTTCATGCGGACAGTCCAACAAAATGTGTTCCTCATCCTGAATAGTGTGCCAGTCACATCTGTCACAGATCCTGAGCTCATAAGGCCTTCTATTCCTGTCATTCTTTGGACCAGAAAGTTGTGGCCAGAAAGGCGAAGGCAAGAAAGAGCGCGGCTGAGGTTGCTGGGAATGTCCAAGCGAAGGTAGAGAGACAACACAGGCTTTTGATTTCTTTTTCTGTCATCCCACCATCCAGGAGTATTCCCAAAGGTACACCAAAATGTGTGTGATATGTCCTCATAATTCTGCTGGAATGGTGAGCGTCATGTGGTGCCAAAATGTCAAGATCTCTCCAGCCCCCAATGATATGTTCACGTTCAAACTGTCCTAGATTGATAGTCTGACGAGATCGTATGGCATCCAAAAGCTGTTGAGATGTAGGTAAATCTTGGAGCGCATTTAGAACCTGGTAAGTCCATGTATCACTTCTGTTTCCAAGAAGTAAATCAGCCCGCACAATCTTCTCAAGAAGAGGGTTGTTTGAAGAGAGTATACTGTTGCGAATTGTTAAATAAAGTCCTCCGAGTATGCTTAAGCAATGTTGCTCACGATCCTTTCTGCCCACAATTCCAGGACAAGTTTCACCTCTCACATTGAAGTTGGTAAATATTGCACGTACGTGACGCTAGTATAAACGGGTTCCATGTACATTTGCGAATGGCAGCATTATTAGGTTGCGTGTAGTCCCCAATTTAAGGCTCAAGACAGACAGACAGACAGACAGACAGACAGACAGACAGACAGACAGACAGACAGACAGACAGACAGACAGACAGACAGACAGACAGACAGACAGACAGACAGACAGACAGACAGACAGACAGACAG
>Ga0307968_1002191_pt1 | contig 16206 bp, 19 predicted proteins | sample OrgLakmetagen650_FD_201834 | JGI IMG/M metagenome (GOLD analysis project Ga0307968, IMG submission 201834) | Saline water microbial communities from Organic Lake, Antarctica - #650 | ecosystem: Environmental > Aquatic > Non-marine Saline and Alkaline > Saline | place: Antarctica: Organic Lake... | reverse complement strand
TACATACATACATACATACATACATACATACATACATACATACATACATACATACATACATACATACATACATACATACATACATACATACATACATACAAACAATGCATACAAACAAACAAATAATATCCATCACTCAGGTGCACTGCCCTGTGTCCTGGCCGCATCACAGGAGTGGTTCGCATGCTTTTGGGCTCTATAGGGGGTGAACCACGCTCTCCCACCGAGCCTCCCTCACCGCTGATTGCAAAATGCATGCGTGCTCTTGACTTGTTGGCTAAGAAGGTGTGCTGAAAGCGTTTGTGAATGTGTGGGGTCAAACATGCGTGAAGGCAAGAATTAGAGGTTAGCTCGATCACAAGACTGCAGGCAGACATGCGCACCATCTCAACGTATCAGCCACCTGCAAATGCCTTTTTCCTCTGTGCTTTTAAAAAGCATCAAGGCAGCTAAAGCGGTCGTTGACGCATGCTATGGTATATGAAGGGAAGAGGGAAAAGGCACACATTGTCATTTCATCCTGCACCCTTTCTCCTTTGTTGTTTATGTAGTATGGATTTCACTAGCACAAGAATTTTCACATTTATTTAGGTCCTTGTCCTTACACTATAATATAGGTCTGCTGCATGCAGCTGGCCAGGTGTGTATGGCCAACCCAATTCACTGGCATAGTTACTCGGTTCCTGTGCACGCAGCTCCCCCAAATGATGGAGCCACAAGTGCTGGCAGCCCGAGGTCTGTACTTGAACGGCTCGCTCGAGCCTGCTTTGCGAAAGGCACAAGAGATCTTGCGGCACACGCCTGAGGACTTTGGCGTGCAGCTCCTCATCTGCAGGTGTGTGTGCGTGTGGTTGTAGTTCTTGTGATATAGGTTCTGAAATGTGTGTGTGCGTGATATAGGTTCTGAAATGTGTGTGTGTGTGTGCGTGTGGTTGTAGTTCTTGTGATATAGGTTCTGAAATGTGTGTGTGCGTGATATAGGTTCTGAAATGTGTGCGTGTGTGTGTGCGTGTGGTTGTAGTTCTTGTGATTTAGGTTCTAAAATGTGGTGGCTGGATCATGTTAAGCTGCAAAAAGTCTGATCTTACGTAATGCAGCTGGAGTACAGTCCAGTTCACCCTTTTATGTGCAACTCTTTTGAGCAAGCACGGGCATATTTGACTGACACTGCTGATTATCCAATGGCAAGCTTCAATTCATATTCAAGTGGAGGCAGAATTTGTTTCTGTTGTTGCTTGCATTAAGGACTCAAAACCTACCATACCTTTCCTTCAATATTCATATTCAAGCGGAGGCAGAATTTGTTTCTGTTGTTGCTTGCACAAAGGACTCAAAACCTACCATACCTTTCCTTAGGCGCCCCTCCCAGCAGGGATCGTTTTTGGCCCTGTAGGGTGACCGCAAGCCATGGGTATGTTTGATGTACCTATATCCATTTCCAATGCAGGGATATTGTAGGGTTTCTTTAACTCATAGGATTGATAGTTTCCTCCAACTGTATCACGATTGTTCACCATGCTGTAGTTATGCAGCACTTGCAATGAACTGAATTGGAGGGAATTCTTTGCCTATAAGCTCTAATTGAAGCACCGTGCTCACACTTTACAAAAGCAACAAGGCATGAAGCGTACGCAGGGTCAGTACATTGACAGGCACGAATAAACTTTTAATTGGTGTGCAGGGGAATATATTGATGAAGCTAGGAGTGCAGGTTGCACCAAAATACAGTATAAACTATCTAGTGAAATATAGCAATCTGTCATATACATGTATATTTATGACAACAACGCTGCTTGCGTCTCCTGCTCTACACAGCGTGTACTTATGCCAGGGCAAGCCAGAGGCAGCTCTGGCAGCCTTGGACCAAGCAGTGTCGTCAAACTTTGCGGTGAGCAGTCTGCAGCCCTCTTTCAAGTGCTGTTCTCAGGGCCCTGGTAAATAATCGCAAACTCTGAACCTTGCTGATGTGGCATTCTTTCTGTGCACTTCCTACAAGATATGCCCTAGGCACTCAAGCCAATGATTGCCGTGCTCCATGCTGCGATCCTAACATTTAAATCTTAAGCTTTCACGACGTGGCTTTTAGCGAAAGTACTACCAAAGCTCTTCACACATGTGCGCCAAATTAGGCAAATACGTATGAATATACACACACATCACACACGCGTGCAGATCCGTGAGTCGCCTTCGTACCATGTGGTGAACGCTAAGGTCCTGATGGCAAGTGACAGGATGGAGGAGGCACGCAAGGTGTGTGGTGTGTATTCACCAGCTGCTGAGTTTACTGCTGACCACATTTGAATGGGAGTGATATATCATGGCCATAGTGACCTGTGCTCCTGTGTGCATTGACAGAGGAGGCACACAAGGTAATGTGCACCAGCTGCTGAGGTTACTGCTAACCATATGGGCATATGGCATCAAGTATATACCCGGTGACAGGTGCACCTGCGCACGTTAAGACCGACAAAACAGCTTTTCACAAAGAATCAACTGAATCTGCACTGCTTTGGTCTGCCTGCCAGGGCTTAGAGTGCTCTGTTTGAGTGACGGTGTGTCATTGACTAGATAAATAGATTGTATCAAATAGATTGTATCATTGACTAGATAAAGAGATTGACTAGAGTACTCTGTTTGAGTGTGTATCATTGACGTTCTGCTCTGCTGGTACACTATAAACGGTACTTCCCTCCCGCAAGCGTCTCCTCGCACAGACGTACAATCGCACAGGCGTAGAACCGCGCTTCTTCAACAGGCACATGGCGCAAACCCTCCAGAACGCCCAAATATGCAAGGCTACAATCGCATGTCCACGACACATACAGTCCGGTTGGCAAAGCATGCAGCGACTTTGTCTCCTGCTTCGTTCCATGACACGTCATAGATGCCAGCCTCTCCCTTGCACGCTCGTTCAAACTGCCGTCTGCCACCGACCACACGTAGATGTTTTTGTCAAATGAGCCCGTCGCTAGATACCTGCATAATACGGTATTTTGCGCATCCTAGGATCGTGTGTCAAGGATGCATCCTAATGGTATTTACACCTTAGGTGTCCTGCACCTTGTTACGTATTTGAAAAGGTGATATACGGTTCTGGCCAACCCTATACATTTAACAGAGACGGACCTTAATGAAGAATTTCTGCGGGTGCTGCTATAGATAACCTCCTGTTGGCGTCTCTAATGTGGCTATGTGTGTGTTCTTGTCCGTGCAGGTGCTCGAGCATGCCATGGGCTTGCCAGGCGTACGGACGCGCTTGGCCCCTCAGCAGCGTGCACGCATGACTCGTCGTGTGATTGAGCCCCAGCAGCATGAGCGCGTCAGCATCTACTTGCTGCTGGCCCAATGCCTGAGCAAGCTGTCCAAGCAGCCTGATGCACCTGAGGCTAAAAAGGTGGGCAATACCTTTAATCAGGACCTGCCATTATAATCAGGACCTGCCATAATAATCAGGATAGTAATCAGGACCTGCCATCAGGGTTTGGCCATTTTGCTGTGAAGCCAATGAGCCCATGGAGGCCTGCATAGCACAGAGCTTGTGCTGCGTACAAATAGCTGGCAGTAGATGCAGCTGGAGCGCATAAGACACGTGAGACATTTGTAGGCTCCTCCGGAACCTTCCTTGCTTCGTATTCTGCATTTGTGTGGGGGCTTACTAGGACACGTGCTGGGGATTAAACGTTATGATTAAGCTCTTTATCTCTTCCTCTACCAGCCTCTTGTTTGCTTCACTCAGCTCATTGACATGTGCGTGCAGTACATCAATGATGCCATTCGAGAGTTTGAGGGCACCAGCGAGGAAGTACGCGTGACCATTGCAGACAGCGAGCTCGCCATTGCCAGGGGAGATGTGGAGGGTGCCTTAAAAAAGGTGTGCACGCACACACACACACACACACTCTCTCTCTCTCTCTATCTCTCTCTCTCTCTCTGTATGCAAGCAACTGGTGGCTTGCTGATACAGATACCGCTCCTACACAAAGCTGATTGCCCCCCACGTGCATATACTGCTACTGTGTGGGGAAGGGTTGTATCCAGTTGAGAGTACATGTCATAAAGGTGGCAGAGGATCAGTGAGGCTTTTGTGTGAGGTTCAGTGCATCTCATACCTCTATCCCTCATCCCTCGTTCATGCTTTGCTCCTTCTGTCTTGACCAAGGACAACTGAGCCGCAGTGTGTTCTAGCCTCAACCTTGCATCCTCCTACACTGTGTCTTACACTGTGTCTTACAATGTGCCTTAAACTTTGGCGCAATGTGTTTACACTGTGTCTGATGTCCTGCAATGTGTCCTACACTGTGTCTTACACTGTGTCTTCCACTGTGTCCTACACTGTGTCTTACAATGTGCCTTACACTTTGGCGCAATGTGCTTACACTGTCTTATGTCTTGCACTGTGTTTACACTGTGTCCTACACTGTGTCTTACACTTTGGCGCAATGTGTTTACACTGTGTCTTATGTCTTGCACTGTGTCTAAACTGTGTCCTACACTGTGTCCTGCACTGTGTCTTGTGGCGCAGCTGCGAAAGATTCCCAAGGACGCCAGCACGCACTACACCAAGGCGCGCATGGCCATGGCTGACATCTACCTCAAGCACAGGAAGGACAAGGCTGCGTACATTCGGTGCTATATTGACCTAGTGGTGAGTGGTAGCTTTGTGGCATTACGTGTTCTTTTCTCTGTCCTAGGCCACTCAAGCCAGGGGTGCCTGCAGGAAACCTTGAACAGCAGATATAATGTCGTGAAGGATGGGTGGGTGGGTATGCTAAAAGATGAAAGCGGTGCCTAAGTAGGAGCAGAGCCAAAAACTTAAGAATTCCAGTATTTAAACACAGAAGTGTTGCAGGCTACCTAACTTTCTCCTCCGTGTATAACGTTGGCTCCCAGTTTCTATGCATTGTATTTGCTTATTAAACAAGCCAAAAGGGCCAGAAAAGCAACTTGATCTACTTCTGCCAGGATGCTTGTGGTGGATGCTTGTAATGGATGCTTGCCACCTGTGTGCTCATTGCAGCATAACTGCTCTTATTGCCAGTAGCACCTGACAGGAAGCTGGACTGTAATGACGCAAAAGCGAACTCAGCCTTTGTGTTGTTCTTACACGCTTACATGCAGAGCATCACCCAAGACTATGACAGCTACTGTATGCTGGGAGAAGCATTCATGCAGATCCAGGTGCGTGTGCGCCAAAAAGTCACAATTACTTTATCTCCTGTGCGAAGCACTTTTGAGTCAGGTCCGGCAGCTTTTGTTCTGCACGTGCGCTGGCCTGTCTTGCTGGTTTGGTACGCTAAACATGCCCTGAAAAAAATGTTTCCAATTGACATGCGCTCTCATCTGCGGTTTTGTTGTGGCGTTCCCCAACCTGCACCCCCTCTTTGCGTCAATTCTGCAAAATCACTTGAGCTGCAGTTTACCTATACAATGGAAGTGTTAGGCAACTCTGAGTGTGCTGAGATTGTCTCATTTAGCAAGTTCCATGGCCTGAATGCCCCTCTCGTTATGGTCAAATTCGTCGTCGCTGCAGGAGCCTGAAAAAGCTGTGAATGCGTTTGTATCGGCTATGGAGTACAATCCAAAAGACACTGAGCTGATCCTGCGGATCGCCCGTGCGCTTGTGACCACTCATGACTACTCGGGTGGCATTGACTACTTCAACAAGGTATGTGTAATGAGTGTGCCTTTGTGTGTGTGGGCGTGTGCATGTGTGTAAGTGCATGTGTGTAAGTGCATGTGTGTTTGTGTTTGGGTTTGTGTATATGCAGATGACAGCAACTGCTCTTTGTGTAACTAGGTGTAGGCCTTGCAACTTGCCTGTGTCTGCCGCATCCCGAGTGCCATGCTTCCCGCTTCTTAAGGGGGAAGGAGCCTAAGCTATCTTCAGCATCTGCAGCTTATAGCATGAAGGTTTACTGTACACAAGTCCACTACCATGAGCTCATTCATACACATGCAACCCAACAACGCACGCAGGCCATTTACAACTCGCCCAGTGACTACAGCATTCAGCTTGAACTGTCACGGCTGTTGGTAAAGCTGAGGCAGTGGAGCACCGCAGTGGATCGGCTTAACAAGTGCCTGGAGCGTCCACATGACAGTGAAGTGGAGGCAGGCAGCGTGCAGGGGCTGGCCATTGATGTGGATGCGTGAGTGGGATGCGAGTGTGCAGGAGTAGTGAAACGTATGGGCGATGGGGTCAGTGTGCTGACGATGGGCTGGGGAGCTGGACTTGTCATTACACTGCATTTGTGTGTTGTCAGTGCAAGAATTCATGTTGTTCCTGTTCACAGGTACCTTGCCATGGCCCTCGTGTCCAAGGGCAACATGGATGACGAGGGATACGTGGAAGCGCTGCAGAGGGCGCTGGCAGTGCAAGAGCAGCTGCTGTCCAAGATCAGAGGTGCTTGTGTTGCATGCACATTCAATCTTTGTGCCATGCATGCACATTCAATCTTTGTGTTGCATGCACATTCAATTTTTGTGCCATGCATGGCCGTCCATATTTGCCTATAAGAACCAGAGATTGCTCCGATCTGGAGGATATTCTTGCCGTTGGCGGCGTTTACGAGCTGCAATGTCGAAGGGGTCAGCTGTGTGGATGTTGACAGTCGGCACTGCACCTGGAATTTGATACTGCCTGCTTTGCTGTACCTCCTTGCACAAGTCTTGCACGTCCTGACCCAATGCCTTATATAAAATGACGCATGTGCATACAAACCTATTTTGCCTGTTCAGGCGAGCTGAGTGACACTACACACTAAACACACTAAACACTACACACTACACACGCTGTTCAGGCGAGCTGAGTGACACACTTCAAAGCGCCCACGACAAGGCTGCTGGCATATGCTGTGATTTAGCGGAGCATTTCAAGTTCCATCGGGTATTCCAACAGGTACAGGAAGAGTGCTTTAACTCTTGTTGATAGCGCAAAGGCGACCTGCTAGGCGTTGTCAGAGGTATGTCTGCAATACGTGTAGTGATTTAATCCCTTTGACATTTTGGAAGGAAATCGTAGCTCGTGCTCCAGCCTCCTGCCGGCGTAAAGATGCCGGTAGAAGTGGGCACATATGCCGGAAAGGGCATTCAGGGCTACAGCTTGTGCTCGTGGACCTTTGATATTGTGTATGATGTGAATGCAGCAAATGGAAGCTATACCGGTAAAAAAACCAGAGACGTGCCAAGGTGTACTTGGGTACGATTTATCAGCAAAGACTGTAAGCTTCTACTTTATTGTGTTTATTCTTTCTGCCATCAATTCATTCACTTGCAGGCCATCCAGTACTACAACGAAGCACTCCGGCACTGCGATTCTCATGCAAAGTCCATGCTAGCCCTTGCAAAGCTGCACCTAGCAAATGGCGACATGGATGACTGCCAGCAGCAGGTGCAATGGCTTGCCGCTGTGTATGTAGCTTGGTAGATGAGAGATGCAATTATGAGCAGTCGTTCTCTTCTAATTGACTATTAGTAATCAGGCCTTGACAGACTGGGTGCAGCCGTCCACGCTTACATTCATTGTGTTGCTCTTCATCAACAGTTGGTGGGGCTGGCTGTCTCAACAAGGAGGGGACAAAGCATAAGTCTCTCTGAGTCTGCATTACTAAGCACGTTCACTGTCTCAGTCTGGCTCTCTTATTTCACGGTCACCAGCTTCCTCGCAGGTGCACGTGCGTCTCAAATGAGCCCGTACACACCTTATGTGGCACGTCTATTTTACATCTGGTGTTGCTGAAGATGTGTTGCTTCTGAATGCCCATTCTGCAGTGTGTGACGCTTTTAAAGCACGACCCAGACAATGATGAAGCAGCAATCATGTTGGCGGAGCTCATGTTCCACAAGGTTGGTGTGTAAGGCCATTATTGCACAAGAGACACAGCAGCAGCGTCCAAACCCTACAAGAAAGGTGTTATTGTTGCAATAACAGAGCCATGCACTTCCTTGGCCCTACGTATTGTTGCAAGCTGACTTGCATGGCCTTGTCAAGTGCAAAAATTGCATGGGTTTGACTTGACTGACATGTCCTGCAGCAGCATTTCATGTGATAGAGCAACAACCAATTTTGAGACCAGCCAGAAACGTTTTAGTAAAACATTTTATTAATAGCAGTGCCTACAAAAGCAAATTTAATGCATATCTGCAACATTGCTGTTGCCCTTAGTCAAAGCCCTGACAGAATCATACACTCTTACCGAAGCTTGTCCTCTCTTTTGTTGTTGACACTGTTTGCGGCGTGAGTGCTGCATTGGCGCACACCCTGTACAACCCTCCCCTTGCTTGCGCAGGAGCACTATGACAGCGCCATCTACCACTTCCAGCAGCTTCTGGAGCGCAGCCCCAACCACTTTGCTGCCATGGCCCAGCTTGTAGGCCTCATGCGTAGGGCTGGCCGTCTTGAAGATGTGCCACCGTGCGTACTGGTTGGCTGCCATTCCTACACACTTGTGCATGCTGTTTTGTCCTTAAATTGTGTCCCCTTTTTTCGAGGAAGGCATTTTTCGGCGGTCACTCCCTGCTTACGTGTCTTTTCCCCCCCTTCTGACTCCAGAAAAATGGTTGGGTACCTCTTACAAGCTCCGCAAGCATGGGTGCTTAGTGCCAAGCTCAGTTGTCTGTGTACCTATGATCAATCCTCCAAATAGGAGGTGTCAAGCATTGCTAACACATGTGTAAATTTAAGACCTCCGGCCCAATACGACCCCCCCCCTAAATCCCCCATCCAACCAACCGCCTGCATAAACATGAAGGGTGACACTCTGCTCCTTCTTGAAGCAGGGATTCATCCTATGATTTAGAGTGTCAAAGACTTGTATTCCAATAAAGTGATAAAGCAAAAACTGGCACGTGCACCCTCTTGCACTGACCATCCTGGTGCTGAAATAAAGCCAGCACCTAGCCAACGCACTTTTTCCGTAACGTTTGCGCATTTTGTTGTACACCACGCAACACAACAACTGCAAGCACGGATTTGCTAGCTATTTTTCTGAACACACCCCTGCAGCCTACTTGAGGGTATCCCAATTGTAGCTATTCACACAGATCCCACCCCTTACTCAAATTTCCCTACAAGGGTGCCAGCTGGCTATGCTTGAGCTTAAAAATCTCATATGACTCCTTTCCTACAGCACCACGCAAAATTTATTGTTTCTTACTCTGCGACATTATTAATACGTATTTATCTTTCCCCCTTTTAAATTTTTATGGGTAGCGGGAAGAGTACGATGAGGTGCGGTATGTGTGTTTCTTGTGTCCTGAAAGCAGCCCAGAAATTTCCTGAGACATCCCTCCTAATTTATGAAAACCCCAAATGACGACCCACCAACCAACCCATCAGCATCAACTCATTAAAAACTAATGAATAGCTTCTGACATCTGATTACAAGGATGTGGTCTACCTATGTTGATTCACGCCTGTTGGCAAAAATGTATGATGCTTGACGCCTCCTTCTCCAAACACTATTTCAGAGATGGTTGTTAAAGTTCAGCGGCTTACTCCCCTCTCACGCTCACTGTTTCTTGCAGGCACTTTGCCAATGCTGAGGCTGTATCCCCAAAAAGTGCCATGGACCCTGGCTTCCATTTTTGCAAAGGCCTGTACAACAGGTGAGTACGCTAGTTTTCTTGCAACATCATATTTGATAAGAAAACCAGGCACCCTTACCTTTTCAGTCGTTGATCCCGTTGTGCAAAAATGTCGTCTGTAGGTTGATACTTTGTGTTTATTTTAAGGTACGCACGCCCCTATGAGCCTGGAAATGTTCCCTATGAGCCTAAAAGCCTACATGATTGTGCCTGCACACCAACGGCTATTTTTTTGAACAGGTACACCAATGAGCCCAGAGAGGCCCTGAAGGAGTTCAATTTTGCCCGCAAGGACAGCAAATGGGGTGCTCAAGCCATCATGCACATGGTAGAGGTAAGAATCAGGTTCACATTTGGCCCCTTTTATCCTTCTGCCTTTGCCAATTTGTCAGTGGCCGCATATTTTGCACTACAGCTCCTCCTTTGCATGCCATCTATGGATATCAAGCATGTGACTGTTCCATACAGCCCAGCATGAAATGTCGTTATTTTTAAACCATACTTTCAGGCCAAGCGCTGACGTTTGCATGCAGCTGTGTCCATTGACTGTCATTGAAGAAAGAGCATTCCTGTGACTGGTGCAGATTTACTTGAATCCAGACAACGACTCTGTATGGGCGGAGAAGGAAAGTGCTGATTATGAGGAGACTATGGAGGCCATTGAGACTGCACAGTCGTTGCTGCGCCAGGTGAATGGGCTGTGCAAGACGTGATGATAGCGGAGTCCAGGTGTAATGGGTGCCCCCTCCCAACGTGCAACCGACTTCGTTGCTGGGCACTAGGACACTACGTGACCTAGACCTATATTCAAAGCTGAGAAACTGATAGCCTTACAACCTAGAAACTTGGGCCTTTTCTATACATTTTTGGTCGCCAAATCGAGTAGAACTAGTCAGCTGACTCAGGAGGACAAGCAAGATGAGGAAACATTTGACTGTGATTCTACTTCATCTGTTTGTGCCTTTCATAATCCTGCCTAATTTCAGAGCTGTGCTACCTTTCTGCAACCTTTTGAAACGTGACGCTCTGACTCACTATGTAATGACTGGGTACGAGCTCACATGCATTCCGTTCTGCGACTTCTTGTGCACAGGTGCGCCCTCAAGACACGCACAGCCAGCGTTACAAAGTGCTAGACTGCTATGCTCTCATGGCTGGAAAGCGGCAGGAACAGGTGTGCAGGGTTTTAATAAATATCATATTAGGAAGTAGACTGGCAACTGGCAACGCACAACTACTGACAAATTGCAAGGATCTGTACATGAGCTCTGTATGCACACTTGTGTGTGATGTCTTGTATTGTAATGGTCATCTGGTGGTGCATGTTGTTTTCTGACAAATTGTAAGGCCTTTCTATTCACAAGCATGCTGTTGGAAAGGTCCAAGGGTCCTGTCCCCTACTTTGTGTGTGTCATGCACTGTGCGGGTGTGCATGCATGTGTGTCCCTTGACAATCTTTGAAGCCTAGAGATTCTAACACAATCATTTTGGCCGATATCAGGAATCGTTTGCAGGAGGCCTCTTGCTTGCAATTCACCGTGTTTGCTCTGAGCCACCTACAATCACATGGTCTAAACACATCCATTCGTTTCCTGTGCGGTGGCTCCGCAGGTGGAGGAGGCGCTGGAAAGGTTGCTCGACATGGGGCAAGCAGACCCAAGCAACGTCCCTGTTCTTCTTGCCATGGCTACAGGTGTGAAAAAACTGACATTGATGTGCTGCTGCTTTTTTCTTTCACCAACAGGCTGGAGCAAAAGAAAACAGGAGTCGTTAGAAGATGCGTTACAAAGTCTGAAGTCGCGATGTGTGGTGCACATTCAACTCACGCTGGATGCTCCCCTGCTTGCTTGTAAAGAATTGGCTTCACAGAGCTGCTCTTGCACAACTCAGGGCTGATTAAAGCTGTTCGAGAATTGCAAAGCTCCTTTCCTCCCCTTTGCAGGATTTATGCTGCTGAAACAGACTCCCAAAGCACGCAACCAGCTGAAGCGAGTGCAGAAGATCCAATACAAGCCTGATGAGGCAGAAGAATTTGAGAGGTCTTGGCTCCTTCTGTCTGACATCCACATCCAGGTACACTAATACCTGCACTTTTGAGGCAGTTGTTCTGAGAGGAGGAAGGGTATGTCATGAGTCACAAGAGAGCAGGCGCAGGCTTGGTTGTTTAATGTATCCCCCCTTACTTTTCACCACTGAGTCCTACTTGAGTTTGACATGGCTTGTATGCGGTGATACGTCCTCACATGTATCCCCCCTTACTTTTCACCACTGAGTCCTACTTGAGTTTCACATGGCTTGTATGCGGTGATACGTTCTCACATGTATCTTCCCTTACTTTTCACCACTGAGTCCTACTTGAGTTTCACATGGCTTGTATGCGGTGATACGTTCTCACATGTATCCCCCCTTACTTTTCACCACCGAGTCCTACTTGAGTTTGACATGGCTTGTATGCAGTGATATGTCCTCACATGAATACCCCCTTACTTTTTACCACTGAGTCCTACTTAAGTTGGCATGGCTTGTATGCAATGATGTCCCGCTGGCTTAATTCCATTGCAGGGAGGCAAGTTTGACTTGGCGCAGGACTTGTGCCAAAAGTGCCTCAAGTACAACAAGTCTTGTGCTAAGGTAAGGCGCAGACATGTTTGACAGTGATCGAGTGTTTCTATGTGTGAGATAGAGCAAATGACTGCTGCTTAGTTGACCTCTTCCGTCCAAAGGCTGACTGCGCCTCTGCGATATGTGGGCTTTAGTCAGGCCAGCCATCCCTGTGAGAGTGCTTGCCCCAAAGCAGTTAAGTACATTTAAGTATGTAGGAACCTTGATTAGATATATCTAAGCACCCCTGCACACTCAGCTTGTGGCGGGAGTTGCCCAGGTGGGCAGGGTCGAAATGGGTGGAAATCCCTGCCAGAAAGTGGATTTTCAAAAGCTCCTTCCCGGTACCATCAACTTACCAAGGGTGTCTGCAATAATATTGGGGACTTTTTGGTTAAGGTCCGGGGGTCATGGGTGAAGGTCCGGTTTTAGACCCCCTTTGGCATGGGAAGTAGTAAAATTTAAGGCTTTGGGTAAGATGCATGGATTGCCAAGCTGATTTTTGCGATGAGCAGTGAAAAAAGCTTTTGAACATGACGATGACATGGCCTGAAATGGCTCCTCCTGAGGAGAGATCGTCATTATTTTTAGTATACTCGCAACAAATTCATCTGGTCAAGTCGGATTTGTAGCTAGACAGCTGAGCACATATTCTTGTTTTTTTAGAATCTCAGCTGCCGGTGCCCACCATGGCCCATCTCCAGCAATCCAGACCATAATACTTGACAGGGCTTGCCTTGAGAGCATATTGAAGGGCTTTTGACACTCAGGTGATGGCCAGAAAGTGTGTCTCCAGGGTTTTCAGACATGCACCATTTTTGCCCAGCAAACAGGCCCACGCACTCAGTTCTTTAGGGGCAATTTTTCAACCCCTTTTTTTGCTTTGATGGGTATGGTTTTGACCTTAAACCTATCTGGGAACAAAAGAATTGGTAAAATTCGGACCAAAACCCGCATTTCTACACCCGTGCCACCTGTCTGGCAGGGAAACGGTACAAATCCACTCACACCCTTGACCCCAAACTCATTAATTTTTATGCAGAAGTGTTCCATTTATGTGTAGAAATCATTGGATGACCTCATATGTGCAAGTCAGGAAAGGGGCATTAATTCCCCCCTTTTGGCTGGGCTGACCTTTCGTCTTGCAATGAGTTTTAGTGCAAAAATATGCTGGTCTGTGGCCGTATGCTTGCAAGAACGCAAACTGGAAATGAATGTTGTATTGTGCAATTTGACATTTGGCGCCGTCTGGCATTTGGTATATTGATAATGTCGCGGTAAGGGTGCATGGTGTCCCGTGACTTCGCAAAATAATGCCTCCGTAGCTTTTGGAGCAATGCATTGAAGCAGTCCTGTAATGGAAATGAGATAAACTAAGGTATCTATTTTATCCATCATGAATTTGAATGGACCCTCCCCTATTTCCCCCCCCAAAAAAAGTTTTCTGCTTTGGACAATCCTTCACAGGCATGGGAGTACTTGGGGGCTGTGATGGAAAGAGAGCAGTCCTACAAGGATGCCGCTGATCATTACGAGAAAGCTTGGAAGCACGAAAGTAGGCAATCCGCACAGGTGAGCAAACACATTGAGCACGTTGAAGGCGGAAAGCGGGCTTGTTGCTTTTGTAAAAGAAGAAGAGAGCAGGCTATACAAGTGTGGCCGAACGACAGTGGGATCATAGTGGGTAAGTCAAGGCAAGGTTCTTGCTTCTTTTGTATCGTCTTTTGTTGCTGGCATGATATGTACAGTGCTTTCTTGCACAGATTCGTATGACATGACTGCACATTTATTGCTGTCATTCTGTACGCTGCGACCCAAGTACATCTAATCACGTGCTCTGGTAGCTTACAACATTAGCTCCGAAGAGAAGGGAGGGGGCAAAAGATAATCTACACAGACAGTGAAAACCACCCCACATGGATCCAAGAACAAAAAGGAAGCCACGTTTTGGAACCGGAAAGCCACAAGAGTCCTAGGTATTGTAAAACTTCTTCACCGTAGCAGACAACAAGCCTTCCAACATTCCTGTAAAGCTAGATTGGTCCGAATTTAATGAAGTTATGTGTACGAGGTGCCCCTAAACCCAAAATGACTTGTACTTTGCCCAGTCGTTTTTCCTGGAAGGAAACTTGGCAGATCTCCGCATCAATGAGAATAAGAACCTTGTTGATGATGTATAGTGGAATGAGAGACCGATCAGGCATTCTTATCACAATTTGTACTCTAGCCCTGAGAGGGCAAGTTGCCCTTTAACGGCATGCCATTGGACTTCCAGCACAGGCTCATTTCCAAATGGGATATATTGTTAAACGAATGGAATTGGTTCCGTCTATTGCCTGTAGGTGGGATACAAGCTTGCCTTCAATTACTTGAAGGCCAAGCGCTTTGTGGAGGCCATTGAAGTGTGCCATCAGGTCATCAAAGCATTCCCAGACTACCCAAGGATACGGAAAGACATCCTTGAAAAAGCGCGACAGGGTTTAAAGCCATAGCACCATTTCTCGTCACTATGCTTGTTTCGATGGTACACGAATGGCTTTGCTGAAGTCTCTTGTAAGTGGCTGTGTCTAGCTTGTAAAGGAGTAGCACGCATGCCTGCTTTTTAGCTCACCTTAGTTCAGATTACTACGAACATACGACATGCAAAACTGTTCAATATTTGGTGCCTTTAGTCGCGTGTCTGCTGGTTCAAAACAATTTGACATTCTCGTCTCTTCATCTAGCATATAGTTTTGGTGGGACTCTGGCTTATGCACATTGGTTGTAAAGTGTCCTCAATGTACTGAACGTCACAAATATGTGACCATGAATCTCCTGACCCACCAGGTCGCCCAACTCAAGACCCTTGCCACTTCATTCCTTTCCACAAGAGAAGGAACGTCGCTACCAATAATAAAGCAACTCAACCTACATATGCGAGCACGTCAACTTGCTTGCGTCCACGCCAGCAAGCTCCACTTAGCCTTGAAAGGAAACAGCATATTTTTAGACGATCTCAAGCTCAGAAGTCACCTCTGCCCGCAACCCCCCCCCCCCCAAACATTAACCACCCTCATCAATTGCATTACCAAAACACTTATAGACCTAGGCATAACTGGCTTACATGACCTCACATCAGCCAATGGAAATTACATTGTCTCTGGGAAACAACTCAGAAACAAGTACACTCGAAATTTCAAAAAGCACATCATAGCCCTAAATAGGCTTGCTGCCATTGCTAACCTGCCTGGAACACAAGAGCTAAGCCCAAAATCAATTGCGCAAATACTCCAAGAAAGGAATTAAAAATAGTCTATCCTACTTAATTACCGCAAAATAAACAACTCCTCCTTCACAGGTCTCCTAGACACACGCATTAACATATCGGCTCACAAAGAGATTGCCCCCAAATCCCGCAAACACCCAAACCCAACAAACTTTGCACATCTACACAACACCCGCACCACAGCCACGCTCAGCGACACACCATAGGCACCCCATTACAAACAACTTTATTAGAGACCCACCAACTACGCACACACACAGATCCATCAACAAGTAATGGACACCCCAACCAATCCTCTGTCTTTAAAAAAACCAAACTTAAAGCCGCAAACATCCCCTGCCTCCTTTATAATCACAACCAAACCTTAAACAGAAACAAACACAAGGTCATGTTGCAATCAACGTACCTACACCATTTTTAAAGGAAATTACCCCCCAATGTACAGAATCCAATGCTCGACCCAGGAAACGCACAGCACATGGCAACATATCCCACACTGAGCTTCCCCAAACACAACACTCCCTTGTCACATTGGTGGAAGGCCTCCCCCTTCACCACAAACGGAAACCCCGCGCTCACAACGCCACTTCACTCACAAAGGGTATCCAACCAAACAAAAAGGAACCACAACTCCATAAGCACATCGCCAATACCACTGCCACAAACTGCAGCTATTACTTGCCTCTCTGACCCTGCACCCACTAACCAACTGGCCACTCTCTCCCAAGACCAACAAGCAAAGCGTGCACGGCATA
>Ga0307968_1002190_pt1:0-15000 | contig 16207 bp, 17 predicted proteins | sample OrgLakmetagen650_FD_201834 | JGI IMG/M metagenome (GOLD analysis project Ga0307968, IMG submission 201834) | Saline water microbial communities from Organic Lake, Antarctica - #650 | ecosystem: Environmental > Aquatic > Non-marine Saline and Alkaline > Saline | place: Antarctica: Organic... | reverse complement strand
AAGGGGTATCGACAATAGGTGGGTCCAGACGTGCGTTCAAAAGCACGTGTGCATGTTACATGTGGGGAGTGGTTTTCACTGCCTGCGTACTTTTTTTCATGTATGTATGTACATGTGCCGAAATAGGAACAGGAGAATGCCGTGTTTCAGGTTGTGAAGGGCAGCGGTATTGTTGGATGCCTTATAATGTTCCTCAACACCCAAAGGCGTGTCTGTCTTTTCATGCTTGTTGGTCCCTTTCACAACGATCAAAGGTCAGCAAGGTGATGCGACGCGCATGGTAGAGGCTTGTGCCCGGTTTGTGCTCCGAGAACCTTTGGCATGTAAAACTCTGTCCGGCGTCTATCTACAGAGGCAAAGGCTGTCATGGCACGCACGTTGGGGTTGGCTGGAGTTAAATGTGCCTACAAAAGAGAAGGACTACGGTTGAGTGTTAATGTGTCTGCCAAAAATAAGGACTGCGTTTAGGAGACTCCTAGCCGTGTACACACCTGCTTATATGTAGGTTGGCCAGAACCATATGTAAACAGTGTGCATACGGTGATTTTTTGCACAATATTAATCAAATATACAATCGTATACAATGCATATATACGGTTCTGGCCAACCCTGCACATATGTGGTCTAGGCTCAGCCTATGAAAATTCATCAGCACACATGCATCGGCCCACATTGCATGCAAAACGCTCTTGGAAGCCTTTGTGTTTTTTCGGCAGGCCAACGGCACGCTTGTTTCCTATCCTAATATCCTAATGGCGGCTACAAGGTAATTGATCTGCTGTGAGTGCGTCAATGCCTAACAGACACACACACACACACACACACAGACACAGACACACACACACAGGCACACGCACACACACTACTCCTCTGAACCTGCGCAGGGTTTCAGACTTGGAGGGCGCTCGTGCCATTGTCTTGTCAGGCGGCTACAAGGACGACGCCGACCACGGCAGCACCATGTGGTACACCGGGCAAGGTGGCCAGAAGAACAAGCAGCAGGTGTGTGATGGGCGTGGAGTGTGTGGTGAGTGGGGTGTGTCTGACTGACTGTGTCTGATGATGACGTGGTCGTGCGTACAGTTGTTGGTGGTGCAGTTGTAAGTAGTAGCACAGCTGTGAGTGGGTGTACAAAAGTGCATGAGTTGTGATGGGCGAGGTGTGTCCGGCATACGCCAGTCATAATGGGCGTGCTCTTTAGAATGTATGTAATGTCCGTGTGTGGTGGGCATGGTGAAATGTACGAATGCACGAAGGCAGGCACAAAGTTATGAGTCTCGGTCACCTCCTTGTTGGTTTCATCCACACTTCTTCCTATGCTCCCTTTCTCTGACCACGCCTTGTGAGCTCCCCTCGCTGCCCTGCAATGAAGCATACATGCACAAAAAGCATATAAACACACGCATGTGCATGCACAAAACACGGGTGTGTGCTAACAGGTGGAGGACCAAGAGTGGGTCAGAGACAACCTAGGGCTCAAGCGCAACGCCCAGACGGGCACCCCTGTGCGTGTGTTCCGAGGCTCCCGCGACAGTGAAGGCAACACACAGTACACCTATGAGGGTTTGTACGCAGTGAAGGATGCACGACGCGTGGTGAGTGAGGGGGTTAGGGTTAGGGTAAGTGTGGGCGGGTAAGGGGTGTGTTGATGATACTGGGCGGGTGGGCGGGTGAGTGTTGTTATTGTGGAGATTAAGGGAGGTTCGTCGCTTTTAAATAATTGTGGGTTGTGCATGTTTGTAGGTGGGTGGATGAGGGGTGGACATTGTAGGTGATGGTGGGTAGATGAGTGGGGTGCATTTGTTGATGATACGTGTTGGTTGTGCGTGTTTGAAGGTAGGTGAGCAGCGCACAGGCTGAAGTAGAGTGTGAGAATTGCCAAGCTGGCTTAGCACTTATATGCCTGATGCTCAATGTGTGTATATGCGTGTGTATATGCGTGTGTGCATTTGTGTGTATGTGTGTTGAGTGTATGAGCGGTGGCAGAGTGGTTGGGGTGAGCAGGTGTGGAAAATGTTTATAATGTTTGTTGGGTGAAATTGATTAGTTTGCTAGCACTTGCAGTCAGGTGCTGCAAGCATGTTGATGGTGCCTTCCTTTGCAGCATTTGGCTTCAACGGTTACTTTCTCAGCGTGAGTGTCAGACTGCACACCTGTGTTACGTGTGGTATATGCACCCAGTGATACAAAGAATTGGCATCCAATCGATCATCTGAAGGCTTTCTCGATGTAACAACCTAAGTGAAGCACCACCGATCTGGGAGCAATTGCTCTGACGTTTTCACGACCTTTCCTCTCGCAGAAATCTCAAGACGGGCCTCTCATCTGCCAGTTCCTTATCGATGGCTTGCCCAACGGTCACAGTGTGGCGTCCACGAGGGTGCGTGTGCGGTGTGCGGATGCAATGGGTGTGTATGTAGTCATGTGTGTGTGCGCGTTTGTGTGTGTGTGTGTGTATGTACTCATGTGTGTGTGCGCGTTTGTGTGTGTGTGTGTACGCGTGCGTGTAGGTAGTATTTTGTGATCGAATTCATTGCATATTGGGCAGCTGCGAATAGCTGCTTTGCAATTAACCTTTCTTTTCACCGCACCTTTCAGCTTAAAAACAGGCAAACACACACTTACACACCAACACATACACAAACGTACACGCAGGTAGAGTTCCGCTCCATGACCAAAAAATCTGGCACCTACCAGCCACGTGCGCGTCTGGCAGCACCTGATGAAAACTCAGCTCCTGCGGGCCCCCGTCCCTCCAAGCTCAGTCGAGTGGCGGTCATTGGTTCTGCTGAAGCTCCATGGGGGCCGATCGACAGGCAGGCACGACAGGTGGGTGTGAATGTGGTCGTGGGTGTGGGTGTGGGTGTGGGTGTGGGTGTGGGTGTGGGTGTGGGTGTGGGTGTGGGTGTGGGTGTGGATGTGGATGTGGATGTGGATGTGTGTGTGGGAGTGAGTGAGTGCGTTCAGTATGTGCGTGTGCGTGTGCTCTGCTCTTCTGCCACGGTTGTATTATTGCTGTGGTCTGGTTTTTGAAATCCAGAGAGATTCCTATCCAGAACTTTCACTTAACGAGATCCATCTAACCCTATCTGCGATAAACATGGGCTTTAGCACAGACGCCTTAACCTGCAGAACAAACAAACACACACTCACCTTAGCTGTCTCACATAAAAGCAGCGTGTAGAAGGCTTGGCTTTGTGAGCGCCAACCTGAGCAAAGACTTTACAAACACACACACACACACAGACACACACACACACACTGACACACACGCACACACACACGCACAACTCATTCATACATATAAACACATTTACAATCTTCCGCAGTCAAGTAAGAGAGCAGCGTCCAGGAAGCCTGGCCTCGTGAGCGCCGACCTGAGTAACGGCTTGGAGCCTCACGTGCCCATACCTTGCTACAACGAGCTAGGAGACGGTGAGCCCCCCCCTAGGGTGTCTTACACACCTGACTACAAGTGGCACCCAGGCGTGAAGCAGCAGGTGGGTGTGGGGACGTGTGGGTGTCGGTGAAGGTGCAGGTGCAGGTGTGGGTGTTGATGGACAAGCGGTTACAAGTGTGGGGACATGTATGATTATTGATGGAGGAGCGGGCACAGGCGCAGGGACATGTGGGTGTTGGTGGAGTGGATGGTATGGGTTTAGAGAGTAGGGTGTGTGTGGGTGGTGAGAACTTGCGGGTGAGCGTAGCGTAGAAAATCGAATAAGTGAGGGTGGGTGTGTGGTTGGGTTTGAGGTCCTTTCCATCCTTCGTTTCCATTTTAAGCAGACGGACACGTGTACACACATAAACAAACACACATACACACATACACACACACACTTACACACACACGTAAACGCACACTTGCACTCACACACATGCACAATGAGCCATGCAGGTGTCTGGGGTGCTGAAAGCCTTGGACGAGCAGATGCTGCATTACCGCGGGGGCCACAAGTGTAGTATGGCATTCAACCAGGCCATGATGCTCAAGGTGTGCAACCAGTAGCTTTACTGACGCACGGTACATTTTTTCTGGAGGCGCCTTTAACAAGAAAGCAGCTTTTCCGTTGATCAGTTCCTTTTGTGTCCAACAAGGTTGCTGTGAAACAACTATGCTGCGATGGATCTCCATCGACCTGAGGCCTCAGTGTTAGAAGGCGAGTCCAAACATGAAGTTGTAATGATTTGTGCTGCGGGACGAGCGGTCTCAGACAACACTGACTCATTAAACAGGCACGATCCAAGGGTGCAAGTGCAATGATGCTGTTTTGCAGGACAAATGGTCTCAGACAACACCAGAGTGGCTTGCCACGTCGGAGGCTGACCGAGCGGAGCTTAGCCAGGCCCTCCGCACAGATGCCGGCAACTATAACCAACAAGTGGGTGTTGTGAGAAAAACCTGTCTGGTGTGCATGAATATGGAAGAACGGGAAAAGAAAGCAAAAAAGAAAGAGAAAGAGAAATAGAAAAAGAGAGAGGCAACTTTACTTTTGGACAAGTGTGGGAGCGTAGCTAGCGATGCTGAAAAATTGGCGAAACCCATCACACATGCAACATGTGCATGCATATGCATGTGTGCGTGTGTGTGTGCGTGCATGTGTGCTCGTGTGTGTGCCTGTGTGTTTGGGCATTTGTATGTGTGCGCGTGCGTGTGTCTGTGTGTTTGTTTTTTGTGCATGTGGATGTGCTTGTGTGCGCCTATGAGTATTCACGCGCATTTGTGTTTGTATGTGTGTATAGTGTGTAAGGTGTGCGTATGCGTGTGTGTATGTCAATGTGTGCGTGTGTGTGCGCGTATGTGCGTGCTAGCCTGTATGTGTGTGCCTTGCTGCCCCACAGACGCCGCAGTGGTGCGCGTGATGCTGTGCTAGAGCATCCTTTGCTGAAGCAGGCGTGAGGATGTGCTGCTGCTGCTGTTCCCTGTCTGTTGAAAGGGCAGGTGCCCGGGCTGGCCACAATGTCTGAACTCTGCTTCAATACACAGTGCGCAGCAAGCACCTGCACTGTGCGCTCCATGCCCCATGAACAGTCCAACACCGCGTTCATGAAAGTTTCCGTCCAAGCAAACTTCCGCGCGTCATCAACATCTGACTGAACAAAATTTATATAGCCCATTGAAATAAGTATTACGTGATTCTGCTTGCATGGTTAACCGTGAACTTTGCATTCCGAACACAACCACGGCTCCTGGCGCAGCATCCGCAGCCGGGGAAGTGTGTTGATGGATACTGCACCATCAGGAAGTGGTCCGGGGGCCTGAATGAGGAATCCTGGGCAGCTTCCTGGAACTTTCAAACATACAATGTTGCTCTAAAACTTTGCACACGGCACCCCAAGGTCCCAGAATTTATCTGGTGCGGTGAAGTTTTTGGTTAGGAGCCTATGTCGAGTCTTAGCCTGGGAGGTGCCGTGGATGGGCCTGGGGAGGAGGGCTGGACCCCCCAAAAAACATTTTGCTCTACATCATCACACACCGCACCCTAGGGTCCCAGAGTTCATCTGACACAGAGAAGGTTTTGTTTAGGAGCCTATGTCGAATTTTAGCCCGTGGGGTGGCCTGGGTGAGCCTGGGGAGGCCTGTGTGAAGTGTGGTGGGAAGGAGACAACGCTAGGGGCTCACGCCCCCACGAGGGGGGCTTCGCCAAAAATGTATTTCTTAAGTTCTTGAACACATTTACTAAACAACAAAAGAGTATTGCTATGTTTACATGGCGTGTGTATGCATATTTCTCTTGTACAAGCACTGTGGCATGGCATGGCAACAAGGTGACACGTCCGTCCAGGCTCTGGATAAATCCGCCAAATGTGTTTCTTTCCTCTTTGTCTGAGCATCAGTCGTGAGGCCCGCCTTGTGATTTTAAACGATTTCAGTAATTTGCCGCCATGTTACAGCGTAACCAAATTGAATTGCTTCCAGCAAAAGCATAATCTCCACCACACAAAATTTTCATGGAGGAAATGGCAAGATATGTGACCGTTCCTGACACCAGTCCACTGAACACAAAGAGTTGTAGGATTTTTCCATCTCATTCAGATCACTGCTGATAACCTGTGCTCTTTGCGTGCGTTCTTACCTCGTTACTTGTTATTGTTTACACATGTAGGGTGGCCTGTTTACTGTAGGCTGGTTCGGTCTTCCTGAATTCAGTCCTACATCCCTCTGACTTCTACTTGTCGTAACCCTTGCATGCCTACAAGGTTACTGACCACTTTAATCTTGTCACATCTGTTGTATTTGCAGGGCTGCATGTTCATGGTGGACTGGTGGGTGAGGGTGAGGGTGTGGGTGCGCGTGGGTGAGGGGGGGGGGGGTGTGATTGTGAATGCTAGTGCAGGTGAGGGTGTGGGTGATTTGTGATTTGTGTGACTTGCATGCCATAGATGGGTCCTGGCAGGAAAGTGTGCGTACACATTTTTCTAGCAAGTCCATGCTACAACCAAGATTGTGCACTCAACCCCAGGTTTGGTCTGCACGAGTGCAGTGGCAAGTGTACGGGGGAGAAGTGCCAAGCCAACAAAGTGGTAGGTGTTTATTTGACGCTGGTTCGTGATTTTGTTGTTGAGAGCGTGTTGGAGGTGGACTGGCTATGAGCTGCACGAGTGCAGTGGCAAGCGTGCAAAGGAGACGTGCCAAGCCAACAGATTGGTAAAAGGTTAATGCTGGTATGTAGGTTGGCCAGGGCCATATATATGTATACGGTGTATAGGTATACAGTAGTTATGGCAGGGAAATCACCAAATATACGGTGCATATATACGGTTTTGGCCAACCCTACTGGTACGTAATGTCGAGGGACTGTTGAAGGTGGCCTATCTTTTGAGCTGCATGAGTGCAGCAGCGAGTGTGTGGAGGGGAAGCGGCAAAGCCACTCAAAAAGGTGAGAAAACAGAGAGGCAAAGTACGACTGCTTTTCTTAAAAACTAGTACAATTCAGTTGCAGAAGTGGCTCGTTTTCCTTAGCTCATTTTGGAAGTGGTTTTTGCCGCCTGTGGTTGTCATCATTCTCAACTGCCTTTGGCTTTTACTAAAAGCTTTCTGCGACCAAAGACCAAAGACCAAAGCCACAAGAGAGTTTTCGAGTCGCCTATGCACAGACTGTGAGAGTGTGAGTAGGAGAGGCAGAAAAAGGAAGATGTTCTCAGGGTTGACCAAGATATCAGTGGAGAGAGGCCCTGGCCAAAAAGGGGAGGGTCACACGATCGGATGATACTTTGCCATCTGGTTGACTCTTCCTGTGGCCACACTATGTGCACGAGTAGTTCAGGGTGCAATCGAAATAAGAATCGGGCAGTTGAGGAGGTATGCAGAATAGAGAAGGCACAAGCGTTAGGCAGAGTCAGGGAGCAATCCACACATTACTTGTCTTGTTATTTGACAAAAGACCTACACCTCTTTGCACAAAGAAGGAGTGCAAAAAGCCAATGAGTACATGAATACAAAAGAGGGTGGCGCATTTAGCTTGCCATGGATTGCTCAAGGCGTGCACCAATTTGTGGGTAGGTGCAGGATGGCAGTGAGGCTACAAAAAAGCCAATGAACGTACGAGTGGCCGGCACACAGCTCTTGCCATGAGCTTCAGGGACATGCGGCAGATTTGTGGGGGGGTACATGGTGGCAGGGCATGCACACCCGCGTACAAAATAGACACAAACGCAAGCACACACACAAGCACACAGGCATACACACATACAAACACACAGGCATACACACACAAGCATTGCCACTTCCACTGTCCCTTTAGGTCACTCATGTCATCACGCTGCCTCTGAAAGTCTTGTGGGTGGGTACATGGTGGCATACATACACACACATACACACAAGCAATGCCACTTCCACAATTTCCACAGGTCACCTCGTGGCATCACACTGCCTCTGAAAGTCTTGTGGGTGGGTACATGGTGGCATACAAACAAACAAACACACACACACACAAGCACTGCCAATCCACACACCCCACAGGTCACTCGTGGCATCACGCTGCCTCTTGAGGTGTTTCGTCACAAGGACAAGGGTTGGGCCGTCCGCTGTGATGTAGACATTCCTATCGGAGGGTTTGTGTGCGCATACATCGGAGAGCTGGTTCTGGAGAAGGATGAGGTGGGTGGTTTGGTCCTGCTGGGTGGCTTGCCAAAGAGGGTGCAAGTTTGGATATACTTTTTTTCTCACATCGTGCAGTGCAGTACTGTATCGTGCAGTACTGTATCGTGCAGTACTGTATCATGTATTGATTTCGACCTTACTTCTTGCTTGTTGGTCTGCAAGAATAGAAAGTGCTCCCGCCCCGTGTTTGCAATGAACTGCCCCTGAACAAACAGCTTGGCTCACTGCTGACTATCCTCATGCCCATGCAGGATGAGAGGACCCCTGGAAACCAATACCTGTACAGCCTTGACCATTTTGCTGAGCAAGCAACAGTGCGTGCAAGCAGCTACCGGTAGCTTCTTTTACTGCACACACAAACAAAGAGTTAAGGAGACGCACTTTCAAAAACACACCTAAAGTGGACCTGTCAGCAAGTTTTGGGCTTCAACGAATGCCCGTTTGCCTTAAGTCTGTTGCTAATTTGCGCACTTGGCGCATGAGACTGCCTTTTGCCTTTTACACACATGACCCCCACGCGCTCTCCATTGCAAAACCACTGTCTTGATGTGTGTACTTAGGGTGCCACCAAGGGCCTCTGCTTCAGTTTCAAGCCCTAGGGGCTCAAGGGAACCCAAGGGGCTCTGCCGTTCATAAGTCCCCCCTCACATGCTCACACGTGCACCACCAAAGCTGAGGCTACGTACCAACTCGACGTGCTTGTGTTTACAAAGGAGTGGCCATGTGTGTGTGTCGAGGGGGGGGGGGAACTATACACCTTAGATGCAATGATCCTTGCTTACTAGGTCTCTGGTTCAAAGGAGCGCAGTGTTTGTGCCCTTGCTGTGCAGGGCAACAAGGAGATGGGTCTGGAGTCTCTATCGCGTGAGGTTCCGCTGTACAAAGTGCCACCACCTCCCCCAAAGGTGCGGTCACAGATACAAAAAGTAAAAAAATTAAACGCACGCAAAGCGTGCACACACGCGTTCACAGTTATCAGTCACTCCACCTCTGATTCATTATCAGTGCCTTCCCGTGTGTGTGTTCACCTCGCTCACCCTCTCCGCCTGCTTCATCCCTCTGCAAAGGATCTCGCAACCGCTCTACGTCGATTTCCCCCCCTGCCTGAGGAAATAAAGGAGGAAGGGCGGCCTAGAGAGGAGTTGTCTGAGGCGCCCAAAGTAGAGGTGACAAAGGTGGTCGATTGATGCGGGGGGGAAAATTTGTATCCCCTGCTCCCATCATTTTGCAGTGTTTAGTGCCTAGGCAACCTTGAAAAGCCACCCATGAAACAAGCTACTTTTCTGCCAGGCATTTGCACGCTTGCAAGTCCTGCCAGCAAATGATAACAAATGTTGCAGCAACCAAATACTTGCGGGCCTTCTGCCTATTAACATGAAAATGCAGGAGCAGGTTGCAGAAAGTGTATGTGTGCATGTGTTTGTGATCGCATGCACACGTGCATATGTCTTCATTTTACACCTCCTGGCTCGGTCCTAGAAAATTTTCATCATTGCCACAGCAGGAGCAGGGGCAGAGTCACGAGGAGGAGATGGAGGATGTGGAGGGTGCAAAAGCTGGTCCGGAGGACCAGGAAGAGCAGCAGCAGCAGCAGCAGGAACAGGAGCGGCAGCAAGAAGGGCAACATCAGAGACAAAAAGAAGAGATGGAGGGTGGGGAGGGAGCGAAGCAGGGGCAAGGGCAGAAGGAGCAGCAACAGCAGCAGCAGCAGCAGCAGAGACAGGAAGAAGACATGGAGGATGCAGAAGTTGCTAAAGCTGGTCTGGAGCTTCAAGAAAAGCAGCAGCAGCAGCAGCAGCAGCAGCAGCAGCGGCAGCAGCGGCGGCGGCAGCGGCAGAGAGAGCAGAGACAAGAAGCGGACATGGAGGATGGGAAAGTGGCAAAGCAAGGCCACCCGCAGGAAGGAGAGCAGCAGCAGCAGTCGCAGGACATGGAAAGTGTAGAAGTAGCAATGCCTGGGCGGCAGCAAGAGCAGCAGCAGGAGGCACTGGAAAGCGTACAAGAGGGTGGACAAGTAGATGTACCGCAGCAGACGCAAGAACAGATGGAGGGTGTAGGGTGCGGCAGGCAAGATCTGCAGCAGCAGCAGCAGGGACAAGAGCAGCAGCGTGAAGAGATGAAGAAAGAGGGGGCAAAGCAAGGTCAGGATCAGCAGCAGCAACAGCAACAGCAGCAGCAGCAGCAGCAGCAGCAACTAAAAAGGCAGCGTGAAGAAATGGAGGATGTGGAGGGATCAGGGCAAGGACAGGTTGATCAGCAGCAGCAAAAAGAGGCAGCCATGGAGGATGTTGAGTGCACAAGCCAGGGGCAGCAAGTGGAGCAAATTCAGGGAGAGGGGAAGGAAGGGCAGCTGCAGCAGCCAGATAAGGATGAGGGTGTTGCAGTGAGTTGTGAGGAGGCGGCAGCAGCACAAGCAGCAGCCGCAGCTGAGTCTGCCTGTGCAGAAGCCCCCGCCGCTTTTGACGCGGCAGCAGCGCAAGCGATTGCAGCACCTGACCGTGACGTGAAAACTTCTGAAGCAGCACAAGAGGTACCCTGTGATGCTTCAATGGCAGGAGCGCGGGAGCTGGCAGCTGCTGCAGTAGCGCAGGTAACAAGATCTGCTCAGCATGGTTAGTGTACCAACATGCACTGCACAGGACCACATCTATCGTGCATGGGGTTTGCCAGAATTGTGCATATGCGTTGTTTATGTTCGTACTTCTAGAGGATGCCCTGATAAAAATGCCATATACTCGTCAGTGTTGATGGAAGCAAAAACGTTTGCTACGGTTGTTTTTCAAAGGTGGTGAATTTCGGTATCCAAGTTTGCCAGGTTTGTAGTACCGTTGACAAATTCATTGTTCTCTGTCGTATCTTTGGTCAAAGCAGGGTTGTTCAGTTCGTTGACTAGAACAAGGGTTTGATAAAGTTTGTGAGAGTTTTACACCCTCGAACTGTTCGAGCATTTGGATGGCAATTTAGGAAATGGAGGAATTTGCTGGTTTCTGTGGTCATACTTGTCCAAAACATTCTCGATTGTCTCGTTTATGTATTCACAAAAAATCAGTAAACAAATAATCAGAACGTTTGACGGCCATCCAAGGCTCTTTTCTTCATTTTGGGCTACAATTTTGGACTAAAAAATCGTAAAAAGGGCATGAAGTTCAACGGACTTTTTACAGTCGCGAACGGCATTTTTAGGGTTCGTTGATATGCGTGAAAGTCCAAGAACTTGAACTCTTGACCAAACCCCGAACTGAAAACCCCTGGGTCAAAGTAATGTGATTACTGAGGGTGAAAGTTGTTCGCGCTTAGATATGTGTGGTATCTTCAACAGTGTATCCTCCAATATATATATTTGTATTATTTATTTGGTCCTGGCCAACCCTACGTATGCGTGCAACCTCCTCCTCTCTCTCTCTCTCTCTCTCTCTCTCTCTCTCTCTCTGTCTCTCTCTCTCTCTCTCTCTCTCCCTCTCTCACTCTCTCTCTCTCTCTCTCTCTCTCTCTCTCTCTCTCTCTCTCTCTCTCTCTCTATTTCTCTCTCTCTCCATATATATATGTGTGTGTATATGTATATGTATATGTATATGTATATGTATATGTATGTGTATATACATATATTTTTTTATCACATGCACGCATGGCACACACACACCTGTGAAATGACACCTATCCGTTGCGGGGCAGGTGTGGGCCCAGCAGAGGGGGAGGGCTGGAGCAACCTCTGCAGCTGCTGCTGCTGATAATGCTGCTGCATGTGTGCATGTGTGTGCGTGCACGTGTGTATGCATGTGTGTCCGTGCATGTGCGTTCTCGTGAGTGAGTTTGTTTGTGTGCACGTGTGTATGCATGTGTGTCTGTGCATGTGTGTTCTCGTGAGTGAGTTCGTTTGTGTGCACGTGTGTATGCATGTGTGTCCGTGCATGTGCGTTCTTGTGAGTGAGTTCGTTTGTGTGCACGTGTGTATGCATGTGTGTCCGTGCATGTGCGTTCTTGTGAGTGAGTTCGTTTGTGTGCACGTGTGTATGCATGTGTGTCTGTGCATGTGCGTTCTTGTGAGTGAGTTCGTTTGTGTGCACGTGTGTATGCATGTGTGTCCGTGCATGTGTGTTCTCGTGAGTGAGTTTGTTGTGTGCACGTGTGTATGCATGTGTGTCCGTGCATGTGTGTTCTCGTGAGTGAGTTCGTTTGTGTGCACGTGTGTATGCATGTGTGTCCGTGCATGTGCTTTCTCGTGAGTGAGTTATCGTGTACATGAACCCTCGTTCTTGTGAATTATCGTGTACATCTTGTGAGTACATCTTGTGAGTACATCTTGTGTGTACATCTTGTGAGTGAGTTATCGAGTATACATGAACCCTGTGAGCCACATATAAATACGTGTGTATAGCAGGTGTATAAATGTGTGTGTGTCTGTACGCTACAATTCCTTCAAGACCTTCTTTAAGCCTAAAAGTATAATCCACCTGTGCGGACGCAGGACCATCTGCAAGGCTAAGTAGCTGCAGCGGGGGCTGCTGCTGCTGCTGCTGTGCCTGCTGTGCTAATTGCATGGTGTGCAAGCTGGGGTAGCGCTGCAGGCTGGAGGAGGGTGGGGCAGGAGGGGCAGAGGGTGGGGGTTGGGGGAGGCCTGCAGGTACTTTGTGTGTGTGCGTGCGTGTGTGTGTGTGTGTGTGTGTGTGTGTGTGTGTGTGTGTACACGTGCACATTTGTGCGTTTGTTTGTGTTAGTATAACTTCCTGTCGACCTTTTTAAATTGCTTGAAATCTATGTATTGGGGTGGGGTAGGGGGGGCAGAAGCAGAGGGAAGCCTTCAAACAAGGAAAACGCAATACACACACACCTCCAAGGATTGATCAAGGTATAAACACACGCAACGATGCACACCAACTCATAATCATGTGCCTGTGCATGCAAGCACTGGGAAGTTGCTGAGATGGACAAGAAATCACTAAAATCACACCCTGAACTTAATTGTGAATGCACACACTCACGATGATGCACACACATGTACATACAGATACACAAACGCAAACCCACGCCACAGTGCACGCACACACTCACACACACACACACACACACACATATGAGCGCAAATTCAGGCCCCTGTGCACGCACTCACCTTAGCAGCAATTTAGACACACCAAAGCTAGCTCAGGCTTAAGTATACGCATTCATTCATACACACGCGCAAAGACACACCAAACCAAACTCATGCCCCTGCACGCACGCACCCAAAGGTTGCTGGGGGAGGGGAGGGGCGGAGGGGGGGGACGAGCGGAGATTGCCCGAGGATGTTAGAAACAAATCGTGGCGGTTTGTTGCCGCAACATACCTGTTGGGTGCCAAGAGAAAACGTGAGAGGATGAGGGTGGGTTTGGTGGGAGGTTAAGTGAGTCGTGGACGTGCTGAGCCTTGCATTATGTTACGCATTTGATGAAAATTATTGGGGGGCATGAATGAACGGCCAAAGAGGGCGAGGGAGGGGGGGGGATATATCATGGAGCTAGGGGGCAGCTGGCAACGCAGATCAGATCAGTGTTACGGGCATTCGAAAGTAGTGAGCAGCGGTGATAAATTTTGGCTAGACTACATTTAGTGCTTGTAACATTGCACCACAAGCACTAACTGCTAACTAACGAGGGGTTTCTACTTTTGCCTGAGCCACAACCGTAATCCAAAGAACTCAATATGTTGAAGTCAAATTAGAAATCCATGCCTCGCCTCACTAATTAATGTAGACGCGTGTGTCCAGTAGGGCAAGAGCTTTCCAAACGTCGTTCCAAAATGGCACGTTGGCACGTCAGGACCAAACAGCTGTAAAGTTGTATGCCCTCTCTAGGTCACACCACATGTATTGCCTATGCCGCATTGTTAGCCACACTTTTGTGAGATCAGCTTTATCCTTTGCACTAGCCAGACCACACGAAAACCGTGTGTGGTTTCACGACCCAGTTTAAGCTGTGTGTGACCAATCCTGCACGCGTGCATCTGTGCGGCAGCCACAGCATGCGCGCAATATTCCTTTCTTGGCTTGTCATCACAGTATCACTAATTTTGAGATTAATGCATTCCTGAATCAAGACTCATACAGACTCCTCAAGTTTGTGTCAGATTTAGTTTCAATTTTCGACACTGGTTGATTTTGTTTCACCAGCCAATTGCCATCAGCCAGAGTCTCGGGCTGTAGGCCATCCTTGTAACCCTTGTAACCCTCATGCGCGCAATAATCCTAGCACACGTCCAGCAACTTCAGCAGTGACAATGACTTGGGAACTGCAGCATTTCTGTGCAGCGGCCGTAGAAGGCGTGCAGCATCCTCAGAGAGCTGGCAGGCATAGTGTTATAACATTGCCGAAACCGAAAAATTACATTCCAGTCTTGGCAGAGGGATTTTCATGTGTACGTTCAGTGCAGTGCGTACACAGTTCTGGCTGACTTTTGTTAGGACGCTAGCTTTGACAATGCTGGAAAAATAGCTGGAGAAGCTCCCACTCAGCCATGGGTAACTGTCACGGCCTGCTTAGGTTTAACTTTTTTTCCATGTTGCTCAGCCATAACAAACGGCACAAACATACCCATTTAAAATCCACAAAAGAAATAATAATAGGAAAATGTCAACGCAATGCAAGGAGTGTGATCGCGCCAGGAGCAATGAGGAAAAAGTTTGTGTGTGTGTGTATACACCTCGTAGTAATGATGCTGTGACTAGATATCACACACACACACACACAGAAACGTGCACAACGCACGTTCAAAGCTAAACTTACCTACACCGCATGCACGCACATTCACACTTGCATATATACACACATGCACATACACGTACACACACATACTTGGGTTGGTAGGTAGGCACATCGGGTGGCAACGCAGCCTGCTGGGCCGTCTCCTGGTATTGAGAGGGGGGG
>Ga0307968_1002188_pt1 | contig 16213 bp, 19 predicted proteins | sample OrgLakmetagen650_FD_201834 | JGI IMG/M metagenome (GOLD analysis project Ga0307968, IMG submission 201834) | Saline water microbial communities from Organic Lake, Antarctica - #650 | ecosystem: Environmental > Aquatic > Non-marine Saline and Alkaline > Saline | place: Antarctica: Organic Lake... | reverse complement strand
GCCTGCTGCCATGCACAGGCATGCACATGATGTGTGTGTGTGTGTGTGTGTGTGTGTGTGTGTGTGTGTGTGTGTGTTGGTGGTGGTCCTCAAGTTTGCAGGTGAGGGGTGCCTGCTGCCATGCACAGGCATGCACATGATGTGTGTGTGTGTGTGTGTGTGTGTGTGTGTGTTGGTGGTCCTTAGGTTTGCAGGTGAGAGGTGCCCGCCTGGCACAAGCAAGCACATGATGTGTGCGTGTATGTGTGTGTGCGTGTGTTTGTGTGTGTGTGGCGTGGAGGGGGTGATTTTGTGTGTGTGTTTATGTGTGCGTGTGCGTGTGCCAGTCAGTTGCCAATTTATGCATTTCCTAAGTGTAAATCACACAGAAAGGAACCGCATGCTCACTGTCATGGCTGCCACGTTAATTACCAAGAACAAATAGGAATCATGGTTACCACCAGTTTTTCTCATCTGTTACACACGCGTAAACAAAAGCGATAGGCTCATGTAAAAGCGATAGGCTCATGGAGAAGCGATAGGCTCATGGAACAGCGATAGGCTCAGAGAAAAAACTAACTTGACACAAGTGAGCAAAAGTTGGCACTTTTGTCACGACCGCTATTCTCTTTAGGTAGGCTGGATTTATGAGCTGCATGCACAACCCTGTGAACACACATACATACCCACGCATATACACGCACACACCTGTCACACACACATGCACACACACACATGCACGCACACACACGCACACACACACACATACACACACACACGCACACACACACACACATTCACACACACAGGGAGCCGTCTGCTAGCACAGGCAGAGCAGCTGGCAGGGGAGCTAGCCAGGCACGTAGGAGTGGCTGCGCCACCTTCACGAATAATTCACCAGGTATGCATGAATGCCTATAATGTCATAAGAGAGGGTCTCTGTGGCATAAGCAACAGAGCAAGTCCTTCGAACAAACTGCACTGCAATTTTGTATTTTTGGTAGCAAAGCTATTGCTGGCCTTTTGTTCAAGATGCGCCGCAATCCAATCTAGCAATACTAGGAAGCGTGAGCACTTCGTACAGTTCAGGTTAGTCCCTACAAAAACCCGGTTCAGGTTAGTCCCTACAAAAAAGAAAACAGAGCAGTAAATGGTGGGTGCAGTTTTGAAGGATGCTTTTTACTGAGAGGGTGTTATGCTTCAGGGGCTCATACAAACTACAGGGTTTGTATAAACTTACACAGGCGTGTATAAACTTGCAGGGGTTCGTATAAACCTGCAGGGGCTTGTATAAACTTGCAGGAGTTCGTATAAACTTGCAGAGGTTAATATAGATTTTTTAAAGTTAATTAAGATTGAAAGATGTTGCACCCCTCAGGACGCTCAACCTAGGAAACTGTTAGCAAAATGGGCAGACACCAACATACACGCACGCATGCATACATACACATACATACAACACCCAAACACATGATAACACTTAAACGTAGACGTGCAATCACACATACACACATACACACATACGTGCTCTGCCTCTGTTTGCTGCAGGTGGGACACACACACACACACACACACACACACACACACACACACACACACACACACACACACGCACGCACACACACACACACACGCACACACACACACACGTGCTCTGCCTCTGTTTTGCTCTGCTGCAGGTGGGACACACAGCAGCAGAATGGCAGAGCCTGGAGGCCGCTGCCAACGCACTTCAAGATGACGAGCTACAAGAGGTAGGTGGGACAGCTCACGCATGCAAATATACGTATTAATAAACACACGCACAAGCACTATGCTTGCACACCATAAGCACATGCATGCTCACACACAGCACAGCACACGCACATACACATACACATACACACACGATACAGTCAAACAAGCACACACATTCACACATGTTCACACATACACACACACTTACACTCATACGTGCGACCATATCAGGAGATGGGTCGGGTTCCTGCGGCCCTGCTGATGGCGTACGTGCCTGGCACAAAACTTGCGGACGCCCGTGATGCCCTCACTTCTGGATCGGTGAGAGCGAGTGGATGTGTGTGTGTGTGTGTGCATGCCTGCGTGTATGTGTGTATTATGTGTTTGGTGTGTGTGGGGGGGAAAGGGGGTGTTGGGAGGGATAGATTGCTTGTCTTTGAATTTTGGAGGACACTTTTGGCAGGGACCTTGACGCCGGCCTAGATGCAATGTGGCATATGTGTGGCTGACAAAGTATACCACCATAACCGGATAGTTACACAATGTCAGGTACTTAGTCTTGTGCTGATGACAAGGACATAAGATGCTGAGATTGTACTCACACCATCTCTTACAAGTAGGGTTGGCCAGAACCATACATATACGGTCATGTACGGTGTACACATATATGGTAATTTGGCAGGGAGATCACCAAACATACGGTCATGTATGGTGTATTCGTACGGATCTGGCCAACCCTACTTGTAAGTAAATCCACCCTTACTATACAGGATTATAGTATAGGACTGTGTTGGCAGTGAGAAGCCTCATTATATAAAGACATCACAGTTTGCCAAGTTTCAAAGACATCACAGCCTGCTTAGTTTTGTACATGTTGTCAAACATGTCAAATACATTTTCATGCTGCTTCAGTAAGGAGGACGGACATTCAGGAAACACTGGCAACACCACACAGCATCCTCGCTTTGCCTCAATAGCAGAACCGACCGTTCCCCGTTCACTGTTCACAATTCACACCACTGTTCACAATTCACACTTCACACCGCAACACGACACATCGTCCAAACTCCACACCCGGCCTCATTAAGAACACTAACTTTTCACACCACTCGTATTTATATTTATATTACAATGCCACGCAGCATCCCCACGCTGCCTCGGTAGGGGCAGCCAATGCCAGCGTCACTCTTTGTGAGGACCTGGGACGACTGTTTTTGCTGGACATGGTGCTGGGCAATGCAGGTGAATCATTGTGTGTGTTTGCGTGTGTGCGTGGTGCATAACTCTATGTGAGGACCTGGGACGGATGTTTTTGCTGGACATGGTGCTGGGCAATGCAGGTGAAATAATGTGTGTGTGTGCGTGTGTGTGTGCGTGATGCATGACTCTGTGTGAGGACCTGGGACGGTTGTTTTTGCTGGACATGGTGCTGGGCAATGCAGGTGAATCAATGTGTGTGTGTGCGTGTGTGCGTGATGCATAACTCTGTGTGAGGACCTGGGACAGCTGTTTTTGCTGGACATGGTGCTGGACAATGCAGGTGAAATAATGTTTGTGTGCGTGCGTGTGTGCGTGATGCATAACTCTGTGTGAGGACCTGGGACGGCTGTTTTTGCTGGACATGGTGCTGGACAATGCAGGTGAAATAATGTTTGTGTGCGTGCGTGTGTGCGTGATGCATAACTCTGTGTGAGGACCTGGGACGGCTGTTTTTGCTGGACATGGTGCTGGGCAATGCAGGTGAATCAATGTGTGTGTGTGTGTGTGCGTGTGTGCGTGATGCATAACTCTGTGTGAGGACCTGGGACGGCTGTGTTTTGCTGGTTATGGTGCTGGGCAATGCAGGTGAAATAATGTGTGTGTGCGCGTGTGCGTGAATGTTAACTGCTATTTGCTTGTACGTTTCTGGCTATTTAAATATAAACTTGTACACATATCTGTACCTTCCTCCTTCTCTTTCTACACAGATCGGCTTCCGTGCGCTGAGCTTGGATGGAGAGGCAACCCTGGCAATGTGTTTTTTGGATTACAAGGTGCGATAGCCTGTGGTGATCTTTTGGAGCACAAGGTGCAATAACACAAGGTGCAGTAGCCTGTGGTGTTTTTTTGGAGCACAAGGTACGGTAGCCTGTGGGCGCCTATGTGATATCAATGGAACACCATGATGGGGGGAAACATAAATATTAAAATAAGGAATGAGTCCGAACATTTGCACAGGAGGATCAGAAATGCAAGGATATGCAAGTGTTTAGCACGGACGTGTCAGACAGCCACGTTGATAACAGTGCTATCGACGCCAATGCTTTTGACAGCAACTACTGACAACAACTCTTCTTGAGGGAAGGAGGGAAGGTGAATTGATTTGACCTGATGAAGGCAGCCCTGATTTGGCCCTGATGAAGGCAACCCTGATTTAACCTGATGAAGGCAGCCCTGATTTGACCTGATGAAGGCAACCCTGATTTGACCTGATGAAGGCAGCCCTGATTTGGCCCTGATGAAGGCAACCCAGATTTGACCTGGGGTGGCCCTAATGAAGGCGCTCCCAGCTCTGCTGATTGTACACTGCTTCCATCTTTGTTGCTGCAGGAAATGTATATCTGCAGGCTACTTGTGGCCATAGACGTGTGTGTGTGCGTGCGTGCGTGCGTGCGTGCGTGTGTGTGTGCGTGCGTGCGTGTGTGTGTGTGCGTGCGTGCGTGCGTGCGTGTGTGTGTGTGTGTGTGTGTTTGTGTGTGTGTGTGTGCACGCTCTCCCACCCCTACAGTGTGGTAACACAGTACAGTGTGGTAACACAAATGGATCCTTTGCTTCTGCATACACATAGGATCTGCTTTTGCAGGCCACGTGGTGGCCATAGATGCGTGTGTGCAGCGCAGACCTCCTGCAGCCAAGCTTGAGCACGAGGATGAAGCAGTAGACCGTCTTGCACAGTTGGTGAGATTAATTGTCTGTTCGTCTGTCTGTCTGTCTTGTGTCGATCTGTCTGTCTGCCCGTCCGTCCGTCCGTCCGTCCGTCCGTCAGTCTGTCTGTCTGTCTGTCTGTCTGTCTGCCAGTCTGTCAGTGTGTCTGTCTGTCTGTATGTCTGTCTGTCTGTCTGTCTGTCTGTCTGTCTGTCTGTCTGTCTGTCTGTCTGTCTGTCTGTCTGTCTGTCTGTCTGTCTGTCTGTCTGTCTGTCTGTCTGTCTGTCTGTCTGTCTGTCTGTCTGAGAGTATTAAATATGTTAATCAAGCATTTGTGCATCATTTATCAGTGTCATGATATACTCACTGCATGTTTCCTTTTTCATTGAACCTTCTGTCTCTTTGGTCATGTGCGCACAAATCTGTGCATTCTCTTCCTTTAATGAACCTTCTGTATCTTTGGACAGGTGCTTACAAATCCAGGAAAGAGGGTTGTGCTGCCGCTTCTTAAAGATCAGCTGCTACCAGGCACTGTTCACAAGGTGTGTTTTTGTGTATGTGTGTGTGCATGTGTGTGTACGTGTACGTGAGTATGTGAGCGTGAATATGTTTGTGTGTGTGCGTGCAAGTGCATCTGCATGTGTTTGAGTGAAAGTGTATGTGCATCTATGGCCCTGTGTGAGTCTCCTTGTCTGCAAGGTTGTGCGTCTGCCAGCCTGAGCAAACTTAGTGCAAAGGCACCGGCCACATTGTGCCCGTGTTGTAAATGCCAGCATGATTCAATTGCACATCAGACATATTACCCTTTGGGTTTGCTGCTGGCATCTCACTCATCTCTTTCAGATCGTGGCTGCCACCATAAAATTATCCTCTGCACGGGAAATGTTGTGCTCGATATTATTTCGACAAACAAAACTGGATCAAGCAATTTCTTGTAACATGCAAACCTTCATTTTTGAGGCAAACGCCATTCCCAACGAACACATGTTGTCTATAATTTCTTACATATCACATATCCGTTCCAGACTGTGACTGCCAGCGTAAATTAACTCCGCGACACTAAACGCTTCACCCCTTCTTCTTGCTGACATATGTATCCCTTTCAGACTGTGACTGCTAGCGTAAATCAACTCCGCTACATCAAGCGCTTCACCCCTTTTTCTTGCTAATGTAGCACATACTCTCCTCAGCTCGTGACTGCCAGCCTAAGAGACCAACCCCATTTTGTGTTATACAAAGGGTGTCCTTGACCCACTCATTCCAGGTCATGTCTGCCAGCCTGAATCTTCCCATTTTGCTTTACACAAATGGTATCCTTCACCCACTCCTTCCAGGTCGCGTCTGCCAGCCTGAATAATCCAATTTCGCATTATTCAAAGGGTGTCCTTTACCCACTCCTTCCAGGTCGTGGCGGCCAGCCTGGACAATCCAATTTCGCTTTATTCAAAGGGTGTCCTTCACCCACTCCTTCCAGGTCTCGTCTGCCAGCCTGAATTATCCAATTTCGCATTATTCAAAGGGTGTCCTTCACCCACTCCTTCCAGGTCGTGTCTGCCAGCCTGAATCTTCCCATTTTGCTTTACACAAATGGTATCCTTCACCCACTCCTTCCAGGTCGCGTCTGCAAGCCTGAATAATCCAATTTCACATTATTCAAAGGGTGTCCTTTACCCACTCCTTCCAGGTCGCGTCTGCCAGCCTGAATAATCCAATTTCGCATTATTCAAAGGGTGTCCTTTACCCACTCCTTCCAGGTCGTGGCGGCCAGCCTGGACAATCCAATTTCGCTTTCAATAGGTGTCCTTCACCCACTCCTTCCAGGTCTCGTCTGCCAGCCTGAATTATCCAATTTCGCATTATTCAAATGGTGTCCTTCACCCACTCTTTCCAGGTCGCGTCTGCCAGCCTGAATAATCCAATTTCGCATTATTCAAAGGTGTCTTTCACCCACTCCTTCCAGGTCGTGGCGGCCAGCCTGAATAATCCAATTTCGCATTATTCAAAGGGTGTCCTTCACCCACTCCTTCCAGGTTGTGGCGGCCAGCCTGATGCGTTCGGCAAAGGGTGGACAAGGGATTGAAAGCGCCACTCCTTCTAGCACCAGGGACGCCCGCACAGGTACGTGTAGTGTTGGCCAGAACCATAAATGTATAGGTATATACGGTGTACATACGGTATTTTTAGCAGGGAAATCACCATACATACGGTCACCTACGGTGCAAATATACGGTTCTGGCCAACCCTAGGTATGTGCGAATGTGCGTATCAATGAAATGAGAGGTCCTCTGCAGTTATGGAATTTCATTTAGCATTGATCTCCAACCATTACGTGTTTAGGTGGCTGTTTAGTGAAATAATGGGCTGGGGTCTGGCAGAAGCTCTGCTTCCAGCACCAGCACATCCGTACGTGCGTTTGCTTTATCTGAACAGCAACAGCACATCCATACGTAGGTAGGCTTTATTTGAACAGCAACAGCACATCCGTACGTGTGTTTGCTTTATCTGAACAGCAACAGCACATCCATACGTACATAGGCTTTATTTGAACAGCAACAGCACATCCGTACGTGTGTTTGCTTTATCTGAACAGCTGCAGCACATCCGTACGTGCATATGCTTTTTCTGAACAGCAACAGCACATCCGTACGTACGTACGTATGCTTTATTTGGACGCTTTGTGATTTTCACTGCTTACTTCTATAGAGCCAGAAAAGAGGCCCGGGGTGGCTGTGTATGTATGTCAGGGAACTTCAGGGGATTTGAAAAATTTTCGGTTTTCCCTCACCCCCAAAATTGTTTTGTGCGGGACGTCCTCAGCTGGTATCCCCCAAGGTGAAGAAATGTGCGGCACATTCCTTGACAAAATGTGCGGGTAAGTAGGGGTAAATTTTTGCCTGGGCCATACATACACATGTGGGGGGTGGTGGCAGTGCTGTCCTCAGCGCTATCAGCAGCTCCACAACGCACTACCGCTACTGAAGTTTGACTCTTGGCACATTAAATAATGCTGTGCCTGTGAGTGTTTGTGTACGTGTGCGTGTGGGTTTACGTGTGTGCGTCTATCTGTGTATGTGCATGTGTGGGCGTTGGTGCGTGTACGTGTGTGTGTCTATTTATGTATGTGTATGTGTGGGTGCAAGTGTGTGTACGTGTGTGTGTCTATCTGTGTATGTGCAAGTGTGGGTGTGTGCGGGGTGCCCACCCAGTGGCATCTGCCACTAATTATGAAATTCGGGATTAGAAGTGGAAATAATTACTTAGTTTTGCCTATCAATGGCGCCTTTGTGAATTGTGATGAGGCACCCTTTGAGGTGCCCACTAAGGTGCCATTCAATTGCTGCTCAACCGCTTGCTGATGGTGCCTATTAGAGCCATACCTTCTTATTAGTGCCCACTCAGGTGCCATTCAATTGCTGCTCAACCGCCTGCTGATGGTGCCTATTAGAACCATACCTTCTTATTAGTGTCTATTTGAACCATACATTCAATAGCTGCTCAACCGCTTGCTGATGGTGCCTACTAGAACCATACCTTCTCGATAGTGCCTACCCTCTTCATGGTGTCTATTTGAACCATACATTCAATTGCTGCTCAACCGCTTGCTGATGGTGCCTATAAGAACCATGCCTTCTTAATAGTGTCTATTTGAACCATACATTCAATTGCTGCTCAACCGCTTGCTGATGGTGCCTTCTAGAACCATACCTTCTCAATAGTGCCTACCCTCTTAATGGTGTTTATTTGGACCATACATTTAATTGCTGCTCAACCGCTTGCTGATGTTGCCTCTCTGAACCATACAGCCAGTGCCCGCCCGGCTGTGGTTACCTAACAGCTTATTAGTAGGGTTGGCCAGAACCGTATACGGCCAACGTTTACGACCGTATATTTGGTGATTTCCCGGCCAAAAGTGGTGTATATACGCCGTATATACATGGTTTCTGGCCAACGCTACTTATTAGTGTTAGTGGTGACTATTTTCAGTCGTAAGAGCTGTCAGGAACAGCGTGTGGTGCATTTGCATTGTTGCGTTGCAAGTTTCGTTCAGCAAACTAGGGGCAAATGTGTTGATTGCAGGTGCTGTGAAGAATGGTGTTTGGTGCCCTCCCAGAAACCCAGATCTGGCTGCCGCCTTCCAACGAGGCATGCGTGGGGCCTTGGAAAGAGTGGTGGCGTTGAAGGTAGGTTTCAGAAGAGGTTGCATGGTGAAAGGGGTACAAAAAGGAAGATTTGGATCAGTGGTAACAAGGGATACAAAAAGGAAGAATTGGATCAGTGGGGGTCAACGGAGGAAATGCCTGAAAATGTGCATTTTTGCATTCTGATGGCAGCCACTCACAGCCATTTCATCCGCGATCCACACTATGTAAGTACCAAGGTGTAGCTGGCATTGAGAGCTACCCGAGCATGTGCCCAGTTTTATGTGGGTCGCTTTGCGTGCTGAGATAGACTGGATTAAGCACACGTGATACAGTTAAGCCCTAATGTGGTGATCTCCATGGGAAAATGGCTCAAATCCTCATAAAACACCAACCACTCAGCCGTTTCCTTTCATTTTTGTTGCAATGATGTTCTTTTTTAAACGGGTTCTATAAAATATTTCAGATTGGTGCAGGGGATGGTCAGATCTAGCACACAGGTGCCTGAAAAGTAGGGTTCATGCCGCAGCCAATTGAGCATGGGCACCCTCATTGCCAACAGTCAAGCTCAACTGCTATGGAGCCGTAGCGGTACCATTCAGAACTGAGTTTGACAGTTGCCATTGAGGGGGCCCATATCTCGGGAATATTTGAAACACACCCCCATTTGGGGGGTCAGTCGCCCCCCTCTGGAATTGGATTGGGTGGTAAGAAAGGGTACAGAAAGGAAGAATTTGATTGTGGGGAATGGTAGTCCAGGTTGAGTACATGACGATGTCCAGGATTGATGGAGCTATAGCAGCTGATTTACAACGACTTGGGTGGTTTGTAGAAGAGGCTCAAATGATTGTAAGCAAATGCTGCTTTTTTAGGGTTGGCCAGAACCATATATATACGGTGTTTATACGGTATTTTTGGCAGGGAAATCACCAAATATTCGGTCATATACGGTGCATACATACGGTTCTGGCCAACCCTATGCTTTTTGTTTCCGGTGCATCTGACATTGTTTGGCAGCAAAGTGGTTTGCAAAGTGGTCGAAGCGCACCGTAGGTTTAATGTGTGGGTAAACTCACTTATGTTTGCCCACTATGTGTGCACACTATGCACGAGTGCTTTGTCAAGTGCATACTATGCACGAGTGCTTTGTCAAGTGCTCACTATGTGTGCACACCTTGCACGAGTGCTTTGTCGAGTGCTCACTATGTGTGCACACTATGCACGAGTGCTTTGTCGAGTGCTCACTATGTGTGCACACTATGCACGAGTGCTTTGTCAAGTGCTTACTATGCACGAGTGCTTTGTCGAGTGCTCACTATGTGTGCACACCTTGCACGAGTGCTTTGTCGAGTGCTCACTATGTGTGCACACTATGCACGATTGCTTTGTCAAGTGCTCACTATGCACGAGTGCTTTGTCGAGTGCTCACTATGTGTGCACACTATGCACGAGTGCTGTTATATTTGCACACGATGCACGAGTGCTTGCAGATGCGGCTTGTGGTTTGAACGGCATGATGGATGTACCTGTGTATGTGTACACATCAACAAACTTAAAGGCCAACGTGCTACCTGCACTTACATGCGCACACACACACACACACATCCACACACACAGGGCTTGCTGGAGATGATGTACTCCAGAATTGACGAGTGGGTCAACGCTTTCATCACAGATATGCAACAAATCGTCCCAAGTCTCCAGCAGGTAAGTGTGATTCTACCTTCTGTTTCTGTGATTCTGAAGAAGCTGAAAGCACCTAAATTTATTGAGAAATGAAGAAGCTAATGTTGTTCTGAATCGTTGCATATCGCATCGTCATTTTAGGCATTGTCACCACAGGTGTACGAATATGCGAGTCTGCACAGGCAAGCGAGCGCGGATGCTACACTTCAAGGCTGCAGTCAGCGGCAGATAGTGCTGGACTGTGTGAGAGTGCTGCATAGCGCTGTCCATCATGTGATTCATGTGAACTGCTGGACTGTGAACTGCTGGACTGTGATCCGCCGGACTGCTGAATTGAGAACTGCTGGACTGTAATCTGCTGGACTGTGTGAGAGTGCTGCATAGCGCTGTCCATCATGTGATTCATGTAAACTGCTGGACTGTGAACTTCTGGACTGTGATCCGCTGGACTGCTGGACTGATAACTGCTGGACTGTTGTCTGCTGGACTGTGTGAAAGTGCTGCATAGCGCTGTCCATCATGTGAATCATGTGAATCATGTAAATCATGTAAATCATGTAAGTCATGTAAGTCATGTAAATCATGTGATTCATGTGAATCATGTGTATCGTGTGAATCATGTGAACCATGATTTAGCCTCTGTCACTGTTGCAGAAGTTTTGGATTTCAGCCATTGTCAACTTTTATTTTGACTGTCGTGTTGGGATGGACTGTTCATTGCTATCGTGCGATGGATTCCAAAAACTTGTGTGCGCAACCTACTAGTAACCTTGAAACGAGTGATGCAGCAGCAGCAGCAGCACTCAACGCCTCTTTGAGTACCATGTGTTAATTGTCTCCGTTAAAACACATGCATGCACACATCCCAATTACCTTGCTGATTGCTTACGTTGCCAGCTCTAGAGTTACAGATAGGTACAAAGAAACAAATGCGTTTTTCCTTTTCTGCTATCACATTGATGCAGCAGCACGCATAGTGTGTGCACACGCAAACGTACATTGAGTTGTGCATGCACGCTGCAGATGCAGCCCATTGCCATGAAATGCATTCAACACGTAATGACACACATACATTATATACACGCAACACACATACGCACGCACACGCAAACATACATTGTATATTGCATGCACGCTGCAGCTGCAGCCCAGTGTCAGGAATTGCATTCAACACGTAATGACACACATACATTATATACATGCAACACACATACGCACGCACACGCAAACATACACGGTATTTCAACATGTAATGCCACACACACACATTATCGACTACACGCAACATTAATACACACGCACACTCACACACACATGCATTGTGTTTTGCATGCACACTGCAGATGCAGCCCAGTGCCAGGAAACGCCCAGGGACTCACAGCAGAGGGCGCCACAACCGGCACCACAACAGGTAAAATAAAACTGGGTAAAATTGTGTTGGCAACTCGTGTACCGTGCATACAAATTAGGGGGCGCCACAATTTGCACCACAATAGGTAGCTTCAGAAGATGTTGGCAATCGTTGGATCATATTACAAATATTTACTGACAGTGGTGCGATTGCATCATCTTACTCTCCCGTGCGAGTCATTATCATACGCTCACGGTAGCTCACATGAACATACACACACACAGAGACACATACACAGACACACACACAGACACACACACACGCACACACACACACACACGCACAATCACACACACGCACACAAACTCATTTTACTGACACGTGCAAATGCATACACACAATTAAACACACACACACACACTCACACAGACAAAAACAAACACACATACCTACACAATAACACAAAGGCACAGCCACAGGCCTAGGGTTGGGGGTGGGAACCCCACCTCAGCTTCAGTTACTCCCGACCCCAGCAGCCAACACAGCCAACACAGCCAAGGCAGCCCAAACAGCCAGTACAGCCAAAATAGTCAGTACAGCTCGTACAGTGGAAGCGCCAGTGGAGGTGGGAGGGGCAGGGGCAGCAAGATGAGCCCAGGTGTGTGTGTGTGTCTTTGAGCAAGCTTGTGTGTCTGTGTGTGTGTAAACCTGTGTGTGTGTGCGTGTGTGTGAGTGTATGTCAGTGAGTGTGAATGTTCTTGAATGTGTGCGTGTGTTTGCCGTTTCTCCCAGTAAGGCGTGTTCCTGCATTGTGTGAGTGTATGGCCGCAGCCTGTGTGTGCGGTCGGTGCAATTCTGCGTACACACACCCACAAATTGGTTGGAACGCACACTCAAGAGTCAGTATGCATCTCCAGTCCGTGTAGATTATATAATACATAGGTATATGCATACCTATATGTGCTACATATAATGATAAATGTTGAAATTTGATAATTAACTTCAACTTTGCGGTGATGCACATAGTATTTGTACATATAATGGTACATATAAATATAATGATACCTTAAAAAATGATCTATGCACACACAGTATGTATTGAAGTACACACACATACAGACTTGGTAACACTTATCAAGCAATGATCAGGGAAGAGGTTACCGCCGCTTTTGGTCAGCCAATGACGCACCCTACCGCCGGACTTGAATTGCGACCTTTAGCTGCCTGGAGTCTTTGCGTGCAGTTGAAACAACTTCACTCTGGAGCTTAGGGAAAGAAGCCATCATGCGGGCAATCAAAACCACCTCACGCTATAACCAAGGGAAAGAAGCCATCATGCGGGCAGTCAAAACCACTTCGCTCTAGAACTGAGGGAAATAAACCATCAGGCGCCCCCTGGCTTGACCAAAAATATACAGTGTATATATGGTGTTTTTGGCAGGGAAATCACCAATACACGGTGCATATGTTCATATGTATATTATATGGCTCTGGCCAACCTTGATATAAATTATACGGCTCTGGCCAACCCTAACCTTCAATGATCGGCAACCAAAGCCCCAATTTGCACTTACGTCATGCGCGCCAATTGCCTGTTTTTGACTCCATGTACAGACAAACTCCATGCGCAGACAGGACCCCCGCGAACCGCAACACGTGAGCCCTTGACATCTTCAGGAGATAAATCTTAATTTCTAGCGATCGGCACTTCAAGCCCCAATTCGCACTTACGTCATGCGGCAACCAAAGCCCCAATTTGCACTTGCATCATGCGCGCCAATTGCCTGTTTTTGACTCCATGTATAGACAAACTCCTTGCGCAGACAGGACCCCCGCGAACCGCAACACGTGTGCCCTTGACATCTTCAGGAGATGAATTTTAATTTCTAGCGATCGGCACTTCAAGCCCCAATTCGCACTTACGTCATGCGGCAACCAAAGCCCCAATTTGCACTTACGTCATGCGTCATGCGGCAACCAAAGCCCCAATTCGCACTTACGTCATGCGGCAACCAAAGCCCCAATTTGCACTTACGTCATGCGTGTCAATTTCCTGTTGTCGACTCCATGCACAGACGGCACGCCCACCAGCCGCAACACCCACAGCTCTGGCAGCTCCAACAACGGGCCCTCTATGCACAGAGTCATCACAAGCGCCTCAGGAGGAGAGAGCAAAGCTGTCAACACCAACACTGTCAGCAGCAGCACTAACGTCGCCGACACCAACGCCGCCAGCACCAGCACCAACATCGCCAACTCCAGCACCAGCACCGCCAGCACCAGAACTAATGCCACCAACACCAGCACCAACGCTGCTAGCAGCTGCTTTAAGCACGCCAATGGCAAGCACGCGGATGGGAGCAGCACAAGTAGCAAGGCTTTAGCAGGCCAAGCCAGCACCACCCCCAACTCGAACAAACACACAGGGGCTAAAGCTGACACGCCTAAAGTCGCTGTCGCCCTCAGAAATGCAGCGCAAAACGAAGGGTCTCCTCCTTCGGGGTCGGTAGCAGCTGGAGCAGCAGCAGCGGCAGCAGCAGCAGCAGCAGCAGCAGCAGCAGCAGCGGCAGCAGCAAACGAGGCTGGACCACCATCAACTCTTGCAAATGCTCCAAGGGTGGAGCCCTCCTCCTCCTCCGGAACCTGCTCTCAACAGCAGCAGCCTGCAGGGGGGGTTGTTAGCAGCGCCAGCAAACCCCCACGGCCTTCTCCCAATCTGGTGTATAAGCGAGGTAGGCAAGGTGGGGTTGGAGGTAGGCAAAGCAGAGGGTTAAAGGTTGGCTGTTAGAGGGTCTGGTTTGCGGCAGGTGCTTCATGTTTCATGTGTAGGGTTGACCAGAACCATATATATTATATATATATTGTAGATACGGTATTTTTGGCAGGGATATCACCAAATGTACGGTCATATACGGTGTTTTATATACGGCTCTGGCCAACTCTATTCATGTGGCAACAAGTTTCGTGTGTGCACAATGTGTTATGGTGAGCGCATGCACATGTGCCCACTTGTGCGTGACATGTGCTTCATGTGTAGGGTGGCCTGGACTGTTTGTGTGATTTTGCACACGTGTGTATATATTTATACATGCCATAAACATATATATATAATATATAAACATATATATACCGTAAACATATACCGTCAAACATAGATGCATAGGTTTGGACTTTGCACCACATATTTAACCCCCGTATGTTATCCATCAAATTGCTTAGAAGGAACACTTGAAAACATATGTATACTTGCAGTCGTGTTTAAATGGCATAAATACAGATGTGTACAGGTGCATGTAGGTGTATATATATATGCATACAGTCCTGGCTAACCCTATTGATGAGTCATGTGTTCAGCTAGCCCTGACTAACCCTATTAATGAGTCATGTGTTCAGCTAGCCCTGGATGACCCTATGAATGAGTCATGTGTTCAGCTAGGGATGTAAGCATACAATCGCTTCAATGTTCTTCGGGCCAACAACGCACGGATGCGCAGAGCCCCTCTGGCGACATCAACACCTCTTTTCCCTCCATGCTTTTGTGTGCTATGCGTGCCCAACCAACTGCTTTTCAGGCCAACAACGCACGGATGCGCAGAGCCCCTCTGGCAACATCAACACCTCTTTTCCCTCCATGCTTTTGTGTGCTATGCGTGCCCAACCAAACGCTCTTCGGGCCAACACTGCACGCTTGCGCGGAACCCTTCTGGCATCGGCAAACCCGCTCTTTCCTCCATGCTTTGTCCTCAATACATGCCCAACCAACTGCTTTTCAGGCCAACAACGCACGGTTGCGCAGAGACCCTCTGGTAAGATCAACTCTGGCAACATCAACACCTCTTAACCCTCCATGCCCTTGTGTGCTATGCGTGCCCAACCAAATGCTTTTCAGGCCAGCACCGCACGATTGTGCAGAGCCCCTCTGGTAATGGCAGCAGCAGCCGACCCAGCTCTGCCAGCAACGTCAAGAGTGCAGGCCACGCCGATGGTGCTGCCAGCAACGTTAGGAGTGCAGGCCACGCCGATGGTGCTGGGGGTGGGAGTGGTGCCACACCAAAAGGTGGCGGAACACCAAATAGTTCTGGCAGTGCTCATACGGCCCAAAAGCGCCGACTGACGGAGGATGCAGAGGATGGTGTGGGACAGGTGAGTTGTGCACTTTTAAGAATGGTGGGTCTGTTGGGGTGTGCTTTCAGAAATGGTTTTCAGATTTTGGTGGGTCAGGTGAGGTGTGCTTTCAGGATTAGTGGGTCTGATGAGGTGTGCATTCTCAAGAATGGTGGGTCAGGTGAGGTGCACTTTCAGGACAGGTGGGTCGGGTGAGGTGTGCTTTCAGGACTAGTGGGTCAGGTGAGGTATATGTGCACTTTCAAGAATGGTGGGTCTGTTGGGGTGTGCTTTCAGAAATGGTGGGTTAGGT
>Ga0307968_1002185_pt1 | contig 16223 bp, 17 predicted proteins | sample OrgLakmetagen650_FD_201834 | JGI IMG/M metagenome (GOLD analysis project Ga0307968, IMG submission 201834) | Saline water microbial communities from Organic Lake, Antarctica - #650 | ecosystem: Environmental > Aquatic > Non-marine Saline and Alkaline > Saline | place: Antarctica: Organic Lake... | reverse complement strand
GGTGTGGGTGTGGGTGTGGATGTGGGTGTGGGTGTGGGTGTGGGTGCGGGTGCGGGTGCGGGTGCGGGTGCGGGTGCGGGTGTGGGTGTGGGTGTGGGTGTGGGTGTGGGTGTGGGTGTGGATGGCTGATTGGTGGATCTTGAAATCCATTGTCACATTTGCGTTTCAGTGCTTTTGGCTTTAGGCCTTTGAAGAAACATAGCAGAGGTAATAAAGACACCTGATGTAATAAGGATACCAGATGCAATAAGGACACCTGATGTAATAAGGACACCTGATGTAAAAGGACACATGATGTAATAAGGGCACCAGATGTAATAAGGACACCTGATGCAATAAGGACACCAGATGCAATAAGGACACCAGATGCAATAAAGGATGCCTCATGCAATAAGGATGCCTGTTGCAATAAGGATACAGGTAAAGCCAAGGATGGGTGACCATGAGCATTATTTATCATATTTAAGGGTTGGCCAGAAACAAATATCTACACCGTATCTGACCGTTTTTGTGGTGAACTCTTTTCTAAGAACACCGTGTATACCTACACTTAATATACATACACAGTTGTAGGGTTCCGGACAACCCTACAATTATATATGTATACATAGTGTGGGTATACACGGTGCGTTTAGCATAAATGCTGACTTGCGAGGTGGTTTGTTTGCAGCGACAAAATTTGGGCGATGTTCAACCGTGTGGGAACGCATGCCTGCATGAGATGCTCAACCGTGTGGGAAGTTCAACCGTGTGGGATGTGAGATGCTAAAATGTGTGGGAACGCGTTTGTGAGTGGATGTGAGATGTTAAACCGTGTGGGAACGCATGCGTGGATGTGAGTGGATGTAAGATGTTCAACCGTGTGGGAACGCGTCTGTGAGTGGATGTGAGTGGATGTAAGATGTTCAACCGTGTGGGAACACGTCTGTGAGTGGATGTGAGATGTTGAACCGTGTGGGAACGCATGCGTGCACGAGATGTTCAACCGTGTGGGAGCGCATGCATGCACAAAGCCAGGCTAGTTCATTTGTATGCCCACGGTTTTGAGCCGCGTGGAGTAGACGCAGCCATTGGCGTGTCTGCATGTCATTGATGTATTCACACGTCATTGGCTTAGACAAAGCCATTGACATATTTAGCTGTTCACGTACCCGCGTGTCATTTTGGTGTAGACGCAGCCATTGACGTAATGACATGCCACTGAGATATGCACATGCCATTGACGTATTGACATGCCACTGAGATATTCACATGCCATTGACGTAATGACATGCCACTGAGATATTCACATGCCATTGACGTATTGACATGCCACTGAGATATCCACATGCCGTTGACGTATTGACATGCCACTGAGATATGCACATGCCATTGACCTAATGACATGCCACTGAGATATTCACATGCCATTGACGTAATGACATGCCACTGAGGTATTCACATGCCATTGACGTATTGACGTGCCACTGAGGTATTCACATGCCATTGACGTATTGACATGCCATTGAGATATTCACATGCCATTGACCTAATGACATGCCACTGAGATATTCACATGCCATTGACGTAATGACATGCCACTGAGATATTCACATGCCATTGACGTAATGACATGCCACTGAGATATTCACATGCCGTTGACGTATTGACATGCCACTGAGATATTCACATGCCATTGACGTAATGACATGCCACTGAGATATTCACATGCCATTGACGTATTGACATGCCACTGAGATATGCACATGCCATTGACCTAATGACATGCCACTGAGATATTCACATGCCATTGACGTAATGACATGCCACTGAGGTATTCACATGCCATTGACGTATTGACGTGCCACTGAGGTATTCACATGCCATTGACGTATTGACATGCCATTGAGATATTCACATGCCATTGACCTAATGACATGCCACTGAGATATTCACATGCCATTGACCTAATGACATGCCACTGAGATATTCACATGCCATTGACGTAATGACATGCCACTGAGATATTCACATGCCGTTGACGTATTGACATGCCACTGAGATATCCACATGCCATTGACGTAATGACATGCCACTGAGATATTCACATGCCATTGACGTATTGACATGCCACTGAGATATTCACATGCCATTGACGTATTGGCATGCCACTGAGATATTCACATGCCATTAACGTAATGACATGCCACTGAGATATCCACATGCCGTTGACGTATTGACATGCCACTGAGATATGCACGTGCCATTGACGTATTGACATGCTACTGAGATATTCACATGCCATTGACGTATTGACATGCCACTGAGATATTCACATGCCATTGACGTAATGACATGCCACTGAGATATTCACATGCCATTGACGTATTGACATGCCACTGAGATATCCACATGCCATTGACGTATTGACATGCTACTGAGATATCCACATGCCATTGACGCATGACGTGTCGTTCTCTGATTCACAGTCCCAAGCAGACATCGTCTCAGACAAGCAGGGCCTGGCGTCTCGGTTCGCGACTTTTGTGCAAGGCTCCATGGCAGCATCCTGCCACGGAGACAAGGTGATGGTCCAAGCAAGCCAGGAGCTTTGGAGAGAAATGCTCCAGGTGTGTGCCTTGTTGTGTGTGTGTATGTGTGCGTAAGTGTGTGTGCGTGTGTGCAAGAGGTCTCAGGTGCCGGCAACACATTAGTGCAACACATGGGTGAGAGCTGCTGGGAGGGGTGTGCTCTTTTGTAGCTTGTGTGGAACCCGTGTGCTACACTTGTTAGGAATGATTGTTGACAATTACTTTCGTGTGTGTGTGTGTGTGTCTGTGTGTGTGTGTGTGTGCAGGTGGTTTCAGCTGCCAGCAACGCCCTAGTGCAACATGTGGGCGAGAGCTGCTGGGAGGAGGGTGCTTTGCTATCGCACTTGTGGAATCTTCATGTTGGACTTATCACGGGTGGCATGGAAAGTGCCAACAACATCGCATTCCATGCGGAAGTGGAGGTGGAGCAGTTGCGAGGGCAGGTTAAGAGGTGTGTGTTTGTGTGTGTTTGTGTTAATGCGGTGTGAGTGAGAGTGTTAACGTACGTGTGTAGAGCTGTTTGTGGGTGTATAAGTGATTCTTTGTATCTGTGTGTGTGTCATACGGTCATTTGGGGCGTTCAATACGGTAAAAAACGCGTTAAATACGAAATATGCGTATATTGTACGGTACTTATATCACCGCGTACCGCAAACGTTTTTCACCCCCTCGCGGTGTGTCGGGAGCAATTTAAATAACTAAGTCACAAGGGCCTCGCAAAGCTCGCATTGCAATAATTAGTTTATTTTAAGCATGAACGGGGACACGCCGGGAAAGCCTCCCCTCAAGGGGACAAACAGCCTGGAGGCCCTCTCTTGGGGAGAAAGGACACCAAGAGGAAGGGCGTCTTCAGCCCCTTCACATGCGCATGCATGCACACGTGCCTGCACGCACACACACACACACAAGTGTATACGCACGCACGCACGCACGTACGCACACAACCGTATACTCACGCACGCACGTACACAACGCACGCACGCACGTACGCGCACGCACACACACATACATACGTGCACGCACACAAATAGACACACACCTAAGCGCACGGACGCACACATGTGCACGCACGCACACACGCGCGTGCACACACACATGCATATGCACACACGCAGTGCACACGTTGCGTGCATGATGGGCTTTGCCAATTTATAAGCGTCGCTAGCAACGCTCCCACACTTGTCCTCTTTAACAGAGCATTCCAGTGTAACATTGGAGATATGTGAATCAACATTTGTCTGTAAATATGAGCCAAAATGACCCTTTGGCCTTTGGTGCAAAAAAAGCCGATTTCCAGCCTTTCACAGTACCGTATTTTACCGTATATATGGTCCAAGAATGTATAAATACTCTTCTACACTGTATAACCGTACTGTACCGTATAACCGTACACTGTACCGTACACCGTACTGGCGCAACACTGGTAATATTGTGTGTGTGTGTGTGTGTGTGAGTGTGTGAGTGTGTGTGTGTGTGAGTGTGTGTGCGCATCCCAGCAAGAGCTAATGCCACAGAGATATCCATTTTCTAAAGTACAGTCGGTATTTTGCCTTGTCAGCCGTACAACCGACATACAAATCCTGCCATGTGTGTACCATACAGACTCCAATCTGGACACACACAGCCACCCACACCCACCCACACCCACACACTCCCACACACACCCACACACACCCACACACACTAAAAGTCAGTTTGTCTTACACCCTGTCCAGTTTTAGGATGCTCTTTGTGATGTATGTACGCATTTATGTACAAAGCACACAAATAACAGAAAAATCACTCTTTTGTGATGTCTGTACGCGTTTGTGCACGCAGCACGGATTGACAGAAAAATCACTCTTTTGTGATGTCTGTACGCGTTTGTGTACAAAGCACACAAATGACAGAAGAATCACTCTTTTGTGATGTCTGTACGCGTTTGTATACGCAGCACAGAGTTACGGAATAATCATTAATTTATGATGTCTGTACGCGTTTGTGCACGCAGCACACAAAAGACAGGAAGATCACTCTTTTGTGATGTCTGTACGTGTTTGTGCACGCAGCACGGATTGACAGAAAAATCACTATTTTGTGATGTCTGTACGCATTTGTGTACGAAGCACACAAATGACAGAAAAAATACTCTTTTGTGATGTCTGTACGCGTTTGTATACGCAGCACGGAGTGACGGAATAATTAGGGCTTGCTAGAACCGTATGTATGCACCGTATATGACCGTATATTTATTGATTTCTCTGCCAAAAATACCGTATATACACCGTTATATGGTTCTGGCCAACCCTAGGAATAATCACTCTTTGCTCTTGCCGTACAGGCTAGATCCCTTTGTCGAGTGGGACAAGGTGGCCCAAGAGGAGCTCGTCGTCCAAAGAGCCACCCTGGCCGAGCAGGGCGCTTTGCTGCATCTAGCCTGCGCTGAGCGTGATGCGCTGCTGCGTGAAAATGACAAGATTATTGCGCACTACAAGAAGGTGGGGGCTATCAATGCTGTACACAGGTTTGCGCGGGTGGCAGGGCCGTTGGCTGGGGCTGGGCTGGGGGCGCTTGGGGGGCGACTTCGGCTGCAGCTCCCTTTCTCACGTACTTATTTCCCATCTTAAAACTAAGCTGCCAACTATCTAAGGCACAAGCATAAAAAGGATGGTTAGCACAGCGCAAGCTGTGCCAAGAGAGTACTAACTGACGTTCGGTTGCACTCGCCTTCAAGAACTAGAGTACTTCTGCGAGTACTCAGCAGTTTGCTGCTGCGTGAAAACGACAAGATTATTGCGCACTACAAGAAGGTGGGGGCTATCAATGCTGTACACAGGTTTGCTGCTGCGTGAAAATGACAAGATTATTGCGCACTACAAGAAGGTGGGGGCTATCAATGCTGTACACAGGTTTGCTGCTGCGTGAAAATGACAAGATTATTGCGCACTACAAGAAGGTGGGGGCTATAAATGCTGTACACAGGTTTGCTGCTGCGTGAAAATGACAAGATTATTGCGCACTACAAAAAGGTGGAGGCTATCAATGCTGTACAGAGGGTTTATGCGTTAGGACATGAGACAGTAGGTGTTGAGCGTGCTGCGCTGCTGTGTGAGAATGGCCGTAAATCACCGCACACTGCTAGAAAAGTGGGGTTCCCTTGTGCGCATAATGGCAAAACATCAAGGCACTGGTAAACGGCTTTACACCAAACAAAATAAGGCCTGTGCGATTGATGAATTGATGTGTGTTGATGCCCAGTATTTGATCATTTCTCAAAACTAGTGTGATTGATGAATTGATGTGTGTTGATGCCCAGTATTTGATCACTTCTCAAAACTAGTGTGATTGATGAATTGATGTGTGTTGATGCCCAGTATTTGATCACTTCTCAAAACGTGTGGGCCCATGCATCACTCCCACCATTTCACTTTTGGAATACTGCATCACCCCCACCATTTCACTTTCGAAATACTCGTACACACAACCTCTCTTATTGGTACTCTTCAATTTCTGCCCCATCATGGCTACTATTATCTAGTTTTAGTTGTAGTCTTAGTTTAGTTTGGATTACAAAGGCATTCAACCTGGAATGGCTACTGTTATCTAGTTTAGTCTTAGTTTAGTTTGGATTACAAAGGCATTCAACCTGGAATGGCTACTAATATCTAGGGTTGTCTAAAACCCTACGGTGTATAGACGGTATTTCTGGCAGGGAATTACTGAATGTACGGTCATATACGGTGCCTTCGCAGAAACCATAAGTAAGAGTGAGGTTACTAGCAAAAATAACCATGGGAGAAAGGGGAGCAGGTAGTGTCAGCCAAGAACAATTGGCAGCCAAGAACAATTGGAAGAAATTGCATATACGGTTCTGGCCAACCCTACAAATACCATACCCATGTAGAATAAATGATCTTGACACAAGCAACTGGTTCAAAAACACAGGAGATGCGTCGTGTACGGCATGAGCAGCGACGCGGTGCTTGGCGCTTGGCTAAGAAACTGAAGAATACGCAAGACCAGCTGGTGCTTATGCAGGTGGGTTACAGAGTGGGCTGCGCAATGCTTTGTTTGATGTTAATGAGATTGAGGAAAAAGAGTTTGCATGAGTAGCTGTTGTTCATGCAGGTGGGCTACAGAATGGGCTGCGCAATGCTTTGTTTGATGTTAATGAGATTGAGGATAAAGAGTTCGCATGAGTAGCTGTTGTTAATGCAGATGGGCTGTTGAGTGAGCTGCGCAATGCTTTGTTTAATGTTAATGAGTTCGAGGTTAAAGAGTTTGAGGATAAAAAGAGTTTGCGTGAGTTACTGGTGTTGAATTAAGTGGGCTGCAGTGTGATGCGCACATTTTATTTTTGATGGTGATAAGTTCAGATGGCATTCAAAATCTTGCAAAACCAGCTGGTGCTGATGAATGTGAGCTGTGATGTGATCTGTGGCTTATCATCAGCAAGTGTTGGTGATGATGTGTGGAGCTAGGAAGGTTAGAGTGTGTGCAAGACCAGCTGATGCTGATGCAGGTGGTGTGTGGTGTTTGTAGCACAGTACAGTACATCCACACGATATGCAACAGATCAGTCGAGTTGCTGCGGAAGTAAAACGTGTAGGGCTCTGTGTAGTGCATTGGTCTGGTGTGCAAACTTGAAGCCGTTCAACACCACCTTGTCACTGTATTTACCTTGATGTGATTCTTATCGCACATCACATGGATGCACACACCTACCGCATATGCCTACTGCACATCACATGAATGCGCACTCCTCCGCACACCATCACATGAATGCACACTTCCTACCGCACACTATGCCTGCACACTCCTACTGCACATCATCACATGAATGCACACTACAAGACCACGTGTGTACTTGTGTGTACGCAATTCGGTTTGGAACCTGCACGTGGGCCGACCATTTATGCAACGCGGTTTTTGCGCTTTTTGTACTGTGGGTGTGCCGACTAAAATCATGCGTGTAGAAATTTCCACGCATACATCAGCAAGATCACATGTGGCGTGCCAATTCCTGCATTCTGCAAGAGGGCGTGCCTGTAACATGCTCAACGTGACAACGGGCATGTGCGTGTGCTGCTGCGTTGCAGAGAGACCGTCAGTCCTTGCTGGACGCTGTGACGTATACGAGGGGCCAAGCTTTTGACATGGTTGGCGTGGTGACGAGCGTCAACAAGCAGTTCCAGCACCTGCAGCGAGGGCACGCAGGGGTGTGGTTTTGCAGCTACATGCATTTTACCAGTTTATGAAGTGTCAAAAACAGTGTCGACAAGCAGTTCCAGCACCTGCAGCAAGGGCAGGCAGGGGTAAGGTTTTGCAGCTGCATGCATTTTACCAGTTTATGAAGTGTCGAAAACAATGTCGACAAGCAGTTCCAGCACCTGCAGCAAGGGCAAGCAGGGGTAAGGTTTTGCAGCTGCATGCGTTTTACCAGTTTATGAAGTGTCAAAAACAGTGTCGACAAGCAGTTCCAGCACCTGCAGCAAGGGCAGGCAGGGCTAAGGTTTTGCAGCTGCATGCATTTTACCAGTTTATGAAGTGTCGAAAATAATGTCGACAAGCAGTTCCAGCACCTGCAGCGAGGGCAGGCAGGGGTAAGGTTTTGCAGCTGCATGCATTTTACCAGTTTATGAAGTGTCGAAAACAATGTCGACAAGCAGTTCCAGCACCTGCAGCAAGGGCAGGCAGGGGTAAGGTTTTGCAGCTGCTTGCATTGTACCAGTCATTAGATATCGTGGACAGTGTCAATGAGCTGCGCCGGCATTTATGTAGGCTAACCTGTGCGCAGAAGTGAGCTGGCGTCCATTTTCTAAAATCATCTTTGCTACTGCTGCTACAATGTGTGACTGCACACATGAAAGCGAGCTTTGTTGGCGTTCAATTTAACTTTCAGCGTACGGGTCCACAACAGTGAAGGGAATTGCTGCTGCTGCTTCCGCTACAGTCTGACAGCACGCGTGTAAAGATATGCTGCATTGTGGGGCTTAACTTTACTTTTAAACCCACGCCACCTTGCACAATAGAGATATCTCCGAACGATTTGGCATTTGAATGCAATTATAATGTCTAACTGCAGATACTGGAAGCAGAGGGCTTCAGCGTGGCTGATTTGCTTGTCATTGAGGATGGGTTGAGGTCAATGGCGGCCACGGCAACGCGAGTACAAGAGGTCAACAAGGAAGCAGAAGACCAGTACTTCCAGGTGATGGCTGTGTCTTTCACAGGCTTTATAAGTGTGGGCAGTCAGGGTAGCATGTGTTGCCTAAAACGAGGAGGCAGAAGGCCAGTACTTCCAGGTGATGGCTTTGTCTTTTGCAGGCTGTAGAAAGTGCGGGCGGTCAGGGTAGCAAGCGTAAGTTTTGCCTAAAACGAGGAGGCAGAAGGCCTGTACTTCCAGGTGATGGCTTTGTCTTTCATAGGCTGTAGAAGGTGCGGGCGGTTAGGGTAGAAAGCGTAAGTTTTGCCTAAAACGAGGAGGCAGAAGGCCAGTACTTCCAGGTGATGGCTTTGTCTTTCATAGGCTGTAGAAGGTGCGGGCGGTTAGGGTAGCAAGCGTAAGTTTTGCCTAAAACGAGGAGGCAGAAGACCTGTACTTCCAGGTGATGGCTGTGTCTTTTGGAGGCTTTATAAGTGTGGGCAGTCAGGGTAGCATGCGTAAGTTTTGCCTAAAACAAGGAGGCAGGAGCCACAGGACATAAATGCGATTTGTTGGTAGTGGTAAAAGTTGTAATTAAATAATTCATGGATTCAATCGTTGAGCATAACGCAAGATCAATTGAGGCAGTGAACCTGCTCTTTTCTGGCATAGATAAAGCAAAAAACCTTCCTTATCTTTACATGGCTGGAGCTTGCTTGTAATCATTGCCTATACTAATTGCCTAATAATTGCCTTCTTTTAAACCCAGAAAGACTGTTTTTCAACCATTCAATGCACTTGTAACGATATAAAGGAGCTCGCAGGTGAAGGATAAAGTATATGGTTGGCCAGAACTGTATGTATGCACCATATATGATTTTATATTTAGTGAATTCCCTGCCAAAAATTCCGTATATACACCGTATATGTATGGTTCTGGCCAACCCTAATAAAGTACCTTACTTTCGACAGATTCAACGCTGATTGAGGAGCAAGGTTCCACAGTCTCTAATTGCTTTTCTTCAATGATGCCAACACAGATTGAGGAGCAAACATTTTGTATGGTGGACGCACCATACCTCCAAGGGTGCCAACGCAGATTGAGGAGCAAGGCTCCACAGTCTCTAATTGTTTTACTTCAATGATGCCAACGCAGATTAAGGAGCAAACGCACTGCATTACCAAGTGCCTTGTTCCAAGCAATGCCAATGTGGATTGAGACACAAATATCTTGAAAAACTAATTGCCTTGTATTGAACTATGCCAATGCAGATCGAGGAACAAGTCACAGCAGTCATTGCCAAGGATGACTTCGCTGACGACGAAGTGGAGGCTATCATGGCAGGTAATGCTTCACAGACCAAATCAATAAAAATACGAAGGAGATAGAATAATGTGCACAATAAAGAAAAATTACTCCCCACATCGATAAATAAATGGAGGTACTTATGTGCCATGTGCCAATAGATGTTAATCCTTATTCATGCGTTCCAAATTACGTCAATGCTTACAAATGCAATGCCCCTGGCAAACATTTACCCGCCAGCATGCTCACCCTTGCCTGCTTTGCTGGTCTTGCACATACAGACAGTGCTACAGCATTGCTGCAATGATGGTGCTTTTCTGATCCTAGCGCACGTGAATAGGCTCACGCCTAAGCAAGCTTCATTGCTCAACCGCAACTTGTTTTGTGTATCTTTGTGGGCCATGCATTACCATAATCCACTTATTGTATGCATGCCACAGCCCATCCACTTTCTTTGCATTTTTGTAGGCCACACATTGCCATAATCCATTTATATTGTGCATGCCACAGTCCATCCACCTCAATCACAATGTCAGCATGCACAGCTGTCTTATTGCGTGCCTGTCGCAGTCTATCCACTTAGGTTACAATGTCTCGGCACACAGCTGTTTGCATGCACTCCATTGTTGCTGTTTTCACTGGACACTTACAACGGCAGCATGCACATTTGTAGGCGCACACGCACAGGCGAAGATCCTGACAACTGCACTCAAGAGCGCCCTGTTTGCTTGTTGTACACAAAGGCTTGTTTCCTGTAGGTCCTCCATTTTGATATAACGGCTGTGTGCATGCTCATACTGTGGAGATTCTGACAAAGGCGTGGAGGAAGAACTCGTGTGTTCTTTCTTCACAAAATTATCAGCTTGTTTCTGTAGACTGTAGGTTTGGAGTCGTAATTACATATGGCTGTACACGCACACACACACACACACACACACGCAAACACACACACGCACACACACACACACACACACACACACACACACACACAGGTGGAGATCCTGACAAAGGCACGGAGGATCAGCGAGCTGAGGCCATTGCAAAAGAGGTGAGGGGAGGAGTGTGGAATGTGCACATGGAGCTTATTGAACAGCTCCGCATGCACTATGCTGCAAACTTGTCTAAACTAACAACAACGCTCGTTAGGAGCCAGTTAAAGGCCAAGCCTGCAACCCTTCTGGCTTCCATTGAACCCCTTCTGATTTAGTGGTGGAGTTCTGATCCTCATTGATATCTGATCCTCATTGATAAATAATTAGAGTTAGGTTTAGGATCCTCGTTGGCAAAATTTCTCTTTCGGTGAGGGAGGTGCTTTACAGTGCGTGATACCAAATTAACTCCTCTCCCTCATTGAATGTGAAAAATGAATTTTTTTTACTGCCAGCTTAGTTGTTCTTGTCTAAAAATTGTGGTGAGTTGGCGTGCCTTGCTTTGCACGCAGTAATTTGGAGGCTTTCCTTTTAGTGCATCCTGATGATTGCGTGTGCAAGCTTGTTTGAAGATATGCGTCACACATATTGTGTGTGCAAGCTTGTTTGAAGATATGCGTCACACCTATTGTGTGTGCAAGCTTGTTTGAAGATATACGTCACACCTCTTGTGTGTGCAAGCTTGTTTGAAGATATGCATCACACATATATCTACACAGTGTAACAATGTGTATAAACGCTTTCCAGCATTGAAATTAGATAAAAACACTGTGCACTTGAATGATCTTGGTCCCTGCTTAGACGTAGTGCGCTCCCTCAACACAGCGTACACCCTAAACACAGCGGAACACTGTGTTGAGAAGCTTCCTAGCTATGAAGTAAAATAAAACACTGTGCATTTGATTGATCCTGGTCCCTTCTTTGACGTAGTGCGCACCCTCAACACAGCATAGGTTTCTTTTCCTCGTAATTATTTCAACTGCCACCTCATGAAGGAACACAGGACAGTAGACACACCATATCTTTAATTTTGACCCACCCTAAACATGGCTCATTCTCCTCTGCATCATGCGTCTGCATCATGCGGCTGAATCATGCGTCTGCATGTTGCATCATGCGGCTGAATCATGCGTCTGCATCATGTGTCTGCATCATGCGTCTGCATCATGCGTCTGCATGTTGCATCATGCGTCGGCATGTTGGGGGTGCCATTTGGAGGTCCAGATCAAATTGATGTCATGTCACCACAAGCACATGCTGTAGGGTCGTTAGTGTTTAGGATTTAGAATTTAGGGTTTAGGGTTTAGGGTTTAGGGTTTAGGGTTAAGGGTTTAGGGTTAGGGGTTTAGGGATTCATTGCTGGCATGTGTCAGAGCAGCTTTCAAAACGCCCGGGCTTCTTTCAAACGACTGAGCCGTACTGCTTCCCTCCTGCGTTTTGGAGAAACGCTTGCTATGTTTGTGAAGCTCGCCACTTAGTCTGTCTGCCAGGGAAATTAGGCTTCATTCAGAAGTGCAGGTGCATTCAAGTCTCTGACAGGTGTGTTTTCACGTCACTTCGTTTTTGGACCTAGATATCGCCTTCGTGAAGATGCGAAGACCCAACAGGATAGCAGACCACGCTTCTGAGCAGGTGGCTTTGATATGGGAGGGAATCATCACACATATTTGGCTTGAAGGCCACATGTTTTTATTACCTCAGTCCTGCAGGATGAATCTCAACTCCGGAAGAAAGCGCAGGACGCGCGCGGTTTTGAATTCACGAGTCGTGGTATTACTTTGTGCAATTGCATTCGTCTGTGTCTGCAGGATGAAGCTCGACTCCAGAAGGAACAGCAGGAGCAGACCAAAAAGGAAGAGGAAGCGCGGATCATTGCTGTGATCAAGGAGGCTGAGCTTGAGCATTTGGCAAGGGTGGGTGAGGTCAAACAGTTTTGTCCTGTTACCGAGCGTTTGGCATAGGTGGGTTGGGCCATACAGTTTCATCGTACTGCCGAGCGTTTGGCATAGGTGAGTGGGGCCATACAGTTGTGTCTTCCTGCCGAGCGCTTGGCAAGGGTGGGTGAGGTTAAACAGTTTCATCCTACTGCCGAGCGTTTGGCATAGGTGGGTGGGGCCAAATAGTTGTGTCTTCCTGCCGAGCGCTTGGCAAGGGTTGGTGAGGTTAAACAGTTTCTTCCTACTGCAGAGCGTTTGGCAAGGGTGGGTGAGGTCAAACAGTTTCGTCCTACTGCTGAGCGTTTGGCGAGGGTGGGTGATGACAGACAATTGCGTCCTGTTGCCGAGCATTTGGCAAGGGTGGGTGAGGTCAAGCAGTTTTGTCCTACTGCTGAGCGTTTGGCGAGGGTGGGTGGGTCAAACAATTGCGTCCTGTTGCTGTGGCAACGGGTGTCAAGGTTTGTGGGGTCAAACAATCGCGCCCTGTCGCTGTGGCAACGGGTGTCAAGGATTGTAAGGTTGAAGTTTGTGGGGTCAAACAATTGCGTCCTGTCGCTGTGGCAACGGGAGTACTAATTGTAAAGTTGAAGTTTGTGGGGTCAAACAAGCGTCCTGTTGCTGTGGCAACGGGTGTCAAGGATTGTGGGGTCAAACAATTGCGTCCTGTCGCTGTGGCAACGGGAGTGCTAATTGTCAGGTTGAAGTTTGTGGGGTCAAACTATTGCGTCCTGTTACTTGGGCAACGGGTGTCAAGGTTTGTGGGGTCAAACATTTGCGTCCTGTCGCTGTGGCAACAAGAGTACTAATTGTAAGGTGGAAGTTAGTGAGTCTGAGTTCCAGCAGGTGGGAAAGCTGGGTAGAATGTAGATCAACTGATGTTGTTGCCGTCTGATTATTCTGGTAATGGTGATAGGAGTGTTGTGGTTATGTTGATAGAGGTGATAGGGGTATGTTGATAGGGGTGTGGGGTATGGTGATAGGGGTGTTGTGGTTATGTTGAGGGGTTTTGTGGTAATGGTGATAGGGGTGTTTTGTGTGCGGGCTTGGCCACTGAAGATGGTGGGTTAGGAGAGTTTCAGTGTGCTTATTTGCTGGGCTGGCCGGAGCTATACACGTATATGTCTGCAGTGTGTGTATTTGGTACTACGAGGGAACTTTCCATCCATGTGGTTCTTTTTGGTGTCCAGTCAAAGTACGCTCTGGCTGATCCTAATTGTTTGTGCTGTTCAAGAATTTTCCATCTACATCTGTGTTTGTGGTGCACGGTCAAAGTACGCTCTGGCTAGTTTTGTTTATTGTGCTGTTCAAGAACTTTCCACCTACATGTTTGTTTGTGGTGCACGGTCAAAGTACGCTCTGGCTAGTTTTGTTTATTGTGCTGTTCAAGAACTTTCCATCTACATGTTTGTTTGTGGTGCACGGTCAAAGTACACTCTGGCTAGTTTTGTTTATTGTGCTGTTCAAGAACTTTCCATCTACATGTTTGTTTGTGGTGCACGGTCCAAGTACACTCTGGCTGATCCTATTTGTTTGCGCTGTTAAAGGCAGTGACGCAATAACGTAGGGTTACAGTAGCTGGTGTTCTTTGCAAACCCGCATCTGAAGACGTGGCACTGTGCTGAGCACATGCTTCTTTAAAATTGCAGCACCTCAAACCCCTCAAGCATTTCTGTTTCTGCCCCACTCTCACCTCTTTATGCTTTAAAAGGAGGTCAGTATGGTCTGATAGCTGTGATATGAGCATGTGTGCACGCTATGTTCCTCACATAAAAAGTAAGTTCTTGCATTCACACATAGGAGGCAGCTGCGGCAGCAGAAGAGAAGAAGGCGGCAGCAGCAGCCCAGGCAGATTCAGCACCGGAAGGAACGGCAGCAGCTGAAACTGAGGCAGCCGAAACAGCAGCTGCAGAATCAGCAGCAGCAGAAGATGCAGCTGCTGAAATTTCAGCAAATGAGGCAGCGTTGGGCGACCCTTCCACTTTGTCGAATTCTTCTAAAGAGCTAGCACCGCAACAAGGAGTATCTTGCCAGACCAGCCGTCTGAACTCTCCTGCACTCACCAGGTTAGCAAAGGCACACACAATGCGCCACACGCATTAAATACACTGGAGGGGGAGCATGCAAAAAACTCATTCAACCGATGTTTAGGCTTACATGTGGCGCATGTTTACGCAAACTAATATTTATACATAGAGGGATGCACTCATATAATTCGGTGTTTACTAACACACACACCCACTTACAAGAGCACACAAACACCAAAAGCCAGGGCATACTTGCATGCCGTACGTAAAGAATATCACCGCCTCTAATTGATGTTGTGGTGGTGGTGGTGGTGGTGGTGGGGGTGGGGGTGGGGGTGGGGGTGGGGGTGGGGGTGGTGTGGGGGGGTTAATCAAACCAATAGGCACACCAGCACAAGCTCGTACAAACTACTCAGCCCGATGCTCGCAGCCATGCGCAAATGCTATTTCTTGCATGCACGCTAAGGCGTGAAGCTTGTGGACGTCTGGGTTTGGGGTGTGTGTGTGAGTGTGTGTGTGTGTGGGTGTGTGTGTGCTGCATGTTTGTGTGTGTGTATGTGTGTGTGTCTTAAACTCCAGTTCTTGCAGTGCAGAAAAGTGACGTCACTCGTCCATCACTCTTGTGAGTTACCTCTGTTGGCTCTACGTGTTCCCCAGTGAAATAACTTCACCGCCACCTCACAATTGTGTGTTGAATGTTTGTGTGCTGCATGTTTGTGTGTGTGTGTGAATGTGGGTGTGGGTGTGGGTGTGTGTGTGTGTGTCTTTTGAACTCCAGTTCTTGCAGTGCAGCAAAGTGACGTCACTCGTCCATCACTCTTGCGTGTGACCTCTGTTGGCTCTACATGTTTCCCAGTGAAATAACTTCACCACCACCTCACAATCGTGTGTTGAATGTTTGTGTGCTGCATGTTTGTGTGTGTATGTGTGTGTGTGTGTGTGAACCTTGTAACCTGTGTGTGAACCTTGTAACCTGTATGGCTGCTCAGCCTCACGCAGGTCGCCAGCCACCTTCAGGTACCAGACTGCCTCCATGTGAAATAATTTGCAGCATTGCTGGGTGTGAAATGTACACGCATGCATGTGACGTGTTTGCAGCCGCCCTCCCAGCAGGCCCGTGTCAGTCCATGATGTAGGCATGCAGACGACAGCCAGCCTACCAACCTCTGCATGGACGGCTTCTGACGACCGACGTGTCCAGGTGCGCCTTACTGTGTGTGTGGGTATGGGTGTGGTTATGGGTATGGGAGTGGGTGTGGGTGTGGGTGGGAGATTGTATGTGTGTTTCAATGGTGCGTGTGTGTGCGTGTGTGTGTGGGGGGAAGGAGGGGGG
>Ga0307968_1002181_pt1 | contig 16229 bp, 21 predicted proteins | sample OrgLakmetagen650_FD_201834 | JGI IMG/M metagenome (GOLD analysis project Ga0307968, IMG submission 201834) | Saline water microbial communities from Organic Lake, Antarctica - #650 | ecosystem: Environmental > Aquatic > Non-marine Saline and Alkaline > Saline | place: Antarctica: Organic Lake... | reverse complement strand
AGTTTGGAAAAAGCCTGAAACTACACCTGGCTAAACAAAAGAAACAGAAGCTGGAGGGTACAAGAAACAGATGCATGTAATAGAGAAAAGTGTATAGAGAAAGAGAACGTTTGTTTTGAAGAAGCGGGAAGAGAAAGCATCAAGGAGAACGAGAAAAAATCTGTTGATATGTCTCAGGATGTGTGCATAAGAAGCCTCAGTCAGAAACAGGAAACAAGAGGCTGAGAGAGCCTCACAAAACCAGGAGTGCCAAGAGAACAAGAGCAGCGAAGCAGAAGAGAGAACAAAGGACGCATGGAGCCCCCAAAAACAGCTCCTCTCTCTCCTCTCTAGCTGCCCACCCCACCAGCTCACCCAGCTACAGCAGACCAGTCCGATGCTGTCCTCCACAACTTGCCAATTGAAACCGTGAGCCAGGGCATGCCTGGCCGCGAAGGGAGCCGGTGCCTAACTCGCCAGGAGCAGGCCGCAAGCTACAGCCGGGCCCTGTATAAATATGACTGCTGCCACGGCTACCACGCTGAGGGCTGCCGTGTTGCTCCGCCGTATGAGTCTTAGCCGCTCCCGAGTATTTCCGGGCGTGTGCACGAAGGTCCTCTATGAGTCTTATCCTCTCCCGGAATAAACTCCAGCAAGCAGGAGAGCCCTTACCTGGAAGATTACCCTGCCAATACATATTTCCTAACTATGAAACCAACTTGGTTTGAAGGCCGTACAGACGCGATAGCTAGCTCCTGCCTGTCAGGTGGTATATGCCACTTATTAATAGAAATTAAGTTCTATTCCGTCTGCGTCGTGTGGTGGCTGGTGATTACTTACTTACAGGGACTCATCACAACTGTTTAAAAGCTTGCTAGATTTAATACTTCCCAGGATAGAAAGAAGATGGTGGAAATTGCAACAAAGAGGGAAGAGCAGTTGTAAGACTCTTTTTATTTCCTTGGTTCGGAACCAAGGAAACAAAAAGAAATTTGAGAGGAATACAGATATAAGCTAGAGTAATTTGAGTGATATCGCTTTGCTTCACTCCAAGAAATAGAGTTTAAGTGTTAGTACACAATGAATCAGCAACGTTCCTTCTCCCTACCTGACAAGCAGAAAAGCATGCCGCAGCCAATGAGGTATGGCTCCCCTAACCGACATTTTTCAAGCTCAGCTGCATTGTAATCTACATATCAAAACTGAGCTTGAAAAGTGCCATACCCAAGAGCCTGCAAAAAACAAACCAATTGGGCCTCAGATAACCCCCTCTGTGATTTCCCCTGAGATTTATAACGCGAGCAACAGTTTACAGAAACCGGTTGTTTGTCCAGTTGAGATGGTCCTCTTGTACCAAACTCGCTTTTTCTCTCAAAGATCCATCCATCAGCAGCGTCCTGGTGTGTTCCTCCTCGTTTACCAAGACATGCATCTGGATCTGTCTCAATCCTGCTGCGGAATGGTAGCCGTTTTAATCAGCCAACGGTCGTTAGCTACCAACTGTTACCATTGGATGCTCAAGTCATTTCAAATCCACAAGCTTACATTTAGGAAACGCTTGCCTTTAGCGCTGCTGCGTACCATATACAGTGCATGCTAAAACTACATCTAACATAAAATCCAAATTGCTCTATCACAGAGGGAAAAAAGAAAAAAGTAACACAGCCAGAGGTTAGGTATCACGACGAACCATGGTACAAGGTTAAGCATGGTTTGCTAGTAAGAGCAATGTTCCTAATTATGAATCCCAGAGCAAACCGCACAATGTATTCGTGCCACTGATGCAGCATGACTTAGCGACAAAGTTGTAGAGGAACGACAACATTGCTTTGGTGCATAAAGAGTTGAATCAGGCACACTTCATTTCATTATTTATAGATGGATCTGGAGTAAAGCATGCATACCCCAAACCAATAATGCTACAACTAAAGGGTTAAGGTTTGTCATGGTCATGATAAAATTGGTGAGTACAAGCACTGAGTCGGTGAGGGTGTATAAGTTTCAATAGCATAATAGCCTGCTTTAAGTATAACAACATCTAAGCTTGCAGGAGTATAACAAGTCACGGTTAGGCCACAATGCCTTGAATTGTGTCGTGCAGTCGCTCCCAGCCCGCAACACTTATGTCTGCTCCCTGGACCTGTACTGCCTCAGCTCCAGCTGCACAGCCTGTGTGCGTTGCGTTGTGTGTGCGTGCAGTCGTGTGCATACGCATCAAAGGCATACTTTCTGCGCTAAGATCAACATGTATGTCAGTCATCTGCTGTGTGCATACGGGAGCTATAGCAGGAGAGATGCAAAAAACAGGGCTTACAAAAAGCGAAGCGCGCACCTGCTGATGCACAGCTGTTTAAATTGGCTCCAAGGAGGTAGGCATATAGGAAGCCACTTGTGAAGGTGTCCCCTATAACAAAAAAAGACAGGCACATTTTTGGAATTTAAAGCCTGTTCTGGCATACAGCTAGAGGAAACTGCTCAAACTACCCTGGGTACAAGCGTAGGCACACAGGAAGCCAATCAATCTGCAGGCACAGCGTGTATTCTCTGAGATATCACCAGGCGAGGTTGTGAAACTAGAGGGCATAACAACCTCTGCTTTAGCGTACAAGAAGAAAACCACCGTGACCTTGACCTCCCTGTGTTTGCCTGCGACAATCAATTTCATTTCGTGACCTTGACATCCCTGTGCTCGCCTGCCTGCTTAATTTCATTTCATTCTGTGACCTTGACCTCCCTGTTCTTGCCTGCGACATTCAATTTCACCGCAAGCAACTTGCAGCCTACTGCAACATGTGTGCCGCGTGACTATGCGTGTTTGCTTATGTGTGTCTGTATGAACATCTTGTTAGCCTCCGCACACAGCACCACCAGCTGGTCTTCCCATGTCAATATGAAGATAGCCCAACTCGTTTGAGGACTTTATTAAACCAACCTAATATTTATGGTGTGGCCTATTTTGTGGCTGAGTGCCTAGCCCTTTTCCCTTGAATTTTTCTAGCGCCTTTTTTGGTTTGGTTTCAGGCCTTTTCCAAGCTTGCGCTAAGATGCCCCCCAGAGGCATATATAGCGATGTAACCTTACCTTATGTGTGCGCGTGTGAGTGTCTTTGTGTACGTATGATATGTGAAAAAAACCACCCTTGCCATACCTGCTCCGCACGTATCCACTACACTGACTTTCTGTGTTGAGCTTGTGCCGTACTCTCCGTTGCTATTACGGGCAACACAGCCTCGTGCACCCAAGCTCACAACCGAGACCTGTTGTAATAATCGTCAAGAGATGGTATTGAGATACCTCAACTGGAAGACTCCCCCAGGAAGGATGGTGTGCATAATCAGGAGCACCAAAGATATGCTAGGATGGCTGCTACAAAGGAAAATTACCCGTCCCTCTCCTGCTGCGCACACTTCACAGTAAGGGGGGGTGCAGATACACGAGTAGCTATGACACCTTTTTACCTTAGTACAAAAGTCAGACGCAATTTGATGCATAACACCACAACGCAATCAAAGATGTAAGAGGCATCTTCAGACATTCCATTAAGAGAAGTCAACACGGTTGGAAGCAGTGCAGGCGCTTTGAGTCAAAACCGGCGGATGGAAAAAGGAACAATGATCAGAAGCCACGGTTTGCGAGCACACCTTAACGTATCGAAGAAGGAAGTCCTGTAAGGCCTTGACCTTGTCATCTATTGGAGCTGCAGTTGAGAACAGGAATTGAGGTAGGATGTTTAAGGTCAAAAAAGGAAAAGAGAGATTTTGCGGCTGGTTGCTTACATGATCGTATTCCTCACAGCATGGCTCAGCTGACTGATTGCTGTGATTGTTCCATTAGAGTTGCCATGTCTGACTGAAGGCAAGTCAAACCCTGACCTGACAATTCTGCTCTACCATCCCCTCTTGCATCATGCTTGCTGAGGAGCTTGCATCAAACTCCTCAGCAACTCCTCAGCATGAGAAGGCAAGCAACATCATACTGCACAGATTTGCCTGCAGCCTACCCACCTTCAAGGCTAGCTAGCTCCATGACCGTCACGAGGGCCTCCGCCTCTTCTTGGTTTGCAAACAGCAAATCCAAGTTGCCAGATTGCAGGACCTCCAGCAGGGTGGCCTTACAGTTACGCACTAGCTGCAGCAGCAGACATGACCGGTGCAACTCAGTAACTGAAAATGACTTCAGAGGGGTCCTACTTTCAAAGTAGTGTTGTGACAGTTCCCCACACTAATTTTATGTTCTCTACATACTTATGTTGACCTGCGCAGTGCATTTAGGCACAGCTAGTAGTCGTGAGGTGCAAAAAGCCTCTAGAAATGAAACACTTGATGAACACCAACTTACATATTATCTTACCCTCAAAAGTGGTGGCTGGTCCATATCCTACTCACCTCAAAGCTTGCAAGATCCATAGATACCTGGGCCCCATGCTGCTTGGCCATGGAGGTCATCTGCTTTGCCAGCTGTGGCCGGTACAGGCAGTATCCTTCACAATGAAGCAGCTGAATGCCCTGGTGCCAACTGCAGTGTGTGCGTGCGTATATGTGTGCATGTGGGCCGCCAGCGTGCATACGTGTGTATATATATATATATATATGTGTGTGTGTGTGTGTGTGTGTGTGAGGATACGTGCCTTTGGACGCAGGGTTGACACAATGAACGTAAGAGCACAACAGCTCAAGTCTAAAACGTAGACCGTACACAACACGCACGTGTCTGGCAGCTGGTCTGCTGCTTTCAGCTCTAAGGATGCTCCTAGGCATGTACGCATAGTACGCTGACCGTCGGGGGTGACCAAGCACAGGCACGAAGCCGAGGGTGCACCGCTGCTGGAGACCAGCAGCAACGGTTCTACTTTCTCTGCAGCCAACTTTTCCCTGCACATAGACAGACACATAAACATGACCTGCTCGGCATTGGCTTGATGGTACACTGTGCACACAAACATGGATACAAACACATGCAGCATGAAGCATGTCGCTTTCTGGCAGGGATTCTTCCTTCTAGAGGCAAATGTGGGTACAATCTGCTCCTTTAAGTGATTGGTTTCCAACGGGCTTTCAGGCACGACTTTCAGGTATTGCTGACTGCAAAACCACCCCCAAAGACAACGGGTACGCTTCAATACCTTAACACCAACTTGATATAACGCAAGTCCATTGAGATTTTTAGATTGCCAGTCCTGCTATGGAGTTCCTAGAGAAATTATGAGAAAGGGGTTTGGGTGAAACAGCAACGTGAAAAGGTTGGCACCTTGTTGCTAATTCAGGTCCTGGCAGGTGCATAGATAGGGTGAGAGTGCTCTGCCCCATGTAAGAGCTGCACCGCACAAACGAATCCAGCAAGTAAAATGCGCATTGTGGAAATTTGTTGACTAATCACACAAGCGTTACCTTGGTACTCATAAGGCCCTGGAAAGCTCAACATCATTCATTACTCATTACTCGTCACTCATCATTGTTACTACCCTCATCACCAGGGATGTGTCATACGGTCATCTGGGGTTCAGTAAGGTTCAATACGTGTTATAAACGATACGGCGTATTATACTTCAAATACGCCGTATAACCAGTGTTGTGCACATACGCGGCGTCATTTAAAAATGGCAATAATGATCGTAAATAACGGCGTTACCGTCACTAAACTCTGACGATTGACGGCGTAATTTACTAATTTCACCATCAATTTGACATAAATTACGCCGTCAGCGTCATTTACCATTGACGCCGTCAAGCGTCAGGTGCACAACACTGCGTATAACAAATCCCTGCTCATCACTATTACTACCCTTTATTCTTCCTACACTTGTACGTCTGCACATAACACCTCAAAGGAGCACTGTACCTGTACTGCTTGCCCGTATCATCATCTCCGACCATGCCAGCAAACTTGCATTGCACGCCGCCCCTTGAGATGTTTGAGATGCCTTTCAGCACGTTTGCTGCACTTCCGCCAGGAACACTGTAAGCATGAAGGCAGTCACAGTAACAGGGCATTGCCTAAGATATACTGAGAAAGGCAATGCATGTTTGAAGTAGCTGCGTGGAATAATTGGAGCCAGCAATGAGCAAGCAGCCTCTTCGCGAGTGGACATCAGCATGATAGGTGAAAACGGGTTTACGCATGACAGATCCTAGATCACATCTGCAGGACTTGAACGGTTCTTGTGTACAACAAGGTCACAGAGCAGTACTTACGTGCGATTATCTGCAAACTTGCCAGGGGCTTTGTGCGCAAGTGTGTGTGACACTATGTATGTGTGAGTGTGTGTGTGTGCGTGTGAGTGTATGTTTGGATGTATGTGTGGGTGTGCGTGTATGTGTGTTGTGTACACATGTGTGAGTGTGCGCGTGCGCGCATGCGTGTGTGTGTGTCTCTGTGTGTGACTGTGTGACTGTGTGACTGTGTGTGTGTGCGTACATGCTTTCACGTGTGTGCTTGCGTGTGTGTGTGTATGTGTGTGTGCTTGCGTGTGTGTGTGTGCGTGCGTGCGTGCGTGCGTGCGTGCGTGACACATGGTACCTCGTAAGTGTGCTCTGCTTTGCAGTGGCCTCTAGTAGGTGCGCCATGGCAGGGCCTTCAACGGGGATGCACCTTCGAACAGCAGTATGATCAACGGAGCATTGCATACTAAGCACATGTGAGGTGGCCGTTGAGTTCTCTTAATGCTGTGCTCTGCTCTGCACCTGTGCTGCTGCTACAGGCAGGTGCCTGCTGCCTTCTTGCTTTTGCCTGTCCTTTTTGACTTACCCCCCGGGTTCTGTGGTCACGCTGCTGCTCAAGAATTCGTGGGAGACGGTGGCAATAACATCCATGACTGCAAAGGCAGGTGTGTGTAGGGATGGTGTGGAAAAAGAGAAGGGACGGAGCGTGCGCCACTGGAATGTGTCCAGTCTGTGTGCACAAGTTCACAGGATGAAAGCAAGCACTACACCTGTGTACATGCTTGGTGCCTGTGGCTGGTAGCATGCTTGGTGCAAATTCGAGAGTCACAACACGTTTTCACGTGTTGCAAGCACGCGAAAAGAAGTGCGAAGAATTCCCGCGCACGCGCCTGGGTCTCCTAATCCACAAACGCCTCTTTCCATCGTCCCATTCTGCAAAGGAGCCATCTTTTTCCAAAGCTCCGAAACGACTCGGATTGGTGATCTTGCTACAACTCTCAGACATTTACCTTCATCTATTTGCATAAATATTAATACTGCAATATGCTACACCATAAAATTTCTGTGCTACATGCAAAGCTGCCAGGCCACACACGAAGGTAGGAAGTTTTGTCTGAAGTAAAGCACCCCCCACACACAAATTCACACTTGTGTATACGTACACATACAAACTCACACACACACACACACACACACACACACACACACACATACACGCACACACAAACACACACACACACGCACGCACGCACGCACGCACACACACACGCACACACACACACACACACACACTCACAAACAGTTGCCAAATACACACATGCACGCACGCACGCACACACACACACACACACACACACACACACACACACACACACACACACACACACACACACACACGCGAACACACACACAAACGCACACATATACACACTCAACACAAGCACGCACGCTCACACACATGTACACATGTTCACATATACATACACAAACACAACACACGTTAACGATTGCACATGAATACTCAGGCACACACATGCACATACAACCACACTCGCTCGTAGGCAGCTATGCGTCTCTGGACCTCAGCGCCGCCAGCAGGGGATGGTTGTACGTGCTTCTCCGGAGCCTCAGCCTCCTCAGCCATCTGCTGCAGACGATGACAGACTAGTGTCGTCTATGGTCAACATCGGCTTGAACGGGAGTCTGGTATGTCAAGGAACGAATGCTTTACGTTACATGCAAGCCTGCACTTTTGTGCTCGCACACACGTACACAAACTCACACACACACAAACACACATACACATACACGCACACAACTTGCAGGCAGTGGGTGGTGCCAAGCTTGCTGGCATAGATTTGTTTGAACACTTTAGCTTCACGAATCCTGAATCCTATTTGACAGCAGCCCTCACCGGTTTTTTGCTCCTAGCTGCATACGACACGGTTTTGCTGGGAGTGCCATGGTGAGGGCTGTGTTTGGAGAAAGGGGGTGTCAAATACTTGTGTGGGATTTCCGTGAATAAAAGGCTTAAGGGGTAATTGTTGGTGAGGGAAGGTGCTCTGCAAATGCTCAGTCAAGCGTCCAGCCGCTGCAGCACGTCTATGGAGAATTGTTGGTGAAAAATAATGGAAAGGATGTTAAACAGAGCGCCACAGCTAGCTTCTTGCAACACCAGGAATGGCTTAATCTGAGGCCTGATCTTGCCTGTGACGAAGTGTTTTAGATAAATGCCAATTGAAAAAAAGAATGCATTACCGGTAGTGAGGAATTTGTGCTTTAGAGTTCAATTGACAGACACGTAACATGCCCAAAGTGCCCCTGTTCATCAAACGCCTTGTGTCTTGGGATTTTGTGAATGAAGTATACACCGTGCTTTGCATACAAGAGCACATTCAGAGCCTCCCCCCCCCTGAAAATCGCGGAGGTCCCTATCCATGACTGTCGTAGGTACCAGCAGCTGCGTGGCCCTGAAACACCAGAGTCTCGTGCCAGCAGCAGCAGCAGCAGTACCAGCAGCAACTACGAGGTGGAGGTGATGGAGAGGAGCAGCAGCTCAGACAGTAGCAGCAGCAGCAGCAGCGAGGGTGGGGTGGCAACAACAAAGAAGACAGATAAAAAGGGAAAGATGCGGGGGGGGCGGCCCTTTAATATGCAGCTGGGCCCAAGCTTGATTGCAGACCCGAGCAGTCAGAACCAGGTTTCTTGGGCGTCAGTGTCCGCGACTCTGGTGCGTTTGAACGTTGGGATGCCTGAGCAGTGCAGTGACCTGCTCATCGATGCCTTGTTTCCTCCACCATCAATTTTTATCTAGGAAGGGGCATCGTTGGGTTATGAGTCAGTGCATAGAAAATACCTGGGTAATTGATAAAAGGTTATGAGGCATTCGGCAGCAACGTCTCTGTTCCCTGAACCAATGCTTGAAGCGCTTTCTTTTGCTCAGGCCTTACAGCAGGCATGTGTTGCCGCAACGACGACGCTTTTGAGGCCCAATGTGCCCCTGCCGGTCGACGCCGGTTTTGTTCTTTTACGGGAATTTTCAAAGGTATGGACAAGAAGGCCAATTTTTTGGTCAGGTTCCTGTGTATGTCAAATCTGAAGGGCTCAGGGGACTGTGAGCTTTTGGAGGTGCTCTAGGTTGCTCCTGAATTATCAGGGGCGCCTCTTGACAAAAGAGGTCACCCACATTCTTGGAATCGCCAGCTCAAGCCAATTCATTTGGCTCCCTTGTTGGGAGGATTGATACAATGGGGGGGGGGTGCGCATGGCCCAAGGTATACATTTGCATGGAATGCCTTTAAAGGTCGGAGTGTGTTTAAGCAAATAGCCTGTGAATGAATGCAACCTTGCAGCTCATACATCGTGTTTATGAATTTGAAAAGTGCATTGGTGGAGATTTTGGCTGAGTTTGTGCACTTAACAGGGGGTCAGCTGCTTGAACATGCGCACATCAGTGTTGGCTCAAAACTTTCCAGGTACTTACATTCAGTATTAGAATTGTGTATGCAGATGCCTACTAGAGGTCTTGCAAAGTGTGAGTATCGGGAGTTTTCCTTACACTAATAGTTCCTAGTTAGTCAAAATTATCATGCTCAAGCTTCCAACGTAGTCTCCACAAGCAAAGTCTCCTTGGTTGTCATGTACACGTTGCATGCAACTAAGTTTTGTGTTCCAGGCACACTGCTAGTTTCAAACGCACATACACGCTTCCTCATCATCCCCACCTTCTACCCTGCTGGATGCTATGAGTGATTATATAAGGTGCACGCTTCCCCTTAATGTCAGGCTGCAGCCATAATATATAAAATGATGGGAAAAAGCGCAATTTGACTAAATGGTTTTGAAAGCAACTCAATGAGGTGCACGTCTTCCTGCCTCCTAGATAGCACCTTTTTCAGAAAGAGGTCACTTTCAATCTTTTTATGCCTACATTTGCTCACGCGCAGGAGTTGATCCAAAGAGGGCTCTTTGCTACTGCGCTCGCTGGTTGGCTGCTTGATCGTGCGTTTGAGGCGGGAATTGATGATGCTATCCCATTCTACGGACAGACCTTTTACCTGCCAGACGCTGTGAGGTGGGTTTTATTGCACGTGATGACAAGGGCTCAATGTTGTGAGCACTTGTCCTTTTTTCTTAGGACATGCCAGTGCGCTTTCCGCTTCTTAGCTATTTTTGATCAGCAGTACAGCAAGGCGTTGGGAGCTTGGTGTGAAATTGATTCAATAAGCTGCACCTAATTCTGCTAAAAAAACTGCACCATCCGCTGTAGCACAGGCAATTGACTTCCCCAGAAAGCACATATATTTGAAGGTTACTACTTCCATTCCGCGCGCCACTTTGTTTTGGTACAATGCATTTTATTTTTTTTTACTGCAAGTTTACTGGTACAGACACTGAACATGCGGTCCTTCATTTCCTGCAGGTTCTCGGTGGCCTTTTCTTTGACGACACTCGCAATTCCTGCGGTGCTGGTAAGCTTGCATGCAAATCCCCTGTTTCATTGTCAACACTCCCCTGTTTCATTGGCAATTCCTCAACACACGCTTGCTGTTCTCTGTCTGATGCTTCATCTATTTTAATGTGGCCACCTGCCAGGCTGCCTGTCCTCAAACAAGCTGTGCCTCAGATGCGAGTTTTCAACCTTAACAATCGTGCTAGTCCCTCCTTGCTGCCTGCACAAACTTGTCAAGTTTGACCTCTGAGCAGAAAATTCTTTTCTAATTGAATTTTGAAATTGTGAAGGGGTCCTGTGATCATGGGATTGTTTTGCCTTCGACATGCTTGTGCCACTCAGGCAGAAGCCGAGAGCCTGGCTTTCTCCGTGGCCACCAACTGGGCAGTCATTGCTGCCAGTGGCAGCAGAGACAATGAAGAGAAGGATGAGGTAGGGGCCTGTGAGCTGGATTGGTGTCGTACCCTCTTGCCTTGCTTTGCCAAAATTAGAGGCAGTTTCCCCCTGATGCTCGTTCCTTTGAGACGCAAAATTATCTGGGATACCCTGCTTCTTTTAAAGCTCCGGTCCTATCCTTACCTACTGGAGTGTTGACAAAGCTAGCCTGAAGCATCACACAACATCACACAACATGAAGCATCACATAACATCACACAACATGGAGCATCACACAACATGAAGCATCACATAACATCACACAACATGAAGCATCACACAACATGAAGCATCACACAACATCACACCTGCATCACATCATGTCCCAACACTCCAGAGATGTGCTGTCTGTTGTCTGCAGATGCTGACTGAATATGCCGTGCTTGAGTCACTGCAAAAAAGCATAACCAGCTTGCCAGCTCGCCTAACTCTGGCGTGGCATGCCGTGCGAGGCACGCTGAGATATGGCGTCATCAATTTCAGGTGAGGCATGCATACACTCGATGTGCTTGCGGGCTTAGAGTCCCTTTATTTAGGACATCTAGGCCGCAGATCTTTTGAGCATTGATTTGGGAACATTACGTGAATCTACTAAGAAAAGCTTTTTGCGTTTTACATTAAGTCAGTTGTGGAGGTTAAAGGAAGTTTGAATTCTTATAGGGGCTTCCAATATTGTACAATAGATGGGGCAGGGTGGAAGTATGTGCTCAGGTTTACATTACAGCGCTCAAGAAGAGCTTCACTTACACAAGGCTTCTACAGATAATTCTTCCACGCTGGTAGAGCTGAAGGATTTGCTTTCATTTCCACAAATTTCAGGCAACCCTTCTGCTCTGCTGCGCACCAACAATTGGACTAGAACTTGAAATATATCAAGCTCGTGCTTGTGCATTAAAGCTATCGAAGCATAGTGCTTGGATCCCACCACCTTGCCCTTGAAGTCTTTTGGTACATCCCAACCCACATCTGCCATCACCACCAGTGTTTCTTTTTGATGGTCATTCTTCCAATACCGTACAGAAGAATACCATCACCTCTTATACATGTTTTGAGGGGGGACGGTGATCAAATTGCAAAAATAGGACATTTGTTACATTTTATTTGTGGAGGGGGCAGTGGGAGGAGCGGCAACAAATTCAACGTTTCTAAAACAGTGCAGTGATAAGTGGCCAGGAAGCCCTCCCGGCATGCCTGCCCCAGCTCTGTCTGCCCCTTCCCCCCCGGCCCCATCGTCTCGAGCTGCACCCGTCAGGAGGTTCTTGCAAAGCGCAACCTGCAGCGGCAACTGAGCAGAAAGAAACAAAAGGAGGAATAGGAGCAGCAAACGCATTGACTTAGAGGCAAAGCAGACAGGCAGCAGCACTGCATTGGCTTTGCATTGTGTGGTTGAAATAAAGGGGCATGCCTACATGTTATCGTGTTGCGGATTCAAGTATGCCTCATGCAAAAACACACAACAAACACGCACACACAATCACGCGCACACACACGCGCACACAAAAGCACATGAATTCATATGCACAACAACACACACACAACACACACACAACACATACATACATTCATACACACACAGCACACTCTCTCTCTCTCTCACACACACACACACACGCACACACACCACACACACACACACACACAACGAGCAGCAGCAGCAGCAGCAGTGATAGCAGCAGTAGCAAGAGCGACGATAATGACAGCGTGATTAACTAGAGGGAGGAGCAGCAGTGAAGGGAGGCAAACACGCAGCATAGTATGGGACTCTTGGTTTAGAATAGAGGAGTGTAACAACGCAAATTAACAAGCTTGTATTGCTAACAACCGACCTTTCTGTCCCTAAACTCTGGTCTTTCCTTGAAGTCTTTCCTCCTCTTAGTTTGTGGGAGGTGAGAGAGTGGCCACATGCAGCCCTTGGGGCTCAGGAGCCCTTGGAGAGGGGGACGTTCAAAATTTCTAAGGGCTGCTCCTTTGTATATGTTTCCAGGCGGGGTGGTGGTGAGTACATGTGGTAAAATTTCCTGAATACACGCTTCGGTCTACATGATCGGTTAGGGAGAATAGAGTCAAGGTAAAAAGTTGCTTCACGCAGCAGAAAAAAACCTTTCGTATTGCGCTTTTAGTATTGCGAGGCCTATTTATGAGGGGCCAAAATAATAAGGATAATTGTGGGGTGTTACTGTGCTTTTCTCGACGTGGTGCCTCTGAGAGCTTCTGCTTCTGCTTCTGCTTCTGCTTCTTCTGCTGCTGCTGGAGGATGGATTCCTTCTGCACACAGTGCTCCAGGAGTTGGCACCTGAGACAGCAGCAGCTTTGCCCTCATGCTTCTCTCCTCCCTGACAAGCTTAAACCCCCATTGGAGGCTGTGCATGGGTCTGCCCAAAGTCCAAATGGGGCAGGAACAATACTTGCTGGTCCGCAGCAGGTGCTTGCAAGCTTGCTTAGGGCAATGTCAGCCTCAGTTTCCAAGGCACCACGTCCGCTTTTCAGGGTGCAACATGGCCAATATGATGATGGTTGCTTTTGAAAGCGATGGGGGTACTTTGTGGAGCCCAGAAGTATCCCCGCTATAAAGTTAGAGTTTTGCGAGGTCCAGGAAAGCTGTTTTTTCTGGCAGGAAGGTAGAAAGATAACTTTTGGACGTCACGTCCAAATCCCGATAATAAAATTATTTCAAAATCTGGGCCACTTTCTCGGGATTATAATTAAATCAGCGGAAACCTCAGCTCAAGCCCAGTCGATTGGCACCCTTTTTGTGCGAATTGGGTAAAAAGGGGGGTCTGTGTGCATGCCTACAAGTCAGAGCCACGTGCACATGGATATGGGCCGCGGGGTGTGTAAAGCCAAAGGAGCAACTGATCACTCCAAACATGCAGTCTAGTATCAACACAAGATGCACAATGGAATGCTTAAGAAAGGAAAGCAATCTGTGGGTGTTTAAGGCTACTTGTAGGTGCTTGGCAGGTCATGTATGCAAGAGCGTCCCTGTCTCAGTTTTTGCCCCATAATTCTGCAGCAAGTCAATCTTTAATTGTGGTGAGATGCAGATGGATGCCTACTTAAAAAAGGAGCAGAATTGTACCCTTTTTGTCTGGGGGCACCGGAAGGGGGGTTTGGGGGGGGGGGTGTCAGGGGGGTCCAGCCCAAAATTTGGACCCCCGTCCACTAGTTTTTTTTACACCCTCCTGTTTCTGGCCTGACTTATTGCCAGGGGCCTCAACAATTAATTATTTTTTCGCAAACCAAGCGCAAACCAAGCGCAAACCAAGCGCAATACAGTATGGAAAATTGAAGGTCTTCAATTTCTTGCTGTTAGCCTTCGGTCCGTGCACATTCTGTTGCCTCTGGGCCCTTTGTATTTTTGCCCACGGTGCTCTTGCAGGTGTATTTAATGAAGCAATATTGTCAGGCCGATGATCATAAATGAATTACGGGTAGATACCTTATCCTGTGCATTGTACAACTAATGATGGCAACAGTATGTATTCGTTATACAGAAATCTGCCTGTCTCGTTGCTTTTTTGGAGCATGAACTGATCTGATGTGCACCCCGATTTCTCACTTCATCCTGTACGCAGCTGGGCGTTTACCAACAACCTAGCAGCCTCCTTCACAGTGGCTGTTGCCTCGTCTCTGCTGCTGCTTCTGTACAACACCAAGGCAAAGAAAGACCTGCAGCTCACAAGCCCTAAGCCACGCCCAAACTCCTAGCTCTGCATGCTGCTGCCTGCTGCAGCTGGGATGTAGGGCTGAAAAGGGCTTGCTTGGTTTGAGGAGCCACTTTTTGCCCTGTCTTCCAGTCAATCATGGCTGGATATGCAGCTCGATTTTATTGATAGAGAGACAATTTGATACTATACAAGTTGTCTGACCAGCAATGTTATGTGTCCTATGCTCCCAATTATGAAAAACAACTAGCTCCACAAACTTCATGCCTCGAGAATCGTCCTCACTCTAACTGGGAAATTCACCATTTGCATGCGTTCACAGCTCGTGACCCATGCTCAGGTTAAATTGCTCATATAAATCACCACACACTTTAGGTGTCCTTGATGCTGCTTCATACCTGTATGTATTAGTTATCATCATATCCCTGATGCCTGCCTGGTTGAGACCATGGTTGTGGCTGGGCAGCTCTTGCAGTGTTGGTGCGCCGTCGCTAGTGTCTATCTAGGAGGCGTGAGGACTCCTGGTGCTGCTTAGTTGGGACCAGCCTAAGGCTAGCGGCTAGCTTTACCTCCTCTGACCTTTTTTTTATCTGTTTCAAAATTCAGTTGACTCTTTGTTGTGACTCTGGGTCTCTCAGTGTCCCCCAGTGTCTGTTTACCTGGTGAGACTCATCTAGTCTACTGAGAGAGTTATCTCTTTACAGAGTTTGTTTTGGTGCTGACTTAGGACCATCAGCGCGAAAAGACTGTTGGGTAACCCGTTGTAAAAAAAAGACCTGGATTTGATGTAGATTACAATGGACTTGGTTATTGCAGAGAGCCAGCACACAAGATCCCACATAGGAAACCGAGAAAGGGAAGGGTGGCCGGTCAGGCAATGCAGAAGCCATGCCCAACCAGTGGCAACGACGAATTCTTTTTGTGTATCAAGCAGTTGAGAACTTTGCTTGTCTTGTTCAATAAGCTGGATGTGCCATTCTCATTGTTAGATGGTGGAGCCTTTGGACCTAGAGCAAGTTTGGTTTTGTGCTGCGTCCTGTAATTTACACCAACTATGCTTGCTTCACACCAAAAGAGAAATTTTAACATGTGTGGCTGCCAGAGCAGCCATGCCAAACAGTGAGGAAGGAAGTGTGGTATGTTGTGTGCCTAGCTGCCCTGACTGCAATGTTAAGAGCTAGGGGTTTGATGTTTAGCACGCTATCCAGGACAGGCGTAGAGCCCGCAGTAGTAGAAACTAGAGCAGTTGATCTTCTCCTCGCAGCTTTAAAAGACTTTGCAGCCTGCCAAGGTAGTGCCTCCAGTTTCTCTGACCTAGGCCAGTCTCACCCCTTTGTGTATGCTAGGCCAACGGCTCCTTGGCTGTTTCGCTGCAGCTCCCCCCCTAGCGTGTCTACCGTCTTAGGGCATTTGAAATAAAATAAATAGAGCCGCTGTGCTCGTTGCAGTGGCTCTCTCAATTTTTGTCGGGTCTGGCGACCTGTGTTGGTATGCATGGTTATCAGGAGACCAGCCTCGCCGTCTCCTCTTCACGTGGCC
>Ga0307968_1002180_pt1 | contig 16243 bp, 19 predicted proteins | sample OrgLakmetagen650_FD_201834 | JGI IMG/M metagenome (GOLD analysis project Ga0307968, IMG submission 201834) | Saline water microbial communities from Organic Lake, Antarctica - #650 | ecosystem: Environmental > Aquatic > Non-marine Saline and Alkaline > Saline | place: Antarctica: Organic Lake... | reverse complement strand
TCGCGAGGGCCACGTGAAGAGGAGACGGCGAGGCTGGTCTCCTGATAACCATGCATAACCAACACAGGTCGCCAGACCCGACAAAAATTGAGAGAGCCACTGCAACGAGTACAGTGGCTCTATTATTTTTATTATCGCATACATGCTAGCAGGAATTGTGTAAGTTTTGAGGAGCCAGATATGAGCGTATAATTTGCCAGCAAGAACATGGCTCTTGACGAATTGCTTGACTCTGAAAGTACCAGCCATGAATTGTCGCAAAGCTGCGTCGGCAGCAATATTTAGATTAATCTGTCTGTCGCACACCATTCCAAGATATTTGAAGGTGTCTGAATAAGGGAGCTGCGTGCCATCAAGGAAAAGGGGAGAGGCAAAAACTTCCAGGCCTGGAATTGAGGCACATCACCTCAGATTTTTGGGTGTTTATTATCAAGGAATTCTTTTAGGCGTAAACTCTCAAGACAAGCTTAGTAGGTAGCTTGTTGTGATCAGTACATGTGAGTGAAAGATCATCAGCAAACAGCAGGTGGGTCACTGTAAAATTGGGAATGCCCGCGCCCTGCACCCTCTCAGCCAGGCTGTCGACGTCATTCAGGTAGATTGAATAAAGTAGGGAGGAGAGGGGGCACCCTTGTTTGACTTGTTTGACACCAAAAGATGGTTAAACATTTGCTCTTCTTCTTCTGTCTCCATCAAGCATCGTGTGCTCATCAGCGTGGTATAAGCCATAGAGTATAGACACAAGATGTTGAGGGATCTGACAGTAATTTAAGTGATCCCACAACTTGTCTCTAGGAATCGAATCGTACGTTTGTTTGAAGTCAATGGACGCAGTGTACAGGCGTGATGACCCCCTCTGCATCTTCATCAGAGCTGCATCTTTGAGGTGTCGCAGGATAAAAAATTGTTGCAGCGTGCTCCTGCCTGGATTAAAACTAAACTGTGCTGACCACACCAGACCAGAACAACAGAACGCAACAGATTAGTATGCAGTCTGTACAGCGTGCCACTAACGTAACTGCGATCATTCTATAGTTTCTTGGATTTGTACTGAACCTTTTTTGTAGATGAGAGTCAGCTTGGCCTCTTTCCAAGACCTGGGAATGTGAGCCTTTTCTATGAGCAGACTGAAGAGAGCAGCAATGTGGGGGGCCGTGACATTGACATTCTCCGACCCTCTGCCATGACGTTTGTAGGCACATTTGATGTAAGTGGGAGTGATCGTGTCAAATCCAGGGGAGGACGTGATATTTATGTTCGAAATGCGCTGAGATCAAGTTCAGTAGTTCGTTATCTGTGGGCATGTGGAACGGAGGTGGCATCAGGTTGTGGATTGTTGTTGTGTCTGCGACCCAAGGGAATGGGGTGTTCTCTGCCAGAATGAAAATGTGCCAGTCCATGTTCTCGTACGTGCAGCAGAGTTCTGTGTACGCCCTGCCAAACCTTGCTTTCTGCTTGCATTGTCATCAGTGTGAGCCACCCTCGTATGCCTGAATACACTGTGTAAATGATTGTTCCACGCTGGCTCTGAGACATTACAGCCTACTGTCACGTCTGATCAATGGCACCGCCCAGTTGTATAATAAGCAGTTAGCTGGTTCTTGCTTAGTCCTATACTATAGAAGCATAAGAGTGCAAATTTGCCAAAGGATTGCCGTAACTACATATCGAAGCGTCAAGAATCATCATTCTTTTAGGCCATCCTGATCATAGGAGAAGCCATCCTGATGGGAGAACGGGACCTGGACTGTACTTATTTTGTAATTCAAGATGGTTTTTAAGTAACTTAGCTTACCTTCGAAGTTAACTTTGTTGCAGTTGTAAGTCACTCTTTTTAGTAGCTTGCTTTCGAAGTTCTTGTGTGGCACCGAGCCACTGTGTAGCTGCAGATCAGCACGCTCACGATATTAAGAGGCTGATGAGAGAGGTGTGAAGGGGTCCAAGAAACAGATAATTCAGAGACGGAACCAAACACTGTATGCTACGTTGCAGCAAAACGCAGAGAACAGATTCGTCCAAATAATCACAGAAAAGTCTGTATAATAGAACGGATGGGCAGGCCTCATAGCGTTCCATGTTCCATGTTAACAAACCAACCTCACTCAGTTGGGGCTAGCATCCAGTGTCGCACAAGTTTGTACTCAAAAACAGTTATGTGAAGAATGCCAGTGCATACAACCTCGCATCCAGCTGGAGCGCACACAGCAGTCTCTCACCTGAATATAAAAATGTATAAAAGTCTTCCACGTGATGGTCACATTTGTAAACCGCTATCAATATAAAACAGTTTGAGCTCACTTTGCGCGAACGTAGCTATCATTGGGAGCTGGAGAGAGCTTGACAATTTGACACCACATGATAATCACCATTTCAGCAGAATTATATGGACTTATTACACACATTTTGGTGACCCTTTGGGGAATGCTCTTGGCTGGCGGTGGGATGACAGAAAAAGAAGTCACAAGCCTATATTGCCTCACTCCTTTCGCTTGGATGTTTCCAACAATCTCAGCCGTGCACTTTCTTGCCTTCGCCTTTCTGGTCATAACTTTCTGGTCCAAAGAATGCGTCATAACAGGAATAGAAGGCCTTATGAGCTCAGGATCGGATCTGTAACACATGTGACTGGCACTCTGTTCAGGATGAGGAGCACATTTTGCTGGACTGTCCACATGAACATCTTGTTAGCATTCGCACACAGCACCGCCAGCTGGTCTTCCCACCTCAGTATGAGGATAGCCCAACTCGTTTGATGACTGTTTTGAACCAACCAGATATCTGTGGTGTAGCCTCTTTTGTGGCTGAGTGCCTAGCCCTTTTCCCTTGATTTGTTCTGATATCTTTTTGGTTTGGTTTCAGGCTTTTTCCAAGCTTCCGCCCAGAGGCATATATAGCACTGTAACCTTACCTTACCTTTGGCCCGCCTTGAGGTCATCTCTCATGAGGTGAGAACATAGGTACTTATATTCAAGACGTATTCATCTCTGTGTAATAGACAAATTATCCGGTGATAAACGGTAATAGCGGGTATAAACGGGTATAAGCGGTGTAAGCGGATATAGGCATAATAATCAACCTCAATATGGTTAAAAGAATCCCATGGTAGTCATGACACAGCCAGCATTATAAGGCGGGAGGGGGCTATCATAGGTGCCCGCACCAGGCAACCCCCCTGTGCAATAACAGTTACTGCAGTAATAGTTACTACGACCCAGCGACCACGCCCCAAATATTAACAGAAAAATAAAAATCAATACCCAGTTGTGGCCAGAAGAGCTAGCTAGTTTCTAGGCTTCTTTTCTTCGCTTTTTCTTTTTACTTTCTTCCTCTCTCTGCTTCCCTCCTGCAGGTGCCTCACAACCACTCCCTCCCACAGAGTTCTGCTGCTGCTGCTTGCGTTTCAGGTGCGCAATCATTGTCTTGAGCTCCAGCTGCTCCTTGGAACGTCCTGTATGCAATGAGAGGTAAAAAGGTGCTTAAAGCTTCTATGACATAAAGATGTCGGTAATGCGTGCAAACCAGCGGCCGAGAGGGAATGTAATCTTAGATCTTAGAATGAGAAATCCACACATAGCCACTTTCATCTCAGAAATTATAAAATCAATGACAAGCGTCAAAGAAAACTCGGGAGCGCAACACATTGCTGATTCACATCAGATTCCGCCCATCTACAATCCAAATGCACAGTTCCTGTTGCTTAGGCTCTCAGCACATGGAAAGGAACCGAGGCCATGGCTTTCCATTACTCACAGCCAACAAACACCCGGACATGTGCACGTCCAAACACGACGCACCTTGCTTGCTGTGCCCATCCACAGATGCCCCTTGTATTCTTGCTGGCTCAGCTCTGCTATCTCCTTTATCTCCCTGCTGCTGCTGTCCTGCTTCCTCTACCTTGCGCTGTTGCTGTAGCGCACGGGCCTCTGCAAGCTGCTTGGCAAACACTGCTGAGCCTCCTCCAGACCGGAACCTGAGTGAGTGTGTGAGTGTGTGTGTGTGTGTGTGAGTGTAAGTACAGGTAATGAAGAAATAAACAGACTGACAAATAGGAGCATGCACAACATATCCCTGCAAACAAAATCCCAAAAAGCCTCCTAGCTAATCTCTGAATAGAACGAGCACGCAGATGCATGCAAAGCACTGATGAGCACACCTGGGGTCTGTAGGGTCTAGAGCAAAGTGCTGGTTGGTCATCATATCTCCAAAACGGGGGTCTGCAAGGTTGGGCTTGAAGCCAACTGCTGCCAAGGTTTGACCGTCTTCTGCACCCTCATCATCGCTGTTGGTGGTGCGTTTGGCCTTTCGACGCTGCAAGGTATTGCACAGGTGTACACATGTGAAACAAGGGGAGAGGAGAGAGAGAGAGAGAGAGGTGTACACATGTACAGGTGTACACATGTGAGAGGTGTGCACATGTGAAACAAGGGGAGAGGAGAGAGAGAGAGAGAGAGAGAGAGAGAGAGGTAGAGGTAGAGAGAGAGAGAGAGAAAGAGAGAGCACGCAAAATAAAGCGTAGGAAAGATCTATGGATGTGTGTGGTGGTGTTGTGTGAGCTAAACCCTCCTGTGGTATGGTGCGCTTGACCTGTCTACGCTAGGAGAGTATCCACAAATGCTCATCGAAACAATTTTGTTTGTTCGTGCAGGACAAAGGGGAATGAATGTTCCACTCTTTGGATGTTGCGATCAAATCCTGGATTCTTACAAGCGTACAAGCCTGGCGCCACCAGCTCTCAAGGCAGAGAGAAGCTGAGCAAAACAAATGGGGGAGGGGGGTGCGTGGACCTAACCTTGCCACAAGACTCGAACACTGGGCAGAAGCAAGAGCAGAGGAGTCAAGCATGGGCTGAGTATGGCCGAGCAATCTCTGCAGTTGCTGCACATCATGCTGGCCTCCCATTGGGGGTGTTTAACACATACAGGTCTGCTAACAGTATGCAGCAAAAGATAAGGCAGCAGGAGTTGCTGGCCAAATGTGTGTGCCTAGGTCTAGAAGGTGCGGATTGAGCACATTTTTGGCATCATTAAAAAGGAAGCTGTCTTTGATTGAGATCACTTTTGTCACTTACGCAATGAACGAACAGGAAACCCTACTTGATATGCAAGGATGGATGGGAGCATTCGCTTGCTGAGCCTTTCTCATGAGCAAAAACAGGGTTCAGGTGGTAAGCCCAGTAACAAGAAAAGCACGAAGAAGGACAGGTCTGTTTGACAGATTACTTTCGCAAGTGCAAGGTTGGGCAGCACCTGCTGTTACGATTGAAATACCTGCGAAATACCCATACCTTATTTTCAATCAATTTCATCATAATTGATTTTAGGGAGCACTATTGTTTTCATGACCCTCAAATACGTCCAATACGCAGGAGAAGGGTTCTAGCAAGTCTCACAAGGAGGGCAAAAGGAAGGACAGAAAGGAGAGCAAAAGGAAGGACAGAAGGAGAGGGCTGAAAGGCAGACCAAAGTAATAACCGAAGGGCGCTCTTTTGTTTGGCTTCTAATTCTAAGCTCAGAGAGGGGGAGCCAGGTCAGTCACATCATCCGTGATTGTAAGGATCAGTCGCATCCGTGATTGTATGCAGTCACAACTGTGATTGTATGGATCATCACATCCGTGATTGTATGCAGTCACAACTGTGATTGTATGCAGTCACATCCGTGATTGTAAGCAGTCACAACTGTGATTGTATGCAGAGGAGAAATTGTTGTGCTAGACTAGAGCCAGTGTGCATAAAAAGCTTGGTGCACAATGTAAGTCGTATCACATGTCCAAGCCCATTTAGGGGGGGCCAGGTGTAGATAGCTAGCCAAACGACAAGAGACAAGCGAGCCTGAAGTGGATCCAAAATTTTCACTGAGCATGTGTTAACAGTTTATATAACTGTATATATAACTGTATATATAACACTTTGCCAGGTCCCATGCAGACAACTACCTTGGACTTCTTGCCCTGCCCAGCAGGCCTGTCTTGCTCCGCTTCTTTGGCCTCTCGCTTTAACTTTCCGGCCCTGCAAACACACAAACACACCACCAAGGCCGGCCCTTTTTCCCAAAGGTACGCCCCTCAAACAGTGCACCATATAAAGCACAATCTCAGCCTTGATGTTGATACACACACAGACACACACACACACAGACACACACAAACTACGCACCGAAGTAACAGATGACACCACAAAGTATAGGTCACCCAAAAATTGCAGCAGAATCACAACTCCAAACACCAATCCTCACTCATACAGGCACAAACACACACATACAGGCACACACACAAGTACGGGCCACCCAGGCATAACCTAATTTTCAAACATTAACCTAATATTCCAAATACCAACACACACACACCAGCCCACAAACACACACACACCTGAGCTTCTCATCATCCATGAGCAGCAGCTCCAGCTCTGCAGCCTCCCTCTTCTGCGCTGCATCTCCTTCGCCCTTGTGTGCTTTCTTCTGCTGCAGGCATGATTGTTTTGTAGTGTGTGCATCTCCCTCGCCCTTGTGTGCTTTCTTCTGCTGCAGGCATGATTGTTTTGTAGTGTGTGCATCTCCCTCGCCCTTGTGTGCTTTCTTCTGCTGCAGGCATGATTGTATTGTACTGTGTGCATCTCCCTCGCCCTTGTGTGCTTTCTTCTGCTGCAGGCATGATTGTATTGTAGTGTGTGCATCTCCCTCGCCCTTGTGTGCTTTCTTCTGCTGCAGGCATGATTGTATTGTAATGTGTGCATCTCCCTCGCCCTTGTGCACTTTCTTCTGCTGCAGGCATGATTGTATTGTACTGTGTGCATCTCCTTCGCCCTTGTGTGCTTTCTTCTGCTGCAGGCATGATTGTTTTGTAGTGTGTGCATCTCCCTCGCCCTTGTGTGCTTTCTTCTGCTGCAGGCATGATTGTATTGTAATGTGTGCATCTCCCTTGCCCTTGTGCACTTTCTTCTGCTGCAGGCATGATTGTATTGTAATGTGTGCATCTCCCTCGCCCTTGTGTGCTTTCTTCTGCTGCAGGTATGATTGTATTGTATTGTGTACATCTCCCTTGCCCTTGTGTGCTTTCTTCTGCTGCAGGCATGATTGTATTGTATTGTGTGCATCTCCCTCGCCCTTGTGTGCTTTCTTCTGCTGCAGGCATGATTGCAGCGCGGTCGTGCTTGCACAAGTGTGCGCAAGTGCGTGCGCGAGTGTGCACGAATGCACTTTAAATGTGTTTATGCATGCATTGTTTCTGCCGGTGTACTGTGTGCCTTTTCGAGTGCCTATGTAGTCAGATGTTTTTTTTTTATCTTGTACGTGTGCACATGTCTTTGCAGTTGCATATTATCTTGTTGCGTTTGTAGTCGCATATCATCTTATTGCGTTTGTAGTTGCATATTATCTTATTGCATTTGTAGTCGCATATGATCTTATTGCGTTTGTAGTTGCAAATTATCATATTGCGTTTTTAGTGGCATATTCTTATTGCGTTTGTAGTTGCATATTATCTATTGCGTTTGTAGTTGCATATTATCTTATCGCGTTTGCAGTTTGCGCATGTGTGCATGTGTTACAGTGAGCGCCAAAAGTACGTCATTTAAACGTGCAAACAGCTTATGCTGTCATATATGCTGCAAACAGCTTATGCTATCATACATGCTGCAAACAGCTTACGCTGTCATATATGCTGCAAACAGCTTACGCTGTCATACAGTCTGCAGACAGCTTACGCTGTCATATATGCTGCAAACAGCTTATGCTATCATACATGCTGCAAACAGCTTACGCTGTCACACAGTCTGCAAACAGCTTACGCTGTCATACAGTCTGCAGACAGCTTACGCTGTCACACAGTCTGCAAACAGCTTACGCTGTCATACAGTCTGCAGACAGCTTACGCTGCCATACGTGCAAACAGCTTACGCCGTTGCTCTTCTCACTCCTCCTCCTCCTCCTCCTAAAGATACGTTGCCTCCCCTACCTTTGTAGTTTCCTTTCCTCTCCTCCTCCTCCTCCTAAAGATACGTTGCCTCCCCTACCTTCGTAGTTTCCTTTCCTCTCTTCCTCCTCCTCCTCCTCCTCCTAAAGATACGTTGCCTCCCCTACCTTTGTAGTTTCCTTTCCTTTCTCCCCCAGTTTGCCTCCCGCAGGCACCTGCTGCTTGCCCTTCTTCTTGGGCTGCTGCTCCTCGTCACTCCCGCTGGGCACCTGCGCGTAACCGCACAACGTGGCCATACAATCGTAGAGCTGAGTATGAGTGAAAGCAGGGCTGCTTGGCTGCTTGGCTTGCTGCTTGGGATGCTACTTCCACTGGACACCTACGCGCAACCAAAAGCACAGGTTGGGCATCCAATCAACGCATTTACACGACGGCGTGCACGCAAATCAATTAATGAGCTCCTCCTCATCAATATACAATACGTATTGTCAATTTAATGTTACTTCCACTCGGCACCAACACACAATTTTTCAGTCTAGCTTGTAACTCTTCAGTTCACGACTCAGTTAACCATGTTGATTGATACTTACTTATATTATCACCACAGCATTGCGCGGTTGAATCTTGCTGCAGTTTCCTATGAAATATAGTTGTGAGCAGGGTCACTGAAGCATAAACCCTCACAAGTGTCTATGGCAGGCCAGAACCATACACACACACGCACACACACGTGGTTAACATATCGGTTGTTTCTTGCAGACAGGGTCTGCAGTTGTGCCCAACCCTTTAAAGAGTCCCAATTCAGAGAAGAGAATGAGTATGCAAGTACTGAGTATGCATGTACTGAGTATGCATGTACTGAGTATGTATGTACTGAATATGTATGTACTGAGTATGTATGTACTGAGAGTACGCATGTACTGAGCATGCATGTACTGAGTATGCATGTACTGAGTATGTATGCACGCCCTGCATACAATAATAAAGAAAGGAGGATCAAAGCAAACATTGAACCCACCAGCTCGGCCTGCCCGCCTCCATCGTTAAAGAACGGATCGTCGAAAGGATCAGCATCATCTCCTCCCTCATCTTCTGCCTCCTGGGCATGGGTCTCTGGCTGAGCTTTTGCAGCGGTGCCCTCCTTCTTGGCCTTCTTGCCGTCCTTTGCTTGTGGCTGAGGCTCAGGCTCATCGTCACTACTGTCGCTGCTGTCTCCTCCCCGTGACTTGTGCTGTGCGTGTTGTGTGTGTGTGTGTGTGTGTGTGCGTGTGACCGTCCACATGTGTAGTGCATGTGTGGTGTGAGCACACATGGGTGTGGAGTTTGAGTGTGCAACTTTGTGTGTGCGTGTGTGTGTGTGTAGGTATTCAATGGTGTGTGCGTGTGTGCGTGTGCGTACTTTTCCTTAAATGTTTGTGTGTGTATGCGTGCCAAGTGTATGCTGCCGCCTCTACGTCAGGTGTGCTCGAGGTGATGTGCTTTGACACACCCCTATCCAGAGAGTTGCACACACTTGGCGGTTTGGAAGCAGGCAGAACATATATAAATAAAGGCAAAATATGCTTGGCAGTTTGAAAGCAGCCAGAACACGTGTAAATGAAAGCAAATGTTATTTGCCTCTCCTTTTTTACATCCCCAGGCCTGGAGGCTATTCGGAGTCCTGACGTAATAAGCTATCGATTGGTATATAAATGAGTCGATTCTAAGGGGGTCACGGTGGGGGTGAGGGGCCAGGGGGGGTCGGAGAATTTGGGGGGGGGGATTCCTCAGCTCAAGCCTATTTGATTGGCACCCTTGTTGGGTGAATTGATTAAATTGGGGGGTTCTGGTGGTCACAGAAACGCATGGAATTCCTAGTGGATTGCAGGGTGTGTTCAGGCAAATTTACAGCATTTAATTCCAAACTTGAAGTTCACGTATTGCATTTTACATAAGTTGCATGAATAAAGTAAAAAAAGTGCTTTGGCAAAAATCTTGGTTAGATTTGTGCACTAAACAGGTGGTCATTGCAAGAGCGTGTGCATATCAGTTTTTGCCCTACAACTCTTCAGGTATTAGTTTATTTGGTAAATGAGCTGTGCAGGCAGGTAGCTGCTCCAATTTTGAGCAGATTGACACCCTATAAATAGGTGTGGGGGGTCAGGAAGGGGGTTTTGGGGGGGGGGGTCATTTTGGGGACGGAGGCCCATTATTTACACGTGACTGTCAGGACTTCTTTTTTAGCAGCCCCCTGCCCAGGCCATGATCCTTTCTCAACATCAATATACCGTACCTTTCTTAACTCACCCCGGGTAAATAACGTGTTTTACCCTTTGGCGTGATATCGGCACCGTAAATATATATTCAGAGGTTCCGGGGTCTCCGGGGTTTGGCGAAAATAAAGTTTGGTGGGTGGCTGAACAGCGATGAGCGGAGAAGGCCCCCCCGCCCCCCTCCCAGGCCCCGCCCAGCCCTAGCACCAACACCAGCCCCAGTGTCAGCAGCACCGGTTGCGGCAGAGGAGGAAAAAGCAGCGTTGCAGCAGCAAAAGGAGGAGCAGCAGAAAGCCGACCTATCCAGGCTGTAGCAGGCAAAAGAGGAGCGGGCTCAGCGTGAAGCAGAAGCACACATGCACGCGCACAACAAGCGTGAACACGCACACGCACACGCACATGCACATGCACATGCACATGCACATGCACATGCACATGCACACGCACAACAAGCGTGAAACAGAAACATGCACACACACAAACGCGCATGTGCACGCATACACACACACTTGTACAGGCACTGGCTGGGATAAATGCCCACCGGGGTTGGTGCAGGGAAGGCTTAAATTTTTAATTACAGGGTCCGGGGTTACCCGGGGTTACCTTTAATATTTCTGAAATTTGGGCACTGGGGTGAGTACGGTAAGGTACGGTACACAAAAGGCGCCAGAGAGATTCAATGAGCACTTTTTTACACGGGCCCCTCCTCTGCCACTCTAGCCCCATTTTATATGTGCCACTGCCACACCACACATCTAAAGCACACACATCCACACATACCTACGCACGCACACAAACACACCAATTCTTCACCTTGCGCATCTTGGCCTTCTCTTTCGCGCACACTCTTTCATGCACACTCTTTCGCGCTTACTCTTTCACACCCTCTTTTGCACACGCTCTTTTACGCACACTCTTTTACGCACACTCTTTCGCGCACACACGCACCAATTCCTTACCTTGCGCATTTTGGCCTTCTCTTTTTTGCGCCGCAAGTATGTGTCCCACACCGTCTCAGCCTGCTTGGACTCCTTGCTTTTACGACTTGCCTCCATCCGACTCTTCAGGCCCTCCAGGCCAGGCATGAAAGTGACCTGCACGAGCAGCACAAATGCATGCTATTGACCTGCATACCAAACATTGCGTGCCAAGTGTGAACAGGATTTGTGATGTTCATGTCTAGGGTTGGCCAGAACCATATAAACATACTGTCACACACACAACTGCTTATACACAAAAGGTTCAACACCGTTCAGCCACGCACCTCACACACACACAACCGCTTTTATACAAAAAATAACACCGTTCAGCCACGCACCTCCACACACTCACACACAAAAAGTCACACACACATACACACTCACAAACAAAAAGTCACACACACACAAAGTCACACACACAACCGCTTTTATACAAAAGTGACACATTTCAGTCACGCACCTCCATCTCTAGGCCCTGGTTGCCCTTCTTCCCAGCCACAACCCTGGCCCCCTTTCCCTTCTGCCCTCCTCCCCCTTCCGCCTCCTCCTCTCCCTCTTCACCACTACCCTCACTTGCTACCCCCCAGGCTTTCACGTTGGCACTCCTCCTCTTGCCCTCCACTTCCGCACCGCCCTTCCCTTTGCCCTTCTTGCCAGGCTTGCCTCCCTGCCCCTTCCCCCCCTCCCCCTCTTCCTCCTCTTCCTCCTCTTTGTTGTCGCTGTCATCCTTTTTGGGGCCACTGCCAGACCCTAGCAGCAAGGACCTGCATGCACACGTGTGTGAGTGCGTGCACATATTTGATTTAGTAGTTAGCATGTGTGTGGGCCTGCGTGCGTCCGTAGAAGCAATCTTGAAGCGTGCTAGCACGTGTGTGTGTGTGTGTGTGTATGTGTGTGTGAGAATTGTTGCGTTGTCCCCCTTTTGGGGGCCACTGTCAAGGAGTGAAGAGCACATGGTGTTGTATGCTGCGTGAGTGTTGCTGTTTGCATATACGAGTAGGTATGCAAGTAGGTACTCATTTATGAGTAAGGTTCAGGGACTAGCTGCAAAGTTACAAGAATCTGAGTAGATCAAGATCTTGATTGTGTACGACTAGGGTTGGCCAGAACCATACATTTATAGGTATATACGGTGTACATTTGGTATTTTTAGGATGAAAACTACTGTACAAACAATCATATACGGTGCAAATATACGGTTCTGGCCAACCCTATGTATGACGGTTGACTTGTCATATTTTGTTAAGAGGGTTCAACAAAGTTTTAACACTTGCCGCAAGCAAAGAGCTGGCCACATTCGTTGTATGCACCTCTTTCTTGTGCAGGGTGCATATGTACGCACGTGACGTGTGCATATTTACGTATGTGACGTGTGCATATATTATATTTACGTATGTGACGTGTGATGAGAGAAAAAGACGCTTTGTTCAAGATGCGCGAGAACAGGAAAACCAGCCTGTGTTGACTAAGCGCAAGCAACGTCACCTGTTTCCGCCTGCTCCCTTACATGTTTCTCAATCATTAAGTTACAAAAACAATAAAAAAATCACCGCCACAATAAAGAAAGGTGGGCCCCAAAACATGCGCCTCCAATGCTCCCTCAAAAAGCAAGGGAGTGGATGTCACCGTCTGTGTGTAGTTTGTCATCCTTTTATTTTTCCTCAAGCACCTTGCTGCCTGTCCCTGCTCTACTTTTGTGCATCCACCCCCAGTGCCACATTACCAATTACCACCCTGCTCTACATCTGTGCGTCCACCCTCAGTGCCACATTACCAATTACCACCCAGCTCTACTTTTGTGCATCCACCCCCAGTGCCACATTACCAATTACCACCCTGCTCTACATTTGTGCATCCACCTTTGCTACACAGCCACTTTCCTATAAGCGACGCCCTTTTCCTGCCAGTGCCTTCTACAAAACACAGCCAGCAACACAGTGTCTCCTACAAGGCACAGCCAGCAACACAATGTCTCCTACAAGGCACAGCCAGCAACACAATGTCTCCCTCCTACAAGGCACAGCCAGCAACACAATGTCTCCTACAAGGCACAGCCAGCAACACAATGTCTCCTACAAGGCTCAGCCAGCAACACAGTGTCTCCTACAAGGCACAGCCAGCAACACAATGTATTCTACAAGGCACAGCCAGCAACACAATGTATCCTAAAAGGCTCAGCCAGCAACACAATGTCTCCTACAAGGTACAGCCAGCAACACAGTGTCTCCTACAAGGCACAGCCAGCAACACAATGTATCCTACAAGGCTCAGCCAGCAACACAATGTCTCCTACAAGGTACAGCCAGCAACACAGTGTCTCCTACAAGGCACAGCCAGCAACACAGTGTATCCTACAAGGCACAGCCAGCAACACATTTAAAAACGCCATTTTTTCACAGACCCCCACCCCCCACCCTCCACCTGTAATGCTCCCGCAAGGAGCTTGCAACCTGCGCCTTGCCTGGTGCTGCGCCTGGTTTGCTGTGAGCCGCTCCCACTGCATGCCCGTTTCCCTACAAGCAAAAGACACATTTGGCAAGGGTTACCCTCAAAACAGGGCAACTACATCATTTCCTTGCGGGTGTCTGTTTGTCAGGCTGCTCGGTTCCCTACAGAGCAGCTGACGATACACACCATAACTACACCACTAGACCACACTGAACTAGCTAAACACACACACACAAACACACACACACACAAACAAACCCACACACACATGGCTGGTACACAATTGACCCACAACTAGGGTCGGCCTTGCGTATGAATTTGTGTGCATACAGGTAAGGGGCATCTAACAAGCGAAGATTGAAGATGCTCAACCCATACACATACAATGTGTTAACCCTATTCATAATAAGGGTTGACCAGAACTGTATATACACACACCGTATATGACCGTATACCTATTTGACGATTTCTCTTCTGCCAAAAATACCGTGTATGCACCGCATGTCTATATGGTTCCGGCCAACCCTACTCATAATCTTCTAAAGCAGGACGAGGTTGCGCACAATGTCCATATCAACGTTCAAAAGAAGATGCTGTAGTAAAGATCAAAAGATGTTACCTGCAACTCGCTATCACCCCCTGTGGCTGCCTGGACCCCCCCCTCAGCATCACCGTCCTCTTCCTCGTCACCAGAGCTGCTGGCTAAATAGGCACGGAAGTCCTCGTCTTTGAGCTCTGCTTCACTCATCCTGTGTGTGTGTGTACGAGGTGTAGGTGTTTGTGGAGTGTTTGTGTAGGTGTTTGTGTAGGTGTTTGTGTAGGTGTTTGTGTAGGTGTAGGTGTAGGTGTAGGTGTAGGTATAGGTGTAGGTGTAGGTGTAGGTGTAGGTGTTTGTGTATGGTTGTGTAGGTGTTTGTGAGGTGCGCGCATGTGTGTGTATGTGCGTTCAAAAAGTGGACGTCATGAACGAACTACAAGGGGGCTCCACCTGCAACTCCTTGCTAGCACAGTCCAGTGATCAGGCTTCAATTCACCACACTGCAATAGGTTTTGCAGGTCCAGGTCAACAAGGCTCTATCTTAACAGGTGAGTGATCAGGCTTCAAGCTACCACATTGCGATAAGGTTTTGCAGGTCCAGGTCAATAAGGCTTTATCTGAACAGCCGAGTGATCAGGCTTCAAGCTACCACATTGAGATAAGGTTTGCAGGTCAAGGTTAACAAGGCTCTATCTTAACAGTCCAGTGATCAGGCTTCAAGCTACCACATTGCGATAAGGTTTGCAGGTCCAGGTTAACAAGGCTTTATCTTAACAGCCGAGTGATCAGGCTTCAATTCACCACACTGTGATAAGGTTGGCAGGTCCAGGCTGACAAGGCTTTATCTTAACAGCCGAGTGATCAGGCTTCAATTCACCACACTGTGATAAGGTTGGCAGGTCCAGGCTGACAAGGCTTTATCTTAACAGCAGAGTGATCAGGCTTCAATTCACCACACTGCAATAAGGTTGGCAGGTCCAGGTTGACAAGGCTTTATCTTAACAGCCGAGTGACCAGGCTTCAGACTACCACATTGCGATAAGGTTGGCAGGTCAAGAAGGCTTTATCTTAACAGGTAAGTGCCATGCTACCGTGCTAGCGAGTTAGTTTGAGGTCACGAGCATGAGCATTGGAAATTATAACTAGAGAAACGGGGCTGCACACTTCCTTTGGCCCCCACTGTTTGTGTGCCTTTCAGTGACTCACTTTCTGTTCAGCAGCTTCTTCCTACCGACGTCATCTGCGTCCCAAGTCAGCTGAGGCTTTGTGTGCTGTGTAGGGGTGTGTGTGTGTGTGTGTGAATAGGAGTGTGTATGTGTGCACAGGAGTTGAGTTTGCACACAGGTGGTACCAAACACAGGAAAACGTGAAAGTACGGGCATGCACGCACAAGCATACCTACACAGATACAAACACGCTCACGTTGGCACACACACACACGTATACACAAACACACACACAAGCATACCTACACAGATACAAACACGCTCACGTTGGCACACACACGTATACACAAACACACACAAACACAAACATACACAGATACTCACACGCTCATGTTGGCACACACACACTATACACAAACACACACAAACACAAACATACACAGATACTCACACGCTCATGTTGGCACACACACTTATACACAAACACAAACATACCTACACAGATACTCACACGCTCACGCTCGCACACACACGCATACACAAAAACACATACACACATAAATACAGGCGTACACACGCACCTGCAGCGCAGCGCTGAAGACTGTAGGGGGTGCATAGCCAAAAGGCACCCCAGTGGCGGTATCACGCACAGCACGCCCCTCAAAGCTTGCATCCTGAAGCCAGAAGTGAGATGAAGGTGTGACCATGAAGGTGTGACTAGCTCTCTCTCCCAAACAGGAAACACACATACACAATAAGTATGAAGGTTAGAATGCTCTCGCTCTCGCTCTCTTTCTCTTTCTCTTTCTCTTTCTCTTTCTCTTTCTCTTTCTCTTTCTCTTTCTCTTTTTCTCTCTCTCTCTCTCTCTCTCTCTCTCTCTCTCTCTCTCTATTTCTCTCTCTCTCTCTCTCTCTCTCTCTCTCTCTCTCACTCTCTCTCTCTCTCACACA
>Ga0307968_1002178_pt1 | contig 16247 bp, 20 predicted proteins | sample OrgLakmetagen650_FD_201834 | JGI IMG/M metagenome (GOLD analysis project Ga0307968, IMG submission 201834) | Saline water microbial communities from Organic Lake, Antarctica - #650 | ecosystem: Environmental > Aquatic > Non-marine Saline and Alkaline > Saline | place: Antarctica: Organic Lake... | reverse complement strand
GGAGTGTGTGGTGTGTGCGTGGTTATTATGTCGGTGGTTATTGTTACATGCAATTATCTTTTTGATGTCACTTGTACCTAAGACGGGAACGGCACACACATACACACACGCATACACTTACGCACATGCACCCACCCCCAGCCCTACACCCTCATTCACACTCACACTGAAACTCGCACCCAATACCTGCACTGCACGATCCACCCACAATACCCACACATTCCAAGACTTTTACATCCTATTACATGTAGGTACTACATCCGATTACATATAAGTGTTATCTTATCGGAGTATACATTTTATTACATCATGTATTACATATTAGTTATCCTACCGGTTGCTGCTTGTAATGCACCCCCCCACATGGTGGTAGGAGGTGCACATTCAGGCTGCTGCTGCTGCTGCTGGTAGAACTGTAGCTGCAGCGTGCTGTTTGTCACAGAACCCACGTGCTGATGGGGTGTCACCGCGTGGTGTTGAAAGGCAGCTGGCGACAGCTGCGCTTCTGTTTTCGGCTGTGAGAAGGAGGGCGCACGGGGGAGGGAGGGGGAAGATGAAGCAGCGGCAGCAGCAGCAGCACCACCACCACCAACGGAGCCATGTGTTTGGCTGAAAAGGCGGGGGAGAGGAGCCGAGGTTCCGAGGGGAGCGTTGACTTTGGGGCGTGCTTGCATGGGGGCCTGGTGGCCATGGATGGGGTCAGTCGTGAGGACGGCATTATTGGCGTGTGGTTGTTGTTGATGGTGGTGACGGAGTTGAGAAAGAGGAGGGGGTTGCTGCTGCAGAGTCGAGGTTGGGTTTGTGATAAGGCCATGTGAGGTTGTCTTGTAGGCGAGCTCACCAGCTCCGTGGGGGCTGGGGTGGTGAAGGCCCTGCTGCTGCTGCTGCTGCTGCTGCTGTGTCAGGAGCAGGTGCTGCAGCTGGTCGTAGGACTGTGTGTGCTGCGTAAGCTGTGCGTGCTGTGCACCCAGGCTGCTCAGGGACCCGGAGGAGGAGTGGTCCAGCTGGGGTGGCAAGCTGACGGTCTGAGCATTGAGGATGGAGTACCTCATGGGCAGCTGTTGCTGTTGCTGCTGCTGCTGCTGCTTCTGCAGCGGCGACTCCAGCTGCTGCTGCTGCTGCACGTGCTGTGTGTGCTGTGTGTGCTGCTTTGCTTGCGCCATGCGGGTGCGTAGCGCCAGCTGCTGCTGCTGCTGTTGTTTGCTGCTGACGGCATACCCCTCAACCCCGCCGGCGAGCTGATGGCTGCTTTGGCTGGAGACAGGGGGAGGGGTGCAGCTAATGGCTTGCGCGAGGGACGACTCCAACGTCTGGAGCGGGTGGGAGTTTTGATCCAGGCTGCCTGTGTGCAGGTGAGTGTGTGTAATTGTGTGTATGTGTGTGTATGTGTGTGTGTTTGTGTGTGTGTATGTGCGTGTTATGTGTGTGTATGTATGTGTGTGTATGTGTGTTTGTGTATTTGGGTGTATGTTTGTGTTTGTGTTTTGTGTGTGTGTGTGTGCGTGTATGTGTGTGTATGTTTGTGCGTGTGTATGTGTGTGCGTGTATGTGTGTGTATATTTGTGCGTGTGTTTTGTGTATGTGTGTGCATGTACGCGTGTGCGTGTGTACATTTGTGCGCGTGTATGTGTGTGTATGTGTGTGTGTTTGTGTGTGTGTGTGGTGTGTGCGAGTGTTTTGTACATTATCATTGCTATTGTGTGTGTGTGTGTTTGTGTGTGTGTGCGAATTTTTGAGTGATCATTGCTGTGCCAAAGTGACAGAGAACATCGGCCCATCCACTCCCTAAGAGCAGGACTACTAAAAACCACAAGAGTAACGCTAATATTGCACAAGCAAACATAATCATGTACCTCAAAAAAATCAAGTTGCATCATTTTCACACTCACATACACACGCATGCATGCACGCACACACGCATGCACACCCACACACATATACCGTCCGTTCACGATCACTTCGTGACCACACTTTCAAAAAATTAATTAAAATTACGATTTTAGTTCGTGAGGGGGTTTGGGGATTAATTTTTGAGTCCGAGGGCACTTCGGGAGGGCCCTGCCGGGAATTATTTTTTTTTGAGTTCGAGAGCCCCCTTGTGAATGCTGCCTGTGCACTGCTACTGCTGTTTGTTATGGCTGAAGCTGTTGGCTGAGGCTGAAGCTGTGGCTGAGGCTGAAGCTGAGGCCGGAGCTGTGGCTGATGCTGCACAGTGCTCAGAAGCAGGGAAAGAGAGGTGATGGGAATACATGCAGCAAGAGCCACTCTCTACTCTCTACATTCACTCTGAAGGGGCTATGAGGGGTGGAGGCTTCTTCTTGGAGCCGCGCAGGCACCCCACAGGCCTCTTCCCAGCCTCGCCCCTTGCCTTTGCCTCTTCCTCTTGCAGCTCCTTGAGCTGCCTTTCCCTCTGCAGCTTCTCACGGTCCCTATGCTGAGCAGCCAGCCTTTCAGCTGGGGACTGAGGCTTCAAGAACCCGGCCAGGGGTTTCACACTGGCGCCCTTGAAGCTCATTTCGATGTTCACCCTCAAAACCAATATAACCTTCGAATAGAGGCCTCCAAGAATTAATAAAATTTTCGTTTTCTGGCCAAATAATTAATTAATTTCCGAAGTGATCGTAAACGGACGGTATATATGATATTTTTGTAATATGATGTATATATGGTGTATATATATATTGTATTTTTGTAATATGGTGTGTGTTATGGTATATATATATATATATATATGGTGTTTTTGGCAGAGAACTTGATAAGAAACGGTTATATATGGTGTACATGCACAATTCTGGCCAACCTTCGAATAAAGCAATTGTGAGACATCAGTCGCACTTGCGATCCCGCGTCCCCTCATGGCAACAATATCACTGACTACCATTGACGTGTGAAGTGTGAGTGTGAGTGTGTGTGCATGCATGCATACGTACTTGTATGTTCGTGTGTGTACGTATGCAGCACTTCCCTCGGCTTACCCCTGGCAGCACTCACATGTGCAAGCGTAAATATACGTGCGTGTATGTGTGTATGTGTGTACGTTTGTACGTATATATGCAACACATCCCTCCTTGCCCCTGGCGGCACTCACCTAGTTCCGGGAGTAGAAGAGGGCGGGGGCATCAGGACTTGCTGAGATGTGGATGGGCCTGCGGTCTCGCCATCTGCACCCATGCCTGAGCTGTCACGCGCAATCTGGCTGAGCTCCCTCTGCATCATGAGCTCAGATGCACTGACATGACCCTGCGTCAGGAAGAAACGAATCAACGCTGATGCACTTGTGTGCGTAGTATTGATTGACCTAAAACTGTGCTTGCTTTCATACACAAGGACAAGGAGGAATTTCAGAGGGGGCGACTGAGCAAGTGCCTGAACGTGCTCCTTATACATGAAAGGGGCACATGAAAGGGGCAACTTCTCACAAATCACTCTGTCAATCTGGAATCAATCTAGCTTCAAACTGAAGCTGACTTTCAAAGGGTATTTGCTCAAACGTAGTTAAGTTGCTGTGTGCACAGAGTGCCAGCAGAATAAAATGCACAAGTACGGCATTCAAACCCTAGATGGGTGCTTTTCATGGGAAATAGCATGTCGAATTGCATAACTCACCAACCATTAAGCCTTTTCACTCCACTTCTTTTGCAACGATCTTTATAAATTGTAAGGACTCCCTAACACCAAATTCAGTGACATTGCCGCGGCTAATGAGGCATGCGTGCTCGTTTTTGCAACTTTTACGCTCCATTGCCTTGGAACTCACAATTCAGTTTAAAGTCGCAAAATTTGGGCATGCCTATTTTATGGGCATACAACAAAGCCCCCCCTCTAATTGAAGAAAAGTCGTCCCCCTCTGGAGGAATTTATTAGGAAATGGAAGAATACATACTCCTGGCACGGTTTGAAAAGGTTTGTGTACGGGGATTTGCACTGCCCAAAAGATGCAAACAAATGCGCATGTGTAAATCATACATATATACCCATCCACACGCACACGCACACGCACATGTACTCGCGTGGCACACACACACACACACCTGGAAAACACACTTGGCACGCATACACAATGCACACGCATGTACACACCTTACGATCACGCTCCTCCTTGACAATTGAAGAGAACTGGCTGCGTAGGTCTTCATCATTAACCTGTGTCTGCTGAAACACCTTGCGTGCCTCTGAGGCTTGGATACGCTCTCGGAGCTCTTGGGACACAACATCCGACAGTGCTGACTGGGGTGGGGGAAAATGAAATGCAAAAGTGTATTACACATTCCGACAGTGCTAACTGGGGTGGGAAAAAATTATTGCAAAAGTGTATTTTACACAGTGTGCGACAGTGCATGCTGGAGTGGGACAGAATGAATTGCGAAAGTGAGACACACACACGTCAACGGGAGTGCTAGCTGAGGTGGGACAAAGTGATTTGCAAATTTGTGTTACGTATTCCAACAGTGCTCTACAATCAGGACGCACGTCAGAAATGAATGCTGCTTCAGCAAACAAAGACTTGCAAAAAGAGAGCACGCACTCCAGAATAATTGCTGCTGTGGACGTGTGGATTGCAAAGCGCAGTGCACTGAGTTGCTGGGCGGGGAAATGCTGACGTGTTAAGTGCTCCAAAAGAGTGTGCTGCCTTCAGCTTGCTGCCGTGAACTATTGCGATTGGAGGGAGAGATCACTCCTTCGATCTTGATGAAGAAAAAGAAAGGAGAAGACGCGTCAGGAACCAGTCCTGGCAACTACAGGGTACGACTTGGAGCACAACAGAAAAGAATACGTGGGCAGTGAAAACCAGCTCCCTCAATAAGCAAGGGAAGGAAGAAACATCGTCGTGGTTCTGGGATGTCATTGTAGATGCCCATGTTCTAACAAGAGGACATGCATCACATTTTTTCTGCACCTTTTCGTCCTTCTCCACAAACTTTTGCAGTGCCATGGCAAGCTCCTCCTCTTTTAAGAACTGCAGCAGAGGATGGTGTGGCGCATGGGGTGGTAGCGATTATGAGACTGTGATGCAAGACATTTTCGCTGTACATCAGCAAGCAGTAGTGCAACCCCTTCCTTTGCAGAGTGCAATATGATTTCCAAAGAAAGGTGGCTACTAGTTATGTTGGCTACTAGTTATGTCATCTTCGACCCAGAAAGCTGTTATAAATGATAATTTGCCCGTTTGCATGCGCTACTTTTTATTTTATGGTTCTTCACTCCCATCCCTCTCCTTTTTTCTGAAGCCGTAACTTACCCTCAAGTTATCGTGCAGGTTTTCGGCGATGAGGTCCTCAATCCGTGCCTGTGACACGATGATTCAAATATCGTAAAGTTGTAAAAATTAGCACAGAAGTGGCAATTAACAGCAGAGATCTAAGGCGCACAAGACCAAAACAAGGGAGAATGCCACTGCTCTGCTCAAGGCGTGGGCGCCGTGGGTGAAGACACGCTGATGCCTGCTGGACAAATTTGAGGCAGGGTGGGTGCAAAATGCTGCCTGCCAGACTGAATTGAGGCAAGGTGGGCATAAATTTCTGCCTGCCAGACTAAATGAAGCCAACGTTTTTTCAACCAGCTAAATCGCTGCTTGTTCCCCATGCGCTGGCTTCAGGGAACTGCTTTCCTACAACAGCTTGTCTACAAGCACAGCACACACACGTACCTGATCCATGGCTTCAGGCCGCAGCAAGTCAGGGGAGATCTCTTCCCCCTTTTCCACCTTTTCCCTGCGCAAGAGTGTCGGAGAGAAACTTGTACGGTACAGCTAAAGCTTGCGGCATCGCTAGTGAATTTCAAATTTATGACAGCTGAATGGGAGTCCTGACGTTTAAATTGTAGGAAAAGTAAACAGCAGCAAAAATATGTAAATGGTGTAGGCAAAGAATTATATACACACACAAATTTGACCCAGGCATGGAGCAGACATAAAACAATGCAGGCACACGTGAAAGATGCTACCTAGTGAGAGGACCTATTTTTACGGTATCAATAACAAATTAAATATTGCAGCAATTTAAGTTACCGCACCGCTCTTATAGCATTGCGAGTGCCCAAGTAATTACGTCTACTCGCAATAATCCTAGGAGCAGTTGGATGGGTAGAAGGTGACATTAAAACGCACCTGCGCTGCGCGGCTTTGGTCCAAGTCAGCATGTCGTGAGGGTTGGCCACCTTGCCCACAAACTTTTGGCCAAAGCGCTGCGCGTTGATTGTGGAGAAGCCCGTGTAGTCAACCTGAGCTCACGCACAAGGGCAATGCTACAAATAAACAGAGATTACGTAGGTTGGCCAATCCCCTCTCACTGCCTGTATTGCATATGCTGGCTACAGTGCAAACGAGTAGTGTGCTCCCCTAACATGTTGTGTCTTCCAGGTACAGCTATACACAGGGTTGGCCAGAACCGTAATCTGCACCGTATATGACCATATGTGTGGTGATTTTCTTGCTAAAAATACTGTATGTACATCGTAAATACCAAGGAATGTATGGTTTGGGCCATCTCTAGCTGCATAGTTATGGTCAAAGCAGTGACATAAGGGCATGGGCAAACATCATAACAAAAGACATCGAAGAGGGTGGCGAACTGCGTCGTGCCTTAGGCTGTCTTGTAACCGTACCATTGCAAAGATAGACTGCTGTAAATCAAGTGGCTAATAGAGCAAGCAGCAACAAGATGGGCCACAAGCAGCCAATAGACTTTCAGGGGCAGCAGATTGCTGATAGAGCACGCAGCAACAAGACGGGCTACAAGCGGCCACTACTAGACTTTCAGAGGCAGCTGTGTATGACAGGAGCAGCTACTCATTTGCACTCCCATCCATACAAACGGTAAGGAGTTTGCACAGAGCCTTAAATTCAGCTCAAAGCATCACGCACACTCTTTTTGGCCTGATCAACCAATAACGGCATTGGTTAAATTACTAGGTAGTAAACTTAAGTGATGCTTTAATAAGGCTTTATGAAATATCACGCTCTTCTTCTAATACAGATTCGCAAGCGGTGGTAACGCCCCATATACATAAAAAGGGAGCCATTCCTGTCCTGGAGTTTTCACCGCCGTCTGCGTATAATAGTTATTTTCCTTTCTACGTACAGGCCACATCAAGGGCGCCCAACAAAAGCACTAGCAAACACACACACACAATGCACACACACACATACACAAATACACACACGACCAGAGGGAGCTTACCTTGATGCGGATGAGAGGGAGCATCGCAGCTCCCATTTCCGGCCGGTTTGAGGACACCTTTTTAATTAAGCTGTTCACCTGCGGTCGATCATTGGTGCGTAATAAGGCCCAAGACATTCTGGGTACATCATCAGCATTATTCAGTGCAAACTCATCTTGGTAGCACAGTAGCACTTAGGTACTTCACTTGTAAATTCCATTGCAATCGCACTGACGTCATTTGTGGATGACTTTAAGCAGTGAAATTGTCCAACGCATGCGGAATGCAACAATGTCAGGTGCGATAGTGTCAGGTACATATGTTGTGACTAAAGGCGTCATTCCTCACACTTAGCAATCAAGGGAGCAGCAGAAAACAAGGATCAGGCAATGTCTTAGCGCGTGAAGAGACGCAAAGACCTCCATTCTCCATTCTCCATTCTCCAGGTCATTGCGTCTCTTTACACGGAATCATAGGTGCACAGCTAAAAGGTACGTGGTTGTATACCTTTGCCTCAAGGAATGCGTTGATGCTGTCCGGGTTCTCAGGGTGCAGTGGCGCTGGAAGGCGCACGTCTTTTAAGGACACGGCCTCGTACGCAAAGGGCCGCTGGGCTTGCATAGCGTACTTGGTCTGTGCGAACGTGTGAGTAGTGGCTGCAGCTTAAGACTGATCTGAGCATTAACTCGTGTCCTGGTGTTCTGAGTTGCGTACTGTGCACACGTGCTGGCCTTAAGTGCACGTGTGTGGGTGCTAGTGTGGCATCCTGCAGACCAAGTTCAAGTTTGCTCGAAACAAAACACAAGGCTACAGCACAAGGCATACCAATTGCAGCAGTGTCAGAGGAGGGCCACTCACATGCCGCCACTGTTGGCCTTTGATGTCCACCACGAAGTAGTGCTTGCGCGCTGCCTCTCCTGGAATTGTTATTATGACAAAAAGAATACATGAAGTAGCGTCCTCACAGTATTGAACTTTTAAGATACACATCACACTGTCGGTCCTAGTAAATCACCATCTGAGATGCCCAAGTGCTTTAGTATGTGGGATGCTCGTGTGCTTTGAGCTTCAGAGCTGCGCCTACAAGCACTAGGGTGCATTACCATGCATCAGGAACGGCTTCAACCTGACTTACTTACACCTACACTCTCGTTATCATGAGGAACACGCAGCTGTGTAAGCTATGTTGCTTGCCATCTTAATAGCAGCACCAATCCAGCACAGTAATTCGCTCTTGCTTGCGCTCAAAAGACATTGTGGGGAGTTACTATGAAAGAAATCATGGATTGCCGTTATTGCTATGCATACGCAAGGAACACTCAAAGAAATTTTGCTGGGCCCACACTAAAACGCAACAAAGCATGTTCTTCCACGCTCATGTCCACTTTTGGTGCATGTAGGTCAACGTGTGTGTGTGTGTGCTGTGGTGTGCTGCGCAGCCTTTGCACACCTTCACTCAGTGCCGTGGCCACAGTAGACCCAGGCTGCAGTATCTGTGTGGGTTGTGCTCTGTCATCGGCGTTGACATTTGCATTGTTCACTGCCTGCAAATGTGAGTTTGCGTGAGTGTGTGTGTGTGTGTGTGTGTGTGTGTGCGTGTGCATGCGTACATTTTTGTGTTGTGAGTGTGCGTCAGCGTGTGCGTGTGCCTGCGTGTGTTTGTCTTTGAATAGGCGTTTAGAACATGTTGCTGTTCACCATTTGATTGTTGAACAGGTTGAACAGGCGCCTAACACATGTTGAACGTCATATGCCTCTCCCTAACTAAACCGCCACTTTATTTGTTAATGACGCACGCAGCAAGCCTATTCCTCGCACAAGCAGCACCCCACCTCGTCCCCCCCTCCTTGAACACAACAAGTGGCATACTTATTTGATCATACACACAGTGAGCCACAAGCATCATGCCATCATGCCTTGGCTCATCCCCTCCTTTTCCCTCCTTTTGACTAAATAAGCAGCGCACCGCAAATTCCAATCTGCAGTCAAGTTTATGGCCCCAGATCACCAAATCCAGCGCACCTCCAAGTCCGGCTTGCATTCATGTTCGTGGCCCCAGATCACCAAATCCAGAAACCCAGGGAACTGGGACTCTTGTACATAATTCCGAGCCTGTTGTTACGTGAGAATGGGTATGACGATGTGCATACAGCTGAGAGCTTCGACAGATATGCTAGTCAGCTCTTCCTCTACAATATTCCTCAATATAAGTTCCAACGCAAGATACTGTGCTTGGTGTAGAACAGCCACAGAAGTTTTCACATTTTGCTTACTGTCAAACCAAACACCCTCCTTGCAACTCTTTCTAAAACCACACAAATTCGGCCAGTTGCTGACGGCTTCTTACTGATGATGGAAAAAAATTAAGCAAGACAAAAAGGAGGACATGCGGACCTCTTCACGTTTGAAAAGATTTTTGCATATGGACAGGCATTCGGATGCTTGTGCAAATGATAGAACGCACCTTTGGTCCATGCGTAACTCGGTTCTGGTGCAGTGTGAAGATGTTGAACCAGTCACCCCTTGGATAGCCTGGGGCGTCGTCAGGCTGCAGCCTGGATAGCATGTGTACATGTGTGTGGACACGCATGTGTCGTTCATGCGTAAACGAACATGTGTGCAGCCTTGACTGTGTACCACACATGTCTGTGTGTGTCACCCATGTCTACATGTATAGATGTGTGAACTGCTCCAACACGTCAATTGGTCATAATTCCCAGGTATTTGTCGTCAATGTGCGTTTGAGCGAATATGCATCATTGCTGGCTGCAGCCTAGGGCTTAGACACCTTGCACCTCTATAATTAGGAAGAATTAGGCACTTGATATTAAAAACACCTTCGTTAGGTGCTGGCCCTGACTCTATTTTTGGCATAGTGTGAGTATGGTCTAAAAACAGCCCAAAAATTTGCACAGATGCGTGCAAATAATAACAAATCTCCTGTACAGGACATGTATACATGATCTGTTTGCAGGCGGACGATGCTCCCAAACAACTATTACCATGCCACCTGACGGTAACGTTGTTTTCTTTTTTTAATAGCGCGTGCCTTATCAAAGCCTCAAGTGCAAAGACAGGCTTAGCCAGAATCAGGAGTGATGAACGAAAGGAGGCTCTGTTGACAGACATGATTGCATATGCAGGCAAGGTAAGGTGCACAATCAAAAGGTTACGGAAATGTAAATTGGGGAACGATTCTTTTTCTTGTGTGACATAAAAATGCTTTGGACTAATGTCCATGGATGTAAAATTTAGAGCTTGCCAAATTTAGGGGCATGTGCTTAATTTGCTGTGGCGTGCAGGCCAATTCTAACCACAAATTCTTCATACCAGATCACCCACTGCACCAATTTTAATGGTATAGAATCCTTATTAGGAAAGAACATTGCTGCAATAAAAATGAAAGAAAACGGCTGAGTGGTTGGTGTTTTATGAGGATTTGAGCCATTTCCCCATGGAAATCACCACATTAGGGATTACATGCACCATGTGTGCTTAATCCAGTCAATCTCAGCACGCAAAGTGGCCCACATAAAACTGGGCACATGCTCGGGTAGCTCTCAATGCCAGCTACAATTGGGTACTAAAATGGTGTCGATCGGATGAAGTGGCTATGAGTGGCTGCCTTCTGAATGCAAAAATGCGCATTTCCAGGCATTTCCTCCGCTAGCCCCCTCTGTAATTTTCTTGTCTACTTTCACCAGTTTCAAATATACCTGTTGTAATGATCGATAAGCAGTTTATTGTTTCGATGATAACTCAACAGTACAACAATATTTGCTGGGTCCCAATAATCAACCACCCTAAGGCTACAAAGGCTTTCAATTCCGTCTCCTTGCAAAAGAGCACGCTTTCCTTTAGACAAGTCCTCTGGCAGCGTTCGCTCCTTTTTGGACGAAGGACGGAGCAGCGCCGTCTTATGGGTGTGTCCTTTTCTGACAACTGACACCATTTGTTAGTTTGACTTTGACTGAGCATTGGGCCCTGCAGTGTGAGTAGCCACCAACTAGTCACTCTTCACCTTGATACAGCCCTACACGTTTCGCCTTGCCTGACCTCACCAGACCACAGAGCCTACAACACTACAACAAGAACCGCTCACCTTCATACCCCCCCCAAACCAAGCCTCAGACCCTGGACTCACCAAATGACGCGTGACGCAGCCTGCGGTCTGAAAAAGTCACCCCAGGCAGCTTTTAGCTCCAAACAGTCAACATTATTTTAAATGACCAACCTGATCTTACCATGTCACAGAACCTGCGGTCTGAAATAGCCGCCCCAGGCGCTCATCACGGATGTTGCCAAGGCCATACAGAGCAAGCTTTGTTTCGCCCTGGGAGTTTGTATGCACCGAGAGTTTCATTGAGGTTTTAGCTAGGGTAAGCGAGCGTATTGTCCTGTGAAGGGGCTTGTTAGCTTTGCGTGTTGCAAAAAGGATGCACGACTTTTAAAATGGGAACAGGGATGTGTCATACGGTCACTTGGGACGTTCAATACGGTAAAACACGTGCCAAATACGAAAGGTACGTACAATACGATCATATTTTTAAACACTTGACCCAAATTGGACCCGATTCGCCCCAAAATTACCCAAAACCCAAAACGTTTCCAGTTCTTTTCCAATATAGTATATACTATTACTATATCATGTAGAAGAATTGAGAGCTCGCTAAAAGGCCGTTTCTGTGGTGGAAATAGCCCAAAAATGCCAAAAATCGGCATAAATCGGCAATCTTTGCAACCGTATAATATGGCCCAATTTGTTCAATACGGTAAAAACGCATTAAATACGATACGGCGTATTATACGAATACGCCATATGACACATCCCATTATGGGAATAATATCAAGCAACATGTGCAATGCAATAAGGAAGCTATAATGCTAAAATTTTCCAGCCTAAACAAATGATCGGTAGAGCGGGCTAATTACACGCTTAGTCGCAACGGCAATGCATCTACGGGAATCACCAGACCATTGGCACAAATATTTTGCAAGGCACCCAGGACAGAAATCAGCTGACGTTTGTACCTAGCAGGGGGGCCCTGCAATTACGTTGTGCACTGTGCACGTACGCAGAACAAAAAAATTGCTTGCAAGCACTGACCTTTTGCATGAGGATGGGCCCGATATTGATTTTACCAGCAGTGTGGGCGCTCTCTCCGCTGATGGTCTGCGAGTCAAGACGAGGTGGCCGTACACAGAAATAATTTCACATGCGCTTGCAAATAAAAAATTTGGCAGGTGAAATCGTGTGGTGAAAAGGAGAGATAGCCTTTACTGGAAGCTGGCTACAAGCCGTAAACCTTATCGCACACATTATTGATGGTTGATGGGATAACGGCTTTGGAATCTTGTTTGCAAAGGCCTCGCCAATTCTTGCACACACCAACAATGGACACACATCTTTGCTGGAAGCTGGTTCCTACAAATTGCACACCTTCTTGCACACACCGACGTTTAGGAAAACTTGACACCCGCCTGCAAACGACAAATGACAAATGACACACAGCACCGAACACCAACAAGCATACAGTTGAGCAAGGCATCAAGCACACGTGCTCACCATTTTACCAAAGTAGTTGACGAGGCCACAAGAAGACAGGATGTCCACAGCAGACAAATTTTCTGCCCCTCCAGGATCATCATGGTTTCCGTGGATGGTGAAGATGGGCAATCCCACATTCAAATTGGGGTCCTGGTAATTTGCGATCCTGTGGCAGGGAGATTGTGGGACATGATGTAATGATGTAGTATTGGTATGAGGTGTTCACAGCAGATGGACAGGTGAAAACAAAATGGATTTCACACCAGAAAGCAAGACAGAACCATATTGAATAGGGTGTTAGAGGTAAGAGCACATGTATACACACCTACCTACCTACCTACCTACCTACCTACCTACCTACCTACCTACCTACCTACCTACCTACCTACCTACCTACCTACCCACCCACCCACCCACCCACCCACCTACCTACCTACCTACCTACCTACCTACCTACCTACCTACCTACCTACCTACCTACCTACCTACCTACCTACACACGTACGTCTCACAAGCGTTCACACACAACTCACCCACTGACAAAGCTGTCTTGTTCGCTGAGGATCTGGAACCGGACGGGCTTGTCACAGAAGCAGTATTTCTTGATAAGGTCAATGGTCCTCACGAGCGTGCTGCAGGGAAATGTGGCAGTTCTTTGTCGGAGGAAATGTTGCACTAAAAGTCTATCCGAACAACAACACCACAAACCAGGAGGCAGAGAACTCTTTTGGCTGAATCAGGTACTACGCACTTGAAGCACTCTTTGTGCAAATGCAAACTAAACTAGATTTTGCACGAAACACGGCCGCGCATACCTGCGTGATGGCTTGTTCTCGTGAAAAAGGTCCCCACCAAGCAGCACGAGGTCTACGTTCAACTCCTGGGCCTGCTTAAGCACCTCCTCAAACGCAACGAAGGAGTCGTGCTTTCTGATTTGGTCCTTCTCCCACACACCCTGTTTGTGAAAAGGAGCATGCACGCATGCAAGAGTCTTTCGCGGATCGCGTGACTGGAGTTTTGTGTGCATGTGGAGTTCTGCATGCATGTGTGCGGGAGTTGCCCGGGATGAGCTGGCGGTGTTCAGATGTGTTTTGCAGGCACTCACCAAGTGATTGTCAGAAGACACAAGGACCCTGATCACATCTCCATCTGCCTGCGTGCCCATTACAGTTTCAATACAATGTCATTAAATTTCAAATGAAGTTTTACATTTTGAAGCTTACCCAATAATATCTACATCAATGTTGAAACAAATCGGCGTGTGATTTGCTTGCTATTTTGCTGGGTTATAATGATTATTAACAGGCATAACGCCGCTGGACAATTGATTCTGGTCAGGCGTTGGAGAAGCACAGCACGTTCAAAATGAGACCCGCCACCATGCTGGCAATTACGCGTGGGGTGACAAGGAAATTTACAGGATCGGTGAACAGCAGCCGCAGGAAGTCCATTTGCTCAGCACCTGGAGAGGAGGGTTAAGCAGCAATAGGGCTTGACAAGTCAGGTCACATGCAGTTGTGCTCCATGAAATATCAAAATAATCAGTGTGGTTTTTTATACAACCAATGCATGAGGTGAGGGCTGGAATTAGGACGGACTATAAAGTGTAAGGGTTGCGGCATCAGCAGCAAAAGCTCTGCACATCCTGCCAAATTATGGCAGTGACCACAGGAGTGAGCTCCCATGAAAGGGCAAGGGCCATGATGCCGCCCACAGAGTGTGTCAAACCCAATTATGCAAACTCACGCACAAACTGCGACATGAATGCGTGCGTATTGATGAGCGAAAGTATGTATTTGTGTGTGTATATGTAAGTGACCAAAATGCAATACATACAGAGAGTGTCCTGCCTGTGGCGTACACTGAAATAAGCTCGAGCACGACACCTTCTTGATGTGAAGTTTGACATGAACAAGTAGGGGAACAGTGTGAGCATGTGCATCTGACCCGAATGGTGAATACCATGCCCACAAAGCCAGCCGTGAGAAAGGCCACTCCAAGGGACTGAGGTCCCACCAGCTTCAATTTTTCCAAGGAGTTTTTCCAATGGACTTGTCTCTGTAGAACACAGGACGTTGTGATTGTATCAATCAGCAACGCCACACAGGAGGAGAAGTGCAAAATGAATATGAAGTATTTTAACCTCAGGTAGGCCTAGGGTTTTCCATCTTCTGGTGAGCAGCATGTTTATGCAGACCTGGTGGGGTGTAAGCATAACAACTCAAGAAATCGTAAGTGTTGTGGCATTTAGACCAGCAACTCCGAGGCTGCTAAGATTATTATGTGGATGCTGGAAGAGGGTTTGTTGCTCTGAATAGGAACTGAAGAAAGAGATATTGCAGTTTCCTAGTGTTTATATCATATCATATTCATGCATCAAGTATCAATCATGGCATAAATCATAAGCATCCCTGGCTTCTAACACTTTTCTTGTGCCATTTCTGCTTCTTGTTGGGAATTCACGAATTCATGACATATTCATCTGTAGATGAACAGGCATCTCCTTTGCTGTTATTACGGGTTGAGGTTGGCAGCTAAGAGCCACGTAGGAATCATTCCCACCTGCGTCTAAGCAGCAGATTTGCGAGGCCGCCTTGTGTTATGTTTACTTGATATATGTTATGGTTACATACCAACGTAGCAAGGCTACCTACGTCTGCTTGTGCTAACACCCTGTGCACCACTTTGTTGGATCGCCTTCAGAGTCATTTGCCCGGCACCTTTTGTGCCTGTTTATGATCATTTAATTGTCTGCAGCCTGACAGCATGTAGTAAATGCCATCTAGTTTTTGGAAAATGTGGCTGATTGGAAGGCCTTCTATATGGTTGAGCGGCACGCGTTCAGTTGTATATCAAATCCGTGCGGCAGAGCACGAAATTGCTTTCTAATTTTTAGGAAAGGTGCTTTTCTTTGCCCAGATTGAGATATGTAGCGACTTCTACTAGCCTCCTGTACCTTATTATTCTGGCTTAGCATTGACCACATCTTTGATTTGGCATGCTACATCAGTGGCATACTTAAGCTTTTCAATAGTATGCTTAATACCAATAGTGACACTTTACGAAGGGTAGTCCAGGCTGATCTCAATTTACAGCCTCGTTCAAGTGCCTGCTGGACAGCTCATTTGCTGAGCGCTTTTCAAGGACTGCGTGGGCGTGAGTTGTATGTAGTACGGGGTAAGGTAAGGTTACATCACTATGTATGCCTCAAAGGGCATCTCAGCGGAAGTTTGGAAAAAGCCTGAAACTACACCTGGCTAAAAGAAAGAAACAGAAGCTAGAGGAAACATGAAACAGATGTATGTAGAAGAGAAAAGTGTATAGAGAAAGAGAACGTTTATTTTGAAGAAGCGCGAAGAGAAAGCATCAAGGAGAACGAGAAAAAAGCTGTTGATATGTCTCAGGATGTGTGTACAAGAAGCCTCAGTCAGAAACAGGAAACAAGAGGCTGAGAGAGCCTCACAAAACCAGGAGTGCCAAGAGAACAAGTGCAGCGGAGCAGAAGAGAGAACAAAGGACGCATGCAGCCCCCAAAAACAGC
>Ga0307968_1002177_pt1 | contig 16264 bp, 18 predicted proteins | sample OrgLakmetagen650_FD_201834 | JGI IMG/M metagenome (GOLD analysis project Ga0307968, IMG submission 201834) | Saline water microbial communities from Organic Lake, Antarctica - #650 | ecosystem: Environmental > Aquatic > Non-marine Saline and Alkaline > Saline | place: Antarctica: Organic Lake... | reverse complement strand
GCCCACCAGGTGGGTTTGGGTGCATGTTTAATGTATGTGTGTGTGCGTGTGTATGGATGTGTGTATGTGTGTGTCAAGGGAGGGGGGTTAACGCAGCATTAGCTGTTCCAAGCCCACCAGGTGGGTTTGGGTGCATGTTTAATGTATGTATGTGTGTGTGTGTATGTGTGTGCCAAGGGAGGGGGGTTGACACAGCATTAGCTGTTCCAAACCTACCAGGTGGGTTTGGGTGTATGTGTGTGTGTGTGTATGTGTGTGTCAAGGTAGGGGGGTTAACGCAGCATTAGCTGTTCCAGGCCCACCAGCTGAGAAAATGTGTGAGTCGGGATTTGCGTTGGGGATAGTTGGGTCTGCCAGCCATTCTGAGCCCGTAAGGTGGGTTTGAGTGTGGGTTTGGGGGAGGGGTGGGGAGTCACGTGTGTGTGTATGTGCGTGTGGTTGTGTAGTTGGGATGTGGGTATGTAATTTGCAAGTATACCCTGTGCGCTCTTTGTGTGTGAGTGTGTGTGTGAGTGTGTGTGTGGCTTGTGTGTGTGTATGTGTGTGTGCGTGCGTGTGTGCATGTGTGTGTGTGTGTGTGGTGGTTTCGTTGGGATGTGGGTGTGTAGTTGGGATGTGGGTATGTAATTTGCAAGTATCGCCTGCGTGCTCTTTGTACATAGAAATAATTCACCAATGCATGCCATTTATGTGGTTTAGTGCATCAGGTGCTTATGATGATAGTCTAGCGCACCAGCTGCTTTACGTGCATTAAGTGCTTTGTATGCTTTAGTGTAATGCACCGGTGCACTATTTATGTGCTATGGTATGTGCCCAAGGTGCCTTCATTGTGATAACAGAAGGGTTTCTATGAGCATGTAAGCATGTACGCGCGCATGCACGCACACATCACACACACACAAATAAAGCACAAGTAATGGCACATGGCACACACACACACGCGCACACGCACACACACACGCACATGCACATGCGCGCATACATATAAACACATGCACGCACAGGTAGCGTGCGCTCCGCTTGTGCGGCTACCGTCAGGGGGCTTGCGGCCAGGCAGCTTCCTGGCAGCTTCTGCAGAAGAAGCGTGGTACGTGTACGTGTACCAGGCAGCGGAGTCTGCCGTGCTGTATCGTGACACCTCTCAGGTAAGAACATATTTTGTCTTTGTGAGGATGTATGCCACGCACGCGCCACATACAAGAACCCAGACACGAATTTTGTTTTGGCTTTACCGCGCACGCAATATACTGAATACGAATTATGCAATTGTGTTTTGGATTTGAAGAGATGTGTGTGCAAAATAAGCGAGACGGACGCGTAATCATTTTTGGCTTTGTGAAGGGAAGGGGACATACATACATACATACACACACACACACACTACACCGCACAAGCATTAGAGGCGTTAGATTTCATTTTTGATCTCGTGACTGCTGTGGAGAGCACGCGGGAAACGAGATCAGTCAGTTGGGCTTTGTGCCAATCTGCTGGGCTTATTTGTAGGGTTGGCCAGAACCATACATTTATAGGTATATACGGTGTACATACGGTATTCTTAGCAGGGAAATTACCATACATACGGTCATGTACGGTGCAGGTGTACGGTTCTGGCCAACCCTACTTTTTTGCAGTGGTGTGCCATACAGGCAATACAGATGAATTCAGTGTTGTTTTTTGTTATGAAGTTGCTAGCCGATCTGTTGAGATTCATGAAGTGGTGCGCCACACAAGCAATACAGGCACCTGTGCTTGGGCTCAGAGCAGCCACCTCTGAAACATAAGCTACACACACGCATGCACACACACACATACACGCACACACACACACACACACACTCACACTCTGACACTCATACACAAACACACTCACACACACACTCATACACACACACTCATACACACACACACAACACACACACGCGCACACACACACACACGCACACACACGCACACACACACACAAAACACACACACACACAAAACACACACACACAAAACACACACACGCACACCATAGGTGCTTCAAGAGCTGGTGCGTGCGCTGCGTGTCGCTGGCTTTCGTGCCACAAAAGTGATGCAGCCCTGTGCAACCCAAAGTGGAGGCAGCAGCAGCAGCAGCAGCAGCAGCAGTAGCCGTGGCAGTGGCACTGGTGGCGGCAGCAGTTACGGCAACAATAGTGGTAGCGGTAGGAGCATGAATAGTGGCGGGGGACTGGGGTTTCCTTCAGGGATGGGGGCAAGCAGGGGCATCATCGGGCCCATCCTGATTGATATCTTGGTGCGTTGCTGTGTGTGTTTATTTGTGTATTTTGTGTGAATGTGTGTATGTGTTAGATGTTTTGGTGCGTGTGTGAGTTGTTCGTGAGTGAGCTCTTGAGTAATTGTGCTCATGGGTGTGTGAGGTTGTTTGAGCTTGTGCATGTGTGTGCAGAAGAGGAGATGCGGCGGATATGTACTCTGGCTTTGCACCCATGCTCACACCCACGCTCACGCACAGTATGCACTCGCAAACACACATCCATACACATACCTAAACTCACACACACAAACATACACCCACACATACACGTACGCACTCACACACACACACAAGCATACACCCACACATACACGCACGCACTCACACGCTCACACACACGCACACACACACGCACACACACGTATGCAAATGTACCTGCAGGTGCCTCACCCTAGCTGTGTGAACGGCATTGCTCTGGAGCTGAGTGCAGAGGGAGAGTACCAACGCTGCCCTGCTGCTAAAGGTGTGTATGCAATGTATATGCATCATTCGTGAGCGTGAGTGTGTGTGCGTGTGTGTGTGTGCGTGTGTCGATATGTGTTTGTGCTTTGAAAGTCCATACGCAGTCACGTAAACGTGTCTATCATTCGCTGTCTATCATTTGCTGTCTATCATTTGCTGCTCACACATTGGTTCGTTGTTAAGCTCCTTGTGAGAAAACGGGTCTCTTTTTGCTTGCTGCTGCTAGGAACATCCACGGCAGCGCTCCCAATGGATAAGCGCCCAAGAGGCCGCATGCTTGGGTCGCCCTTCATGCGCCTGTGGCAAATACGTCAGTGGTGAGTGTGTTTGTGTGCGTGTGCGTGTGTGTGTGTGAGCGTGTGTGTGTGTGTGTGTGAACGTGTGTGTTTGTTTGTGTATGTGTGTGTCTCTGTGTGTGTTGTCACACACAAATGCCAATGAGCTTGTGCGCTTTGGGCTTTTGAATTTGACGTCAAAATGTTGGAAGACCCTTTGGGGTCAACACTCACTGATCTTGTTGCCACTTTCATTTAAGATTCAAAAGTGATCTTAGAGTGTAGAATAATGGGAGCTGGTACGCACGCTACAACATACACACACACGCACTCAAAGCACAACCATTAATACGCTCACACAGGTGCGATGCTGCTGTGCTGGTACGCACGCTGCAACACACAAACACACACACACACAAAGCACAACCATCAACATGCCCACACAGGTGCGATGCTGTTGTGCTGGTGCGTGAGGACGAGTGGGTACAGCTCAAGGGCGACCCTCTTAGGCAGCGTGACTATGTGGCGTGCCGCATGCGCTACGCGCTGGAGGCGGCGGCGGACTCAAAAAAGGCGGCTGCACGTGAGGCCATGGCGGCGGCTGCAGCGGCTGTGGCTGCAGCACTCCCTGCTGCACGTGCTGGTGTCCGTCAAGCAGCACCTGCGATTCCTGGGCCGGCATCTCTTGCACCCAATCCTCCCACTCACGCCGCACCCGCAACACATCCCCCCACCCCTCTAGCATTTGAGGCAGCATCAACAATCCCTGCACCAACGGCACCTGCACCACATCCTCCCACCCCTGTTTCTCCTGAGGCACACTCAGTGCCTTTGCCCACACATTTAGCATCACCAGAAGCAGTAGCAGCACACACAGGGCCACACACAGGTGCCGGCACACACAGGGCTGTGCCGGCACCTCCAGAAGCAGTAGCAGCACCAGCCGCGCCACCTGCACCGTCAGTGGCTGTAGCAGCACAAACATCAACACTGACACCTGCACCATCAACGGTACCAGCATTCATTGCACCACCAGAAGCAGCACCATCAGCAACAGCACCAGCGCTGTCATCAGCACCATCAGCAGCACCACCAGCAGCACCACCAGCGCCGGCAATAGCAGCAGCACCAGCACCAGCAATGACACCGACAGATCCTGCGCCATCGCAAGCATTGCCGTCAACACCACCAGTGCTGGAATTGACAGCACCAGCAACAGAAGATAATTCATCTCACGCACTCACAGCCCCTCCTGGCCCACCGCCCCCACACCCCACCCGCTCCTCCCCCACTCTCATCACACGCCCCGTACGTCCCCTATCCACCCACACTTCCCAACCCGACGCTCCCACACCCACACCAAGCACAAGCACAAGCACCGTACCATCACCTCACAGTGCGCCGAACACGCACTCTGCCTTTCAAGGCTCTGGAACGCCAACACCCTCCTTCCTCTCAGCTGCGACGGTTGCCCAGCTTGCCACAAACACACCCGCACAGACTGCACACCCCTTCTCTCCAGCATCTGCACAACCACTACCCAAGCAGCTGCCCATCCGACCCAGGCTGGCTCCAGTGATCAGCGGGTATACACGTACTAGAAGCGTGGGTTACTCCATACAGTGGCCGGATGGCAGCACAAACAGGAGCAGCCGTGGTTCTACAAGCCAGGCTGGCAGGACCAGAAGCGACAGCGGTAGTATGAGCATGAGGGATGATGGTAGTAGGCACAGCAGCAGTAGTAGTTTGAGGGGCGGCAGCGATAGGAGAGGGGCAATGGATGTTGGCACCTGTGAGCGTGTGGGTGGTAGTGGTAGTGTGCACAACAGCAGCAGCAGCAGCAGCACGAGGGGCAATGGCGGGCAGGGTGAGAGCAAGGGAATCAGCGCTGAAGATTGTTCAACACCCACATGACACGACACGCTGCATTTTGGCCAGTTATTTTTGTGTGTGTGTGTGCGTGTGCGTGTGTCTGTCGGTTTTGTTTGGGGATGGTTTTTCTGATGGGTGGTGCTGAAGTGCTCCAAACCCCCCTCAGTTGCCTTCTAAAGCAACTCGGAAAAACCCACCCACCTTAACTATTTGTTGTTTGTATCTTTTGGGGGAGGTGGGAGCAACCAGCACGGCATCTGGATGGGTAGATGTCATATGTTGTTTTCTGGAGGCGAGGTGGAAAGAGCCCCTCTGGTACTATCTTGTTTTAGCTGATTCAGAAATCTTGAAATCTGCACATAGCTGTCCGGTGACGCCTAGTTTATCCGTGGAGAAAAAGTAGGACTCTATGGGACCTGTTTGCCTACTGGCTTGAATGACATGCTGCATACTAAACAAGCAGTATACTCTCATGTGCAAGTTGGATTAATAAAGTGGATGTGCAGGACGCATATGATGCTTATAAAATACTATAGATAGATACATCGAGCATTTCCCCAATTAAGCTTTTATTCTTATGAATCCCCATTTATTTTCATTGGACATGGGATATTTTTTTGTAAATCATACCTAAGGAGGCCCCTTTTATAGTGCTGACGCCGTCGTACATTCGCCGTAGTGCATTCTCTGTGCGGCATACATGTTCTGCTGGTCAACGATCGTCGCAGACGCTATCATCACGCTAGCGGCAGACAAGTGCATTCAAGAGCCCCCGCAAGTGTAATTGGTCATTGCATACTTCAGACCAAGAAAGGCCTCCAAGCTGGAAAAATCACCCAGCAGAGGAGTTGCACGAGTGCAATACTGTGGTCCCTAATGCTTCTACCAGTTCTCTGTCTCATGCCTGTGCTGCACTCTCTGCACACACAAGTATTTGTGTATTCTCTACTAGTGCCACTCATCTCTGACTGGCTGGCTCCCACACTGCCGCTCCTTTTGGAGCTGGGACCATAATTCAGACACACTTTCTCGGCCTCATTGTGGTTACTCTTTTATATGACTAGTGGGTGAGCAAATAGAATCAGATACCTCACGCGGTACAGGGTCTCTTGAGGATCCCCTCTAATGGTACCTCTTAGAATGCTCACAGGTTCTACAGGTTAAGCCATCAGTCAAAAAGTGTGACTGCTAGGCAGGCTGCGTAGTATGTAAAACATTGTTTAAAGTTTTTGAGGAGTGTTTGTTGCAAAACCACAAACTTAAAGCACCTACAAATAAATCCTTAGAATGGTTAAGGTTTACAAAGGGTTTACTAAGGGGATAACTTAGAATGGTAAAAAGGCACATGCAATTCTCTTTATGACATAGCAGTATTGATAAAACCAGCGAAAGTTAAAAAGCAACAGACTAGCAATGAAGGAGGGTGGGTTCTTGGAAGTGGCAGGGGGCGGGAAAGTGAGGGAGACCAGGAGCATCGATCTCAGCAGCACCGCCAGCCACTAGCAGATCCACTTTCCCCAAACAGCACCGACCCAAAGACCTCAGCCTTGTCCAACATGACATTCACCTCATGATTGAGATCAAGTACTGTGAGGACACTAGACCGCAGAATCAGCTGAGCGCCACGCAGGAACAACACAAAGGCCTCTGCCCCCTCGTCAAAGAGCCTCTGTTACCCTCCACACAATGATTTTGGGAGTGGGTGGCACCATCTACAAGTTGCAACAATCACACACTGGAGCCTCTTAAGGAGCTGAGTCTTGATTGACCAAAGAGTTGAGAAACTTGCTTCCAAGCTTCTTATTCAATCTGTCAATTACGCTGCCAAGCATGTTCATACCCAGACGTGCCCTTTCCAGCATTATGATCAACTTTCATCAGGAGACGGTTTCAGGTCAAGTCTGGTCCCTCCTAATTCCCATTGATCCTTTTTTTCCTCTGGTGGGAGAGTTCTACAGTATCCGGAACTAAAGTGGCTCCTTTCCTTATTTAATGTGGGGAGTGATTTCCACTGCCTGTGTGGTTTCTTTTTTGAATAAATCAGCATCTTCGAGAACCAACCAACCGCATTAAAACAAAGAGGGGGAATCATCGTCTGTGTTTTTTGGCCCATGAACACAACTGTCACTCTGAGGATACCAAGAATGAGAAGGCAAATATTATCATACATTAGAAATTCATTAGAAATTCATTAGAACGATTACCGCTCACATGTTGTCAATTGATAACCGAAATGCCACACCATAAGTACGTCTGGCAGAGTCGTATGTTTGGTTTGGAGGGTACCGTAGGGACATGTACTCGTTCCGCACCCCTCAAAAAAAGAGTTATTTTTACCCTGTCCGCACCAATCCGCACCCCTCTCATTATATAATTTAGTGCTTGCCGCACCAATCCGCAGGGGCAAAATGCCCTCAGAACCGCACCAAGGGACTCAGAGGTGCATTTTATAACACATTAACATAGTTTTTGTCCAAGTGCACTGAGAAATGTTAACCTGGGTCTGGTTCTGCTGAACTCTGTCATCCATTGTACATTGTACATCAACTGGCACTAGTTTTGTCTTCTAGTCTATAACTCAAGTATCATCACCATCTGCTTCCCCATCCCTCTCCTCACTCCGCCCCCTCTTCACTGCCCCCCTCCTCACTCCCCTCTGAGCAACACCTGTGCAGCCAGCCGGTACCAAGATGATGTGCACAAATGGGAACCGCTTCTTCAGCCAGTCTCGGAACACAGCAGCAATGTGCACCTTGCAGGCCCACAGGGGCTCTCGGGGGCTCTTTCCCACTCATGACCCGTCATAAACTCAAAATTAATTATTTAATTCAATCCGCACCAATCCGCACCCCCTCAACTATTTATATATTTCAGGGGGTGTGAGCTCGCCGCACCCCCCAAAAACAATATTTTTGCGGCGTGATATATTGTTCGTACGGTAGTTTGGTCGGTTGGTGATTGGATACTTTTCCGTGACTTCTACTGGCGTAGCCAGTTGTTGTTATGAAGGATTGCGTGTTGATGCTTGAGCGGCTTTCAGTAATGACATTGGAGCGAGCTGGTCGTGACAAAAACTATCAAATTCATAAGGTAAAGGTAATCAATAAAACTGGCACATTCAGCTTATAGAACAAGACGCACAGAGACTGTCAGGGGGTGCGAACTGGTACAGACATGCTTAGCAAAACTAAGCTTACATGCCATCAGATCAGCGACAAATCATACAAACCAGACGCGACCTCGAACACAACGCTCAAAATTATCTGAGCAACATTCCTGGTGGTGTACAGGCCTTTGCCTCCCAACCACCTGATCCTCATTAAAAAGCCTTCCTCATTCAATTTCCAGGGTGGATGTTGTGTGGCTCTGCATCCATTGGATGGTGAAGGACACAAAACCAGATCCTATCCTAATTCATGGACTTCAACGGTTCTCATGTTTGAGCTGGGTCAATTAGCAATTCATGGACTTCAACGGTTCTCATGTTTGTGCTGGGTCAATTAGCAACTCCTGGACTTCTGCAAGCGTTTTTGAGTTTTTCAATGTCCTCTTTTTGCCCGAAAGGCGATTGAGGCTTCAAGTGCTGCTTTGTCTGACTGTTTAGCCTGTGCATCTGTTGGACACTCCGCATTGAACTCAATGACTTACGGCAAGCTTAAGTTTGTGAAAGCGTTGCTTATAGATAAGAAGCTGACATATGGACAGTATTTTGAGCATGGCTTAAATGAAGCAAATGAGATGCAGTGAATCAAAGAGCTGTGCCTTTTAAAATGGTCTGCAATGTCACACGCCCTAGCCCTACTGGGGTCCCCCCCTCCATACGGAGGGTCAAACCTCCTTACGGACCTCCTCTAAGGCCTCCGCGGGAAAGGAGGCTATGGAGGTCCGTAGATTAGGCTGAGCTCCTGACGGACCTCCTTATCTTTCTTAAGGCCCTCCTTACCTTTCTTAAGAACCTCCCTATCTTTCTTTGCAACTGTTTAAGGACCTCCGTATCATTTTTTGCAGGTCTTCAGGACCTCCAAATCTTTCAGGCACTGGCGATTTGGCACCCTTTTATGACCCAGATCAGGCACACTAACTCAGATCACATCACCTTTTACAGTTTCTGATCAAGTGCACCTTCATATACACTCAGGCCAGGAATCAAAATATCAGATCTGCTGCACGTAACTTCTTCAATTCCCAAATTTGCAAACACCTGTTAAGAACAAAAAACAAACCAGTAATAACAAAAAGTAAATGGCATCTGCTAAAATCACTGCAATTGAACAATCAGCATAATTTAAAGAGAAAAACATGTGCTAAAAATAGGTTGAGGAAGCCAATTCCATTTCATCTGCAACGTGAAGGGTGGTAAAATTATGCAAGGATCGATAACAACTGCTCAAGAGCTAGGTTCCTTACTCTGCCCAGTCAAAAAGGAAGACAGAAAACCTCACCCATTCTAATGTTGCAAGCTCTACATCCGCACGATTAACTCACCTACATATTCATTAAACAGCATATGCTTCTTCACAATCTTCACCATCACTCAGCTCACTGTTTACTGAGTGCGGCAGGTCACTGACTGAACATATACAGAAATAAGGTGAACTTGTTTTATGAATCCCAGTGTTGGAAGACTTTGTGTGTGAGTTCGAGTGAAATCTATGACTGGATCAACAGTGTTCTTGTCTGCCTTTTCCAGGGCTTTCTTTTGTACACAATTATGTCGCCCTTATTCTATTTAAAAGTGTTGTGTGAAAAACTTTTCAGGGTGTTTATTAAGTCTACAACTGTCTGAAATTCGAGTGAATCTCCCTTCTGAAATCTATGCCAAGATAAAGATAGATACACCAGAGCCCGTCAATCCAGACACACAGGTCGATGGCGGTAAGCAAGAGAGAAAAGGGTACGCACAAGCAAAGCAAGAGAGAAATTAAGAAGCAAGCAATCCACACCAGGCTCCTGCCAGCCTCAAACACCAAGCACACACACAATCCCACTCAACAAGCCTGGCAGCACAAAGCAGCAGAGCGTCAGGAGAGCAGCGTTGTAGGAGGCGCAGCAAATCTCTTCCTCAACTTAAGCTAAATCTCTTCCTCAACATTAAGCAACTGAGATATCCTCCGCCCTTTGTGTGCGCATTAATCTAACTAGTGCTTGAGTCGAACGCGATAGCAGGAAAGGTCTTTCATTCTGAATGACCTTTCCTGCTATCGCATTCAGAAGAAAGAAATAATGCCCCACGGGAGAGGAGGCAATCATGCCTCTGGGAAGAAAGGAGGCATCCCAGACGCACATATTGCAAAGACTGCAATTTTTGCGTCCTGCCAGCTTCACAAAGCTGCCCCTTGCATTTGCAGAGCAAGCACACATACAAGATTGGCGCAAAAAACATAAGGGTGCATGATGAGGGGCTACAAGATTTTGTGAGAGGTAAAGTGCCTTAAACGTTGTGCCAAAATAAGGATAGGTGCTTGAAAACCAAAAGCAAACTCAAGCATTGCGAGATGCATGTAATCATTTTAAGGCTCTTTCAAATAAAGCAAGGACTGGCACAAAACAACTGCACTACAAGGGCAAGCAAAATTAAACTTGCCCTCAAGCAGTCACCTAATTAGCTTACTTATAAAAATAAAGATGGACAAAAAAGGGGAGCATGCACTCATGTGCATAAGAGCATCACACAAGTCGTCACTCCCTGGCAAGAACTGGAGTTCTCCTGCAGACAGATAACTCAGCAGTTCAGTACTAATAGATTGTATGACCTTCTCAGCAGCAAGAAATTCCAACCCGCCTTTTCAATTATGGACATGACGTAATCCTGTTTCAATAGTTTTCTTTATGGAATGCAGTCAAGGTTGGAATTCAGCCGCAAAACACAATGCCGTCAATTTATTCTGACTTTCTTATAAGGAAGCAAGGGCAGGAAGGGAAATGAAAAGAACAGCAAAGATCTAAAGCCCTGACAACCAAGACTTGAAAAAGTATCAGGCAAGCAAGCAGGCGGCAAGCAGGCAAGCAGGTCCCATTAGCAGTCAAGCAGGTCCCATTCTCAGGCAAGCAAGTCAACCCACAATGCAACAGAAGCGAGGTAGCAAAACGCATTTGAACACGTTAACACGTGCCCCAAATAAGTGGCCCAAACGTGCCCGGCCATCAGGACAGCAGTGCACATAACACACCTCAAGGCTTCCCACCTCAAGTTGCCGCAGTGAGCTGATGGTGGCGGCTCCTGTGCTTGGGCCGGGACCACTCGAAGTGTCCGTGGATGTTGCTGACGATTGCTGCTGCTGCTGGGGCTGCTCTTTCTTTTGCTTTTCTTTCTGCTCTTTCTTATCTTTTTTCTCTTTCTTCTCTCGCCACAAGACGAAGTGCTCTTTGCTGGACATCAGCAGGGCCATGACAGCTGCCAAGACCACGATTACCGTGACTGCTGCCCGGTGTTCATGATTGCTGATAGGGCCCTTTCCATACAGCAGTACTGCGAGGCTGGCCCCCAGCACCCCTAAGGCTGCAACCCAGTGCAAGACGAGCCACCAAGCCTCCTCTTTCACGAATTGTTCGCCGTCTTCCGGCATTACCCGCCACGGCCAGCAGCTAGCAGGTGCCACGCTTGTGGCAGGCGCCGGCACCACTCTGAGTTGGCCGCCTGCAATAATTGTAGTGCGCGCGGCCGCCGGCGGCGGCTAATGATGAGTACATACTCTTAACATGGGTGCCTATTACCATAAAACCGGCCTGCTCAGCAGGCATAATGACTACACAAACAGATTTATAATGAATGAAACAAGTAAACAAGAGGCCTCTGGTGTGCGTGTGTGCGAGGAACGGGCGGGACATGCATATGTACTGCCGCAATGCTTTCCTGAATCGTATCAGAGCACGCATGGATTGTGTGGCAGTCAAGTCGAATTATTTGCTACTCGCCTGCGATGCCCCGCAACAGCGGGATCAGGCATTGCTGCCCTTCTACGGATGAGATCACGTCACCCCATCTCATCTGCTCGAGCTCCCGAGCATTCCCGTCTGCTCTCCCGAGAACAATTTGGATGCACTGTGTGGCGATGACTTGGTAGTCGGCAGTGGACATTATGGACGTGTGATATTATAAACTAATAGTTTAATATTTGATGATAGATATAGTATATTAGAATACCTATCAGATGGTGCTTGTTTAATGTATGTATTTCTTCATAAAGTAATATAGCAAATTTGAAGCTTCAACATAGGCAATTATGGGAAGTGCAGAATCAAAGGAAGCAAAGCTCACACAACAGTAAGTCAAACTAATGCATGTGTACACACACACACACACACACATACATACACACACATACATTCACACACACACACACATGCACATACACACAAACGCACACACACACACACAACACAAGCACACACACACACATACACACATACGCACACACACACACGCACACAAACGCACACGCACACGCACACACACAAGCCCGCATGCACCCCCGCACATGCATTCACACACGCACATGCATTCACACACGCACACGCATTCACACACGCACACGCATAGGCACTGGCCCACACACACATTCACACACAAATACACACACACACACACACACACACACACACTTGCGCATGCATGCATGCATTGTTGGAAGTATGCACGTGGACACGTAACTGATGCTTGAGTGTTGCCAACAACATTGAAGACTCTCCTGTTTCAGGGGACTTTGAAGCACAAGTAGTACGTCTCTCAAATTTAGAGCTGACCTCAGTTGCCACCCTGTGCTTGCGGGATTGACAGTGACCCAGAAATCTGTCGCATACGTGAAGAGCATCGACACCGTTGGGGTAGTATGCTCGCCCCAATGTTCAATGAGAGACGAGCACTGAACGATCAGTTAGTTGTCCTGAGATCCCAGCGGAGCCCAGAGGCCGACGCTCTGGAAGCAGAACTTGTTGCTGGCATTGAGGACTGCACAGCAAGGGCCGACGAGATTAGCAAGAGGAACGTCGTGCTTCTCTACAGATATGGAGAACGCCTTAGAGGTACATGCACCCTGTTCTTGAGGGTTAATTGTGCGCTTCCTCTTTTAACCTTGAGGTATATGTGTATCTATAGGAAGGTTTTTTACTCACCTGTGGCACAAATGCGTGGTTTTAGAAATGGCAAAAACCACACTCAAATGCGCCTGGCAAAATCGTTATTTTGAGCTATAGATCTTCAAAAGTAAATACGCGTACGCTGTATTGTACCGATCCTGACGCACTTGTTGCACCTTGTGTTGTACAGTCCCTGGCTGCACTTTTGCAACAGAGAATGGAGCGGAATTCTTTGTCACATCCTTTTTAAACCGTAACAGTTTCCTAGCTGTAGTGTTATGTCAACGTCGCTACCTTTTTAAAATTGTTGCCCCCCTAAGGCAGGAAAAAGTAATACACATTTGGTCAATCCTGCTCGTGCACGTGTTTCGCAATGGGGTTCAAGCTTAATTCCGTCGGCACAATTTGTAATGGTTCCAAGCTGCAGCGCTTCTTTGCTGCAGGCTAATCAATTTTGTCCCCCCAGCGCTGACATGCAACGTTTTACGCTTAAAAGTATGCATTCAGTGACCGTTAAATTTTGATGGGCAGCTGTATGCTTCAAGTCCTTACATGCGACCTACTTGTTCGCTTGATGAGACTGCAAAAAGGTTTGAACTGACAGATGCGTGTATGCACGGTCCTTCAAGGCAAGCACACGCGCATGTGCACGCAAAAGCATACACACACACAGTTAAACACACACACTTACACACACTCACATACAAACAGGCATGTACACGTGCACGTGCACACACAATTACCTAATTATGAAAACGGTTCAAGCTTGGTATGAGGTGTCTTCTTCTTCTCTTACTTGTGCTTGCCTTGTTCTCTCTTCCACATTTACAAGTCCATCTTGCGCATGTCGTATTTCTAATTGAAATATTGTGCTGATGACTAAATTGTCCCTCTCAAAAACATGCTCCTCATGCACACTTGGCTTCCCTTCGCATATACTTGCTTGTTCTTGTCGCCTTTGCAGAGCTGAGAACTGGGAAGAAGCCGGCAGCAGTAAATGTGAAGCGCAGTCGCCTGAAGGATGCCAGGCAAGATAATGAAGTCCCTTTGCTAGAAGATGGGTGTGCATCTTAACCGAGCTGCAAGCTTGTTTTTGTAACAATATGTATAATTGTAACATACCCAATGTGCCAAAACCTCTGTAAAATAATATGCTGATGCGTGTTTACTGCTGTGTCGAATTTGTCGTGCTATCTGCTTCAACTACTTAGTTTTGTCAAAAAACATTTGCATTAGAATGTTCCAAGAGGCTGGTCCTCTAGTTTTTTTTCTGCAACGTGCTTCAGAAAGGAAAATGAAAAGAAAAAGGAACCAGATATTGTAAATACAATAGGCATGGATTAGGAAAGGATGTTATGTGTTCTGCACCACCCAATGGATGCAGAGACGCACAACATCCCACCTAAATAATAGAATGAGAGAGGATTTTTGGTGGGGATCAGGTGGCTGGGAGGCAGAAGCCTGCACACCACCAGAAGTATTGCCCAGACACTTGTGGGAATTGTGTTCAACGTCTTGTCTCAGTGTGGCTGCTTTAGATGGTGCCTGTTGCTCCTATCAGGACAGTGTGGAAAGTTTTGCGGTGTCCGAGTCAGCAAGGCATCAGCAGCTTATGTTGTTCTCATGCCTTTTCTGCTTGCAGGGTAGGGTAAGTGTCTACCTTTGTTTCATTTCGATCAGGTGTATATTGTATTTGTTTGGCTGTATGTCTCTTGGTTTCATAGCCAGGGAAAATGGATTGGCAGGGTTATCTGCCAGGTTTTCACGGGCACCTCTTCTTGCATTATGGGTTAGACCTGATTTGATACCTGTTTGTTGGGTTTCTTTTGGGGCGAGGTTGCTGTGTGGGAGTAACTGAAATTGCAGTTGGCTTGCTCAATTTCCGCTGCTGTTGCGCATTGAGATTGGAAAATAAGCGCCAGATTGGGATCATCCCTATCTATGTCTCCTCGGAAGGGCGTGTTTTGCCTCTTTGTACTACTGTTGCACGACTGCCTACGTCTGCTTGTTCTAGCAGGCAGGCACCCTGTGTACCTTGTTAAAATGCATTCATAATCATTCGTCCTGTCATGCTAAATCAGCGGCATGGACGAATCGTGTGATTTCCCCTGGGATTTGTAATGTGAGCACGGTTTTAGGATTATTTGCTTTTTGGCCACTTTATATGGTCCTCTTGTAACAAACTCGCTCTTTCTCAGACATCCATCTCCTCGGTGCGTTGCATCAGCCGTCAAGTCCTTCTCGCCCATATTTGCAATATAGTCCGTACTTGTAATCCATGCTTAAGCTGGAACCATGATGCGTCGTGACAGTCCAGCAACGTTGTCTATTTACTATCTTTTTATTTATTATGAGATGGCTGCAGCCTGACAACATATGGTAGGTGCCATCTAGCTTTTGACAGATGGGGCAGATTGGTAGGCCTTCTATATGCCAGTGGTTGCACTGAGCGGCACGCTTTTGGTTGTATATCAAATCTGTGCGGCAGACCATAACATGTATCTTTTCTCAGGTAATACTTGCATTTTCTAAAAGGAAAATCTTGTAACTTTCTCGGCAATGCCTTCCTTAATCAGTTCTTGGTTCTTTATATAGTATTCCGTGGACTAATAGTTTGAGACTTTTTTATTTAGGACCTAGTTTTGGTTGATGACGTGCATACATGCTTTTACAGCATCGATATCTGGCCTGATAAATGGAGAGCCTTTCTGCTGGAGGCCCTGGGTGGCAGGTATTAAGAGTATCTGGTAGGCAAGCTGGGGGAGGATCTCCCACCCTAGTTGGCCAGTAGATGGATGAGTGGGGATGGGCGCAAGTGTTAATGTGGATGTCATGGCCACTTTGTAATTTCGCAAAGCAATTTGCCATGGCATAACTTATGCAGCAGTGCCACTGCGTCGGAAATGTCAAGGCTGTTTTGATTGCTGCTTGAATCATCCCAAAGCGTGGTTAATTTTGGCCATTGATTCAATTCCTGATGGGTACATTTATTGGTTGAATCAACTGCGGTTAATCCCCACTCGAATCAATTGGCAATCAATTTGAAATCAACTGCTGTTGATGATTGAGTCAAGCCTGGTCGATTCGATTTGCGGTGGGTACCTTTGGATGGTTGAATCAACCGCAATTGATATGTGGTTGATTCAAGCCGCCTTTTTCCAGTCCATGGAAAAAAAAAAATAGAGCCACTGTACTCGTTGCAGTGGCTCTCTCAATTTTTGTCGGGTCTGGCGACCTGTGTTGGTTATGCATGGTTATCAGGAGACCAGCCTCGCCGTCT
>Ga0307968_1002176_pt1:7500-16271 | contig 16271 bp, 22 predicted proteins | sample OrgLakmetagen650_FD_201834 | JGI IMG/M metagenome (GOLD analysis project Ga0307968, IMG submission 201834) | Saline water microbial communities from Organic Lake, Antarctica - #650 | ecosystem: Environmental > Aquatic > Non-marine Saline and Alkaline > Saline | place: Antarctica... | reverse complement strand
TCCTCCTCAAGGGACCCCATTCTGTCTTTGGCAGCTGTAGCTGCAGCACGTGGTTCACGGCGGGCTGAGCTTAGCTGCCCTGCAACGTCCGCCAGCTGTGAGAGGGAGGGTGGTGCATGGGGCGCGCCTGCATGCTGGCTAGTACTTGCTTTTTGTCGCTTGCCCATAACTATTACATTTCAACGATTGTATCAAAAATGTTTGCCTATAATGGTGAACCTGGACTCAAGACGCACTTATAAAGGTCCAGGGGGGGGCCCGGGCACGAAACCGGAACATCGAAAAAGTTAACCAAATTTGTGAACGCCCCCCCCCCTAGTTACGAAACCTAACCAACGGTAGGCTTAACCTAACCAAGTCCCGTGAGACCGACTCGTGGTCAACTATTTGGTTACCAAAGAGTTAACCAAATGACTTAACCAAGTCCCATGTGACCGGGGCCTTAGACTAAACGATTGGGCTGAGAAGCGGGCGATTTGGTGAGAGATGCAGCACAGCTGTGGAAGTGTCCCGAATCTTATCCAGACTATATTTTATATTCTCATAAAATGATAGTGAAATTGCACCTCCTTCGATAAGGAGAGCTTCTCAGCCCAATCACTTAATCTGACTGACTGGACTCTTTCTGGCTCTTTTGGTCTTTTTCTTTTTTTTGACCCGCCACCGGACACCTGAAGTGAGATTCACCATAAATTTGGGCGGCCATACTGCCTGTGCCAAAACACCAATTGACAATTTACAGGACAGATACTCAGTATCCCAAGGTCTCACTAGGCTGAGATCTGCAAATAACAATAAGGCGGTGGGGAGCAGTTTGACTGTAGTCAGCCATAGCTGCGAGGCGTTGGGGCTTCATTTCTGGCTCGATGTAAAGCGAACACCGTGCCGAAAAGGCAGAATAATAAAATAGGTAAAAAGAAGACAGAGGGGCACGATCAATCGAGAGGAAATACAACCCATCATCGTAAAAAAAGAGTTTCTCAAAAGAAAAATTATGTATCTTACGGATAAAATAGTTGACATCTACAATCCCCAGCCGAAAGCCGTCTACAAAAAACCCACTTTTATGCAGAGCAAGTGACACTGATTAAGTACTGCTTTCACATTAAAGATGGTACCTGTCATACTTAGGTAGCTGAATACAATGCTGGTACAGAGAATTACAAGCAGAAAGCATGTTGTTTTACAGTGTCAAAAGAAAAATCACTCTATTTCAGAAAGGCAGATCAGCCTCCACTTATTTCAGGCTGCAACTGGAACTCTCTCTCTCTCTCTCTCTCTCTCTCTCTCTCTCTCTCAGACACACACACACACACACACACATACACGCATACACACCACAAACTAAAGTATCCCTGCCCGCTGCACACCAAAATAACTAGCGTACAAGCGCACACACACGCACACATACACAAGCACGCAAAAACACAAGCAGCCCTGCTCGCTGGTCACCAAAACAACCCCAACGCTTGGCTAGGGCTCTCCTCGTTGCTGCCCCCAGGACCAGGCAGCTGTGAGCTACTCACACCTCCCCTCCCGAGGCCTCCCCCCCTTCCCCCGCCCAGGCCGCCACCTCTCTGCGAGCTGGCTCGCCCTGCGGCAACTGGTATGAGGGGGGTGTGTGCTACAGGTATTTGGAAGTGCGTCACAGGTCCAGGGGTGATTACCTCTCTCAAGAAATACGAGGCCTCTGCATTTGCATTTGCATGTTAAATCCTACAGCACGCTCTGAGAGGCCACTCCCACCTCCACCCTCACACCCTACCCCCCTATCCATCCCCCCACCCACCCCCCAACTGGACCCGCGACTACACACGCACACACACAAACAGACACGCAACACATACAAACACACACACACACAAACAAACACACACACATGTCCGCATTCACACCCACACACATGCCCACACTCACACCTATCCACAATCTACACCCACACTTAAACCAAAACCTAAACCTAAACCCACATTCCCAGATCTGCACTCAACCACCCATCTCCACACCCACCTGACTGACTCCTGCCCCTCCCCCCTCCTTGGGGACCTCCAAACCGGCCACCAAGCCTGCCTCTTTCAGGGCCTCTCCCTCCTCCCATGTTCTGTGAAGGTGTGTGCTCCCTACCCAGTTGGCTGAAAGAAGGGGGGCGCTGGCTGCTGTGTGGCACCTGCGTGTGTGCGTGTGTGAGTATGTGTGTTTGTATGTATGTGTATGTATTTGTTTGTTTTTGTGTGCGTGTGTGTGCGTGTGTGCGTGTGTATGTATGTGTGTGTGTGTGAATGCACGGTGATAACGGAGGAGACGCAGCAGCAGGTCAACTCGGGCCGCATGAGTACAAGTTGACACTTTCTAGGAAAAGCCTTCAGTCAAGGTGCCAGACCTCTGGCCAAATAGACGCTCACACATCAGCTACACATACACACACACAGCTGTGGGTGAATAATCCAAGCACGTGGTTACTTTATGTTCTTGCACAAGATTCTCACTTGTAGACTGTGCACCACCTTTAACGCATGCAAGTGTATGGGCATTCAAGCACCCGAAGCAAAAAAAGTTGAGCATGTCACTCACAAATTCCTCATGGAAATTATCAAAGCGCACCGGCTAGTGTGCCAACATTCTTACAAATGCAGGGGGGATTTAAACAGGTGTTGTACTTTTGTATAGACCTGGACCAGATAATTTAAGTAGGGAAATTGTAGGAAGGTTAAACACAACTCCCCATATTTCAAGCCACTTGCAACAATCATTATTCACGACCTAAACGCAATTATCCAACCCTTCAGATTTATGACCTATGAGTATAACGCGCGCATTATTCCAACCTACACCCGCTGCGGGAAGGAAATGGTTCCACACTTCATGTCCCTGTCATGTCCCTGTCTGTGCGCGCACTTGCCTTAAGGATTAAGGGAGATGGTCCCGCCCCAATACCGCCTGCCAGGTGATTAATTTTGCAAATCTATCTGCAGTGACCTAGTCTATTCTAGCAGTGACCTAGTCTATTCCATCTGCAGTGACCCAGTCTATTCTATCTGCAGTGACCTAGTCTATCTGCAGTGACCCAGTCTATTCTATCTGCAGTGACCTAGCCTAGCAAGCGCGAGAGCGTGCACCGCTGCTGTTCACCTGACGGGTGCAGCTCAGCGCGCTGCAGATGCAAAGTGCTGTACTAAAAAGCGCGGCTGGGATGTGTGCGCACCTGCTGAGACGGGACGTTTAAGCCCTGTGTCCCTGTCTGTGTGTGCACTTGGCTTCCAACTGATGCGCTCACATCAATGTTTGCGTTGACCTTGTAGGTGCCTGACCCTATGAGGAGGAGCTCTCCGGCATCGTTGAGCTGGTCAATAAAAGCACCGATGTCCGCAACCTGTGTGCACAGTGTTTACAACAGAGGCCCGCAGTTTGTGAAGTGTGTGTTTGTTGCATCCTTACATTTACTCGCACACACAGCGTGGCAAAATGTGCATGGCAAGTTGCACTTGACGTACACGTTGTGGCTTTTTTGCCGGACGTTAACTGGTGCGTGTGACCTGCAGGCAGCGTAGAGGGTTAGTAGTATGCTAAGGTCTGTAGTTTGCATTGTTTGCACACTCGCATGTACCAACAAGTAGCGTGGCTAAAACATGCAAGTCAGTACCCCTTCAACATTTTCAGGTGTTCTGATCCAAAGGTAACACAGCCGTTCTGGCCTCAGGCAGAAGTGCAAATGTCACAGTGTTTGCCCAGAATGCGTTCTCAATGCTCAACTACAACACCAGACAGAATCAGCCATTGGTTGCACTTGATGAAAGCACGCAGTCCGCACGTGTCTTTGTCCTGTCGCGAATTCCTCCAAATGCATTGTGCTCCTTTTTTTCTCTGCGTCGTTTTATCTCAAATTGCATTCTGCTACCTTCTGCCTAGAGTTTTTTAGAGTGTGCTGTAGAAGCTCAATGGTCAAAGCAAACACAATACCTGCAAGTTAATCTCAGTCGATAGCACACGCAGCTCGCCCCTTGTAAATGCATTCTGGCCCTTTCGTTTAGCGGCTGTCGTGAGCTTGGACAAAAATCGCTGCATCTCAGCGGCCTTGCTGCCTGCACGGCTGCCGGCACCTGCACACCACACACACACACACACACACACACACACACACACACACACAGCACCAGACATGATTCAGATAATTGTAAGAATCTGGCACGCCTTTTGAAAGAGACCACTGCATCTCAGCAATGTTCAGCCCGCACAGCGGCCGGCACCTGCACATGCAAGACATTTCACACATCTGTGAATCTGAGATTGAAGGCAACACTCCTTAGAGAAGGCATCGCATCTCTGCACAGTTGCTGAAGGGAAAGCGACGCAGCACGAAGCAATGTGGCAAGAGCATCAGACACAGTCAGTGTGTGAGTGTGTGTGTGTTGTGTGTGTGTGTGTGTGTGTGTGTGTGTGTGTGTGTGTGACAAGAGCATCAAAGAGTGTGTTTGTTTCTTAAAATTGTTATTCGCAGCCTCATGCTAAAAGTACAGGTTACAGTCCATCAAAGTGACACCGGTAGGACGCAGCACCCCACAATTTGGTTAGTTTGTACAGTGGGAAGCATTCTAAACGTACAGACCGCCCTCTACCAGGCTCATTGCCCTTAGTCTGCACAACATTGTCTTTCTTTCTGGGTATGGCTCCATCCTTTGCTGGCTTCACGCACCTGCTCTGCGGTAGTCTGTGCATCCCACATCCATGTCGTCCAAACCCCCAAACTTGTCGTACAAGGCCTCTCTCATGATCTCGATGACGTCCTGGGCAGAGGAGGAACACGGGGAGGCAAGTTGTGTGCGTGTAGGTGTATGTATCAGTGAGGTGCTCGGGCCTTTTTTGATCTGAACATGCAAAGTGATTTCACAGTGTTTGGTGCTACAGTGGCTTAGATTTTCCTCCTTTGTGTAGGGAGTGGTTTTCGCTTTCTGCGTAATCATTTCTTCCCTCTTTTAAAGCCAAGATAACAGTAACCGCAAAGGGAGAGTGAAACAGGGGGGGGTTGTGTACGTTAGGACAAGAGCGTTCCAGCACAGTTGTATGAGCCTTGATTATATGCACAATTGGTGTGCCACAGCTTTTAAACAGAGACGTGGATTGCAAGGCCATGCGAGGGGCGTGCGTACCAATATTGCATCAACCTGGCTGAAAGTCGCCTCCTAATTTTGCCACAGCAATCCAGTGGACCTCTTTGTGTACTAGCACGATGCCTGTGTACCATTAACCATCGTGCCACCAGACGCGCAACTCAGCAGTCCATCAATTTACTTCATCGACGGATTGCCCTCACACAGCTAATCCTGCAATTTTGCAGTCCATCAATCTACCTCTTCGACGGATTGCCTCACACACACCTCGGCATCCGCCCGAGTGACCACCTGACGCAGCTCTACACGCGCACGTGCCTCGGACAGACGCGCCAAGCTCTCCAGCTGGCGAGCCTGCATGGCGAGAAAAAAAGGTGACATGCTGGCGAGCGCAAAACAAACTGCGCCTGTTTGTTCGTTTGTGTGTGTGTGTGTGTGTGTGTGTGTGTGTGTGTGCAACTTGATTGGTAGCTCCTATGAGAACAGTTGAGAACAGCACTGGGAAGGCCAGTCTGGACACGTGGGTTTGTTCACTGAATTAATTTTTGGTTAGTCTAGCAAGAGACCCATACAAAATACCGGGTTTAGTAGCGACCCTCACACATAGGCTACTCTACACGTGTTTTTCCTTTTCCTTAACAAGCCTGTTACCTTTGTCGCATCGTCTTGATCCTCTAATTAAAATTATTAATGTGTTGTTCCACGCTGGCACGGTGGCCCTACCATCCCATGGGACTGGACAGCCACGGGGTCACTTTGCTGAATGGTTGCACTATGAGTTGTTTTGGTAGATTGGCAGGGAGTTTGAATGCTTTGTGACTAGACACACACCCTTCCTGAATTACCTACTGTGATAGGATTGGAGGCCCCTGGGGCCACTTGCTGCCTCTGTTGACGGAGGCCTTATGTGTGTTGTGACGATGCACACACACATATGCACACACACATATGCTCACACACATACGCAAACACAACACACACACACACACACACACACACACACACACACACACACACACACCGACACACACACTGTATTATGTATTACCTGTTACCTACCGTGATAGGGTTGGAGGACCCTGGGGCCACCTGCTGCCTGAGCTGCAAGTAAAAGGCCTGGAGCGTATCTTTGGCCTCGTCAGACAGCACCTACGCAGCACAGGCAAAGGCACACAAATTTAGGCACACACGCACACACGCACACACACACGTGGAAGACACCCAAGGGTCAGACTGGGTGCTTGCTACTGAGTGGCAGCGCTTTGAGATTGTGACAATGGTGGCACTTGTGAGGACTGAGATGATTTTGACGATGGTGGCAATTGTGAGGATTGAGATGATTGTGAGGACTGAGATGATTGTGACGATGGTGATGATTGTGAGGATTGAGATCATTGCGACAATGGTGATGATTGTGAGGACTGAGATCATTGGCTAGAGCGAGTACTCCAAAAGCCTGCACAGAAAGTTGCTTTTGCTTTCTCCCTCCCCTCTGGAAGTATGCCCAGCACGCACCGGGGTACAAAACTCCCGAGCGTATGCAATGTACTTTCGAACCAGCACAGTGGGAAGGATGGAGCTCTGGTCGTTGCCCCGGTAGCTGCGCAAGCGCTGCAGCAGCGACTGCCTGTGTATATTGTGTGTGTGTGTATGTATGTGTATTATGTGTGTATGTTGTGGTGTGTGTATGTGTGTGTATGTGTGTGTATGTGTGTGTTTGTGTGTGTGAGTGTGATGCATGGAAGTGTACGTTACACTGAGGTGTACAAGAACTGGCACCGTAACTACGCAGCAGCTGCGCAAGCGCTGCAGCAGTGACTGCCTGTGTATGTTGTGTGGATGCTGCAGCGACGCCTGAAGTGCGTCACGTGAGAGTGTGCCGTACCTACAGAGATGCTGCAGCAGTGGCTGCCTGTGTGTGGTACACAGCAGCAATGTAGAAATAAAGCACATCAAATCTACACCATCGGCACCCCCACACCTACACGCCCTCACAAACACACACCTGGCCACCTGGCCCTGCGTGTCATGTAGCGTTTGGGTGATCAGCAAGGGTGCATCAGACAGTCCTGCTTCCAACAGCCTATCCAATCAGAAACACCCACACGCCCTCAAAAACACACACCTGGCCACCTGGCCCTGCGTGTCATGTGGCGTTCGGGTGATCAGCAAGGTGGCATCAGACAGTCCTGCTTCCAACAGCCTATCCAAGTAGAAACACCCACACGCCCTCACAAACACACACCTGGCCACCTGGCCCTGCGTGTCATGTAGCGTTTGGGTGATCAGCAAGGTGGCATCAGACAGTCCTGCTTCCAACAGCCTATCCAAGTAGAAACACCCACACGCCCTCACAAACACACACCTGGCCACCTGGCCCTGCGTGTCATGTGGCGTTCGGGTGATCAGCAAGGGTGCATCGGACGGTCCTGCTTCCAACAGCCTCTTGCGTGCATTATCTGCTCGAGTGACGTTGCCTGTGCAAGCACGAGGCGGGTGTTTCTAAATTGTAGCCTGGGAATAATCCCTGGAGAATGTGTATATACTAAAGTTTATTAAGGTTATTAAAGTTATTAGACTTTATAAACACACCCATAAATGTGTGTATATGGCTGGCCAAAACCATACATATGTACGTACATACGGTGTGTATATACGGTAATTTTAGCAGGGATATCACCACACATACGGTCATATACAATGTACGTATACGGTTCTGGCCAACCCTATGTGTAGGTGTGTGTGTGTGTCTTTTGTGTGCTTGTTGAATGCAGGGTGGACAGTGATATGCCTCCCACCTAGTGGTATGCTCCCACCTAGTGATATGCCTCCCACCTAGTGCAGGGTGCACAGTGATATGCCTCCCGCCTGGTGGTGCTTGTCGCACAGCATTGTTGATGGTTGATGGTGATCAAAAGTGGCGCGATATGCTGTAAATGCACTGGGGAATGCTAGAGGATTATACCCACACCCATGCCCACACCATCCAACTACCGACAACCCACATCCTCTTCCAGACACATAATACACGTGCACGTGCACACAAATGAACACAACTCAGCACCCACCCTCCCACCCCACCTAATACACACCAGAGTGCATTGCCACACATATATGAGTATACACGCACTAACACATCCATGCACACACTTGCAACCCCACCAGAGTGCATTGCCACACATAAATGAGATTACACACGCACACCACGATTTAAAACACAACTACAAACACACCTGAGTGCATTGCTAGCACGTGCTCTGATAAGGCCAGGTCCATGTTCTCATCGGGCTTGTCTAGAAGAATGAAGATCATGTCAAACCTGTAAGACATAGTTGCAGCAAGTGGTCATTTGTATGCCGCCCCTACGGAGTGCGTTTTGCATCACGCTCTTTTGCTCCACCTAAAAACACACTGAACATCCTGCTTTGTCCCAAATTTCTACACACCCTTCACTCAAAAGCGTGGGCAAGAATCTCTCTCCCGCAAGCTGTGGACTTGTGGTGATTATACAATTCTACTCTGCAACCGACTCTCTTGCCTGAAATGTATTTTCCAACACCTTGATACCCTGTACACCTTTTCAACTGGGAAGTATGACATAGCTCATCCTTAGGTCATCTAGTGAGTTTTCAGCGCAAGCAAACCCTCTTGCCTCATAAGCAACCC
>Ga0307968_1002176_pt1:0-2500 | contig 16271 bp, 22 predicted proteins | sample OrgLakmetagen650_FD_201834 | JGI IMG/M metagenome (GOLD analysis project Ga0307968, IMG submission 201834) | Saline water microbial communities from Organic Lake, Antarctica - #650 | ecosystem: Environmental > Aquatic > Non-marine Saline and Alkaline > Saline | place: Antarctica: Organic... | reverse complement strand
ATCATTCACTCACTCTCACAGCTGCATGAATGAAGCCATGGGTGAAAAAAGTAAAATCACTCAGGCAGTGAAAGCCACTCCCCACATTGATTGAGAAAAAAGATGCCATGTCCTGCCCTCACAAACCCCTTTCTGAAATGGGAAGGATCGCATAATTAATGCTGATCAATCATAAGATCATAAGTATGCTCAAGTTATGAAACCACCGCTGAGTCAACGTTAACGCATATAATTAGGACACTATACCCTTACCAGGTATTGCCTATATAATATACCCTTACCAGGAACCTGCCAGTGATGCTCTTGCGCTGACCCTCAGGTTGGAAACCACTTACCAGCAACATTGGCGGCACATGATTTGCTGCTCTGCCAATTAAGAAGTAGTAGTAACCCTAGCATAACAGTGGACCGGGGACGCCACCCACCCACCTCAGAGAACCTCACGATGAACTCCAGGTCCACCCTTCATCCACCTAAAAGAACCGACACACTTGGACTCCATTTCCACCCACCCACCTCAGAGAACCTCACAGTGAACTCCAGGTCCACCCTTCATCCACCTAAAAGAACCGACACACTTGGACTCCATTTCCACCCACACACCTCAGAGAACCTCACGATGACCTCCAGGTCCACCCTTCATTCACCTCAGAGAACTGACACATTTGGACTCCAGGTCCACCCACCCACCTCAGAGAACCTCACGATGAACTCCAGGTCCACCCTTCATCCACCTAAAAGAACCGACACACTTGGACTCCATTTCCACCCACCCACCTCAGAGAACCTCACAGTGAACTCCAGGTCCACCCTTCATCCACCTAAAAGAACCGACACACTTGGACTCCATTTCCACCCACACACCTCAGAGAACCTCACGATGACCTCCAGGTCCACCCTTCATTCACCTCAGAGAACTGACACATTTGGACTCCAGGTCCACCCACCCACCTCAGAGAACCTCACGATGACCTCCAGGTCCACCCTTCATCCACCTAAAAGAACCGACACACTTGGACTCCATTTCCACCCACACACCTCAGAGAACCTCACAGTGAACTCCAGGTCCACCCTTCATCCACCTAAAAGAACCGACACACTTGGACTCCATTTCCACCCACACACCTCAGAGAACCTCACAGTGAACTCCAGGTCCACCCTTCATCCACCTCAGAGAACCGACACACTTGGACTCCAGGTCCACCCACCCACCTCAGAGAACCTCACGATGAATTCCAGGTCCACCCTTCATCCACCTCAAAGAACCGACACACTTGGACTCCAGGTCCACCCACCCACCTCAGAGAACCTCACGATGAATTCCAGGTCCACCCTTCATCCACCTCAGAGAACCGACACACTTGGACTCCAGGTCCACCCACCCACCTCAGAGAACCTCACGATGAATTCCAGGTCCTTCATGTTAAAGTTAGGCATGTTGGGGGGCAGACCCATGCCAGCACTGGCAATTACAGCGGGCTGCGTTTGGGACGTGGGCGCAGCACTGGCGCTTGCTGCATGGTCAGCAGCAGAGCGGCTACACCTGCGGTGCAAATAGGTATGCGTGTGTATTAAGTGCGCATTTCTCTCTGTGTGTGCGTTTGTGTATGTGTGCGTTCGTGTACGTGTGTGTTTGCGTGTGTGTTTGTGTGTGTTTGTGTGTGTTTGTGTGTGTGTGTTTGAAGGGAGAGTCGCTGTTGCTGGGTTGAAAACAGGGAAAGGGAGTGATCCAGGGAGATCTAAATACGTAGCACACGAGCCTCCCAAAGAAAACGAATAAGAAAAGACCACACAAGCAGAGCAAACCACTCCACACGTCTATCAACGAGTAGCAGCCACTATGGTACCTCCCAACCACTAAGCTAGCTGTCAAACGCCTTGACGGAAAGCCTTTTCCAGAGTACACATCATCCTTGCAATCCTTGTACCCTCCAAACACGGCTCACGTGCTGACTTGATACCAAAGCGGCATCCATGTAGGTAAGGAAACTGCTGAGTCCAGTGTGTAACACTTGAACTCCAGTTTTGGGAGCAAAAAAAAGCGTTACCACTAGTTAGTGGTATCGCTTTTTTTTGCACTCTTGCTTTCTATCTGTGTTCTTTGAAGTTTCTCCATCCTTTTAACTACTTGGTACTCACAACTGCTATTCCATCTTGGTTTGAGTTTATATTGTCTGTCTTTTTCCCTTCTATTTTGAGCAGTTGTGAGGACCTAGTTTCTTAGCAGTGTTGAGGAGTACTTGTAAATAATCCACCGCCATGTCACGATGCAAGCGTACCAGAATTACATGCATTGCGGACGTGGACAAAGGAAGGTGGCTGTAAATAATCCACCGCCACGTCACGATGCAAGCGTACCAGAATTACGTGCAGTGCGGACGTGGACAAAGGAAGGTGGCTGTAAATAATCCACCACCATGTCACGATGCAAGCGTAACAGAATTACGTGCATTGCGGACGTGGACAAAGGAAGGTGGCTGTTATTAATCCACCACCATGT
>Ga0307968_1002175_pt1 | contig 16284 bp, 14 predicted proteins | sample OrgLakmetagen650_FD_201834 | JGI IMG/M metagenome (GOLD analysis project Ga0307968, IMG submission 201834) | Saline water microbial communities from Organic Lake, Antarctica - #650 | ecosystem: Environmental > Aquatic > Non-marine Saline and Alkaline > Saline | place: Antarctica: Organic Lake... | reverse complement strand
GCAAGAGTTTGACATGGGTGCTATGAACACAAAAAGGTTTGGTGTATCTCGGCAATCATATGGTATAAGTTGAATAACCACCATTCCCCTCCTTACACCTGCTGCCCAGGAAGCAAGAGTTTGACATGGGTGCTATGAACACAAAAAGGTTTGGTGTATCTCGGCAATCATATGGTATAAGTTGAATAACCACCATTCCCCTCCTTACACCTGCTGCCCAGGAAGCAAGAGTTTGACATAGATGCGGTGCACACGGAGCACTTGGCTGGCTGGAACTTCTGGACATTCATGTTGCCCTTAGAGTGTGGTTTGGAGGAGCGGGCTGTGCTGTACCGCATCTCCATGCCAAAAGACCACATGTAAGGATTCAGCGTTCATTGTACAGACGTACAGACATCTCACTGTAGCATTTGCTCACCAGGGGATTGCAAAACAAATGCGAACAGACATCTCACTGTAGCATTTGCTCACCAGGGGATTGCAAAACAAATGCAAACAGACATCTCACTGTAGCATGTACTCACCAGGGGATTGCAAAACAAACGCGCACAGACATCTCACTGTAGCATTTGCTCACCAGGGGATTGCAAAACAAACGCGCACAGACATCTACCTGTAGCATTTGCTCACCAGGGGATTGCAAAACAAATGCAAACAGACATCTCACTGTAGCATGTACTCACCAGGGGATTGCAAAACAAATGCGCACAGACATTTCACTGTAGCATATGCTCATACCAGTATCACCAGGGGATTACAAAACAAATATGAACAGACATCTCACTGTAACATATGCTCACCAGGGGATTGCAAAACAAATGCGCCATGACCTTTTATAATGCGACTGCTGCTTCAGGCACTGCTGTACTGCGTTCCAAGCCAAAGAACCCATTAGAGACAGCATTAAAACATTTTACAGGCATTTCACTGCAGCACATGCACGCCAGAAGTCCATAAAAAGAACACACTGACTATTCAATACTATGCTGCGTGTCAGGCGTTGCTGTGATGTGTGTCAGACGTTGCTGTGCTGCACTTCCACGCTAAAAGGCTGCGCATATAATCGTGTATAAGGTTCGAGTTGCACACAAGAATGCAAAGTGTTATTACTATAAATGAGCAAAGCTGATCAATAAAGTTGCACGCAAGAATGCAATAATTTATTACTGTAAATGAGCAAAGCCGATCGGTGAAGTTGCATGCAAGAATGCAATGGTTTATTGCTGTTACTTAGGCAAAGCTAATCGATGAAGTTGCACGCAAGAATGCAATGGTTTATTACTGTTAGTGAGCGAAGCTGACCAATGAAGAATGCAAAGGTTTATTTCTTTATCACTATATGTAGAAACATAACAGTGACACTGCACTGACAAATTTTCAAAAGCTGACGACATAAGGATGAACCTTGTGTGCGGTTGTTTTGTTATGCGCTGATGTGTTTGCACGTGTGTACGGTTGCTGCTGTGCAGGTTCACTGTCCCACAGTACCACCGCATAATAATCCCAGGCGCACAGCAACACTGGCACTTTGGGTTCTACAGCTCAGGTATAGGCTTGTGCTGACCCTAGCTTTGTGCTGACCTGAGCTTGTTTTTATAATGGCCTGCTGACGTGGTTTCTCCTGGTTTGACAAGCTATAAGAAAGTGCACATTGCAAGGGATACTGGACCGTACGCTTCACAGCCCATCTCTTTTCCAGGGTAAGCAGAGAAGAGGGCTTCTACATACCCATGGAAAGAGTCAAGTGCTTTTCAAGGCTTGTTGGAGGCTGATAAGAATATCTCAGACAAACACGTTCCTAATAAAGAAAACTGGTAGTGGCAATGTTACATAATTCAGTGGATTGTAACACGTAACGCGTATGTATAAAGCAGTTCTTAAAGGCCGTCATTATAGGCTGCCTTTAATGGCTATAAGGGCTGTTGTTAAAATATGAAGCAATTGTTAAAGGCCGTCATTAAAGGCTGCCTTTATTGCTAAAAGGGCTGTCATTGAAATATGAAGCAATTGTTACAGGCCGTCATTAGAGGCTGCCTTTAAAGGCTACAAGGGCTGTCGTTAAAATATGAAGCAATTGTTAAAGGCCGTCATTAAAGGCTGCCTTTATTGCTAAAAGGGCTGTCATTGAAATATGAAGCAATTGTTACAGGCCATCATTAAAGGCTGCCTTTAAAGGCTACAAGGGCTGTCATTAAGATATGAAGCAATTGTTAAAGGCCGTCATTTTAGGCTGCCTTTAAATGCTAAAAGGGCTGTCATTAAGGGCTCAAAAGCTGTCACTTAAGGGCTGCAATATGTGAATGTGAATAAATTCCATGAGGCCGTAACCAAGGGCTCATTGGGCTGCCACTTTAGAGCTGCATTAGGTGTATGTGAATGGATCTCATGAGACTGGCATTGAGGCTTAAAAGGCTATCACTTTTGAGCTGCATTAGGTGTATGTGTATGGACCTCGTGAGGCTGGCACTGAAGATTTAACCGGTTGCCACTTCCAGGCTCAAAAATTTGCCATGAAAAGCTGCATGTGTCAATGTGCATGGGTCCTCTTGTGCACATGTGCATGGGTCCTCATGAGGCTGTCAATAAATGCTCCAAGTAGGGTAATGGCTTTATTCCTAAACTCACTTTTCCAAGGCATGCGTGAACCGTGTCGATCGAGATGTTTACCCGAAGACCTTGGTTTACATTGGCTAATATCAATAGTGTACAGCTGCACAAACAGGTACGTGGTTTGTGTTGCACACACTCCCATGCACTCTCATGCACACACACGCACACACACACACAAACTCACATGCACACGCACGCACACATACAGGAACCTGCAGCCTACCTGGTGAGGCTCTGGCAGCAAGGAGTGCTCTGCCGCTGTGGAGGGATGTTACCTATGCACACACTCAGGTATGGTGTGTTTGAAAGAAAGTATGATAAGACCCTTCTCCCAACAATTGTGAAGCCTGGGTGAGCTTTTGTGTTATAAGTATTAAAAGGTAATCACTGCAACAGTTACACACTCAGGATTTCCTGCTAAATAGTCTGTGAGTCCCAAGTTCATCCAAACCTAAAGCCAACACACGCGCACACACACACTCACAAACGCATCCACACGTATGCACACACGTACTCAACCGAGCCTCTCCTTTGTGCAAGACCCCTTCCATGCAGGTGCAGGTGAACCACGCACACAGACACACACATGTGCTCAATAGACCACGCTTTTTCCTGTGCAGGACCCCATCCATGTGCTAGTGGGTGCAGGTGATCCACTTACACAGACACATACACACAAACACGCACGTGCTCAATAGACCACGCTTTTTCCTTTTTCCTGTGCAGGACCCCATCCATGTGCTAGTGGGTGCAGGTGATCCACGTACACAGACACACACGCACGTGCTCAATAGACCACGCTTTTTCCTTTTTCCTGTGCAGGACCCTATCCATGTGCTAGTGGGTGCAGGTGATCCTGTACGCTGTGACTCGTTGTGGCAGCTGCCTGCCATGACAGAGTGGGTGCGGCACCCGGACCCTCAGGCGCGAGTGCAGCAGCCATTCACACAAGAAATGGAGCAGCAGGTGGGGCGTGTGTGTGAGAGCAAATGTTGTTATGCTTATGTGTGTGCGTGTATGTTTGTGTGCATAGCGGGCGTGTGCATGCGTATGACCTGTTGTGGCAGCTGCCTGCCATGATGGAGTGAATCAGGCACCCAGACCTTGGGCGTGCGTGGTAGGTGTAATTGCAGGAGAATAATATATTGCTCGATCAATTTATGTGGATACACGTGAGATGAATGGTGGATGATCACACACTAGGTGAGTGACACATTATCAAATGCTGAATGTCCTGAATAGATGGTGACGCTCAGGGTGATGATTGATGCACGATCACGCACAAGGTGATGATAGATGCACCATCACGCACAAGGTGATGATACATGCACGATCACGCACAAGGTGAACAGTGGCTGTCATAGGGACCTGTAATTCAAATAAGCAGGGTTGGCCAGGACCGTTTATGGGATATCTGTATACGTATGTATACGGTGTATGAACCGTATACACATGTACTGTATACCGTCTTGAACTGTTAACTGTAGAAATACTGAAAATTCGCCGTGAAAGATAAAAAAGTAATATACGACCGTATATACACAATACATATATACGCACCGTAAATATACTCACATGGTTCTGACAAAACCTACAAATATGCATCTTTGTATGGTGCATGCTACACCATTTGCAGGTCACAGAATTCTTTTTTGACGTGTACACTAGCCAATGGAGGCGTCCAGACTTTACAGAAGCCGCACAGACGATACCTCAGGTGTGTACCTGCACCAGTGTGTGATGTTTTTTGCATGTATGGAAGCGTGTATGTGTGTGCGTGTGTGCGTGCGCCTGTATTTGTGTGTGTGTGCACGTGCATGTGTTGACATGCCTTTGCAAGCAATTTGTGTCGTCCTACATGATTGTGTGGGCTGCCAGCCTTATGCCTTTAGGGACGGAAATGGAACTTATGAGTTCAGTGTGAACACCTGAATTCAGGTTCTTGAGGTGTAGCACAAAGTGAGATGTTCTCACTTTCTGTTTTTTTCCGGTTTCTGCTTCCCTTCTCCATTCTTTTTATTCCTTGGAGAACACTCTGTTTAGCTTACTTCCCCCCCTCCCTCACCTTTTTTCTTTATTTTAGTATTTAGTTTTCTCCCTTTCCTCCGGTTTCTCTGAGTTGTTGTGTTCCTCCTTGGTAATAATGACAGAGCTTGGTAATAATGACAGAGCCCTATGCATCTCACGATGCAAGCAAAATAGAACTCTGTATCCATTGCACTTAGGGTTGGCCAGAACCGTATATATACACCGTATATGACCGTATATTCGGTTATTTCCCTGCCAAAAATACCGTATATACACCGTATATATATGGTCCTGGCCAACCCTAATTGCACTGGACCAGCACCACAGGACCTATACACTACAGGACCTGTACCTGTTGCGCTAGACCAACGCACGCTGAGATCATCAACACACACACATGCAGCGGTTACACCCACCTTTGCTAGATATGTTGTTGCTGTGTGTATGTGTATGTATATGCTTGTGTCTCACACCCACCCGCACTGGTATGCAGTTGAGGTCAAGAGCTAGAGCTGAGATGATCGTGCATTGGTACTTAGGTCGCCTTGCCTGACCAGTTATCGTGCATCATTTGCGTGTCGTGATGTGTTTTGTGTAGGTCATAGAATGATGAGAGTACTTGCACACAGGTAGTCCCGACTGGCTGTACTTTGTCTGTGCCGATTATTGTGCGTCATTTGTGTGTCATGATGTGTTTTGTGTAGGTCATAGATCACTTTGAGAGAACTTGCGCATAAGTAGTCCCTACTGGCTGTACTTTGCCTATGCCGATTATTGTGCGTCATTTGTGTGTCATGATGTGTTTTGTGTAGGTCATAGATCACTTTGAGAGTACTTGCGCATAAGTAGTCCCTACTGGCTGTACTTTGCCTATGCCAATTATTGTGCGTCATTTGTGTGTCATGATGTGTTTTGTGTGGGTCATAGATCACTTTGAGAGTACTTGCGCATAAGTAGTCCCTACTGGCTGTACTTTGCCTATGCCGATTATTGTGCGTCATTTGTGTGTCATGATGTGTTTTGTGTGGGTCATAGATCACTTTGAGAGTACTTGCACACAGGTAGTCCCGACTGGCTGTACTTTGCCTATGCCGATTATTGTGCGTCATTTGTGTGTCATGATAGATAGACATGATAGATAGACATGATAGACATGATAGATAGACATGATAGAATGATGAGAGTACTTGCACATAGGTAGGCCCGACTGGCTGTACGTTGCCTATGCTGACGACTGTGTGTCGTTGATATATTACGGTCAGGATATACCCGTGTTATGTGCAGGTCATGATCTGGGATGACCAGTCCATAATGGTGTTGTGTGCAGGTCATTATGGTATATATATATGTGTGCAGGTCATAATGGCATGATGGTGTTATGTGCAGGTCATGATCTGAGATGACCAGTCCATAATGGTGTTGTGTGCAGGTCATAATGGTACATATATATATGTGCAGGTCATAATGGCATGGTGGTGTTATGTGCAGGTCATGATCTGGGATGACCAGTCCATAATGGTGTTGTGTGCAGGTCATAGTGGTACATATATATATGTGCAGGTCATAATGGCATGATGGTGTTATGTGCAGGTCATGATCTGGGATGACCAGTCCATAATGGACGGCTACGGATCGTACCCTGACTGGCTGCAGGCCTCGCACGTGTTTCAGGTAAGGAGGCCAGAGGATACATCTTGTCGTGTAATTACTAAGTACTAAGTAGTTCAGTGTGTAATTACTTGGTAGTCAGTTGCTGTACTTAGTCAGCGTGTAATTACCTAGTAGCAGGCTCAGTTGCAGGCTTGTTTCAGGTGAAGAGAGGTGCATGGGCTCAATCAAAGTCATGGTGCAACATGTTGTGTGTGGGTGTGGGTGGTTACGGGCATCTTTTATAAATCGTAATCCAGATGTAGGTTGATTAATGTCATGGTGCAATTTGCTGTGTGTGTATGTGTGTGTGTAAGTTCAGACATCATATATATTCTAGATGCGGATTGCTTAGGGCGGACCATAAGTTGTGGTACGTTTCAACGTGTGTGTAACCAACAGACAGTTTTTTGGGTTGTGCGAGCAGTGCTTCTCTACTAGCAGACTGTAGGCAAGGAGATGCAGAAGGGGGACTATGTATGCTTCTAAGTGTTTTGGTTAGTGACTGTCTGTGCCAGTGTGTGTGCGGTTGTGCGAGTGTGTGTGTGTATGTGCGAGTGTTTATGTGCCAGTGTGGCTGAAGGCCACAGATATTAACAGAAGTCTTCTAAGCAAATTTCTTCCAGCCTTGAAGCTAGCCAACATACCTTTTCTGCTTCGATCCTCGCTACACATAAAAAATGGACAACGTGAGGTCAGAATGTTCATTGGAAGACTCGTGATGGGAGTAAAAGTAATGGAAGCGACGAGCGATACAATCTCTTTCCTTCACGCCGCTTTTGAGAAATGATGGTGACGTGTTAATAAGTTGGACAGACTCCTTCATCTTATCACAGATGCTTCTTTTCTGCTCATGCGCGCACACACGCACAAGTGTGTGTGTGCGTGTGTGTGTGTGTGTGTGTGTGTGTGTGTGTGTGTGTGCAAATATTAACATCACACATGTGCGTACAAATATGCACAAACAGGGAGTGTTCTCCATCGCCCGCCGCTTTTATGCCTTGTTTCAGCACCACACACGGCCTGAGCGTGCTGCGTACGACAACAAGGTACGAACACATAGTAAGAAGCAGCGTGTGTTGATGCTTTGCTGTGCTCTGTCCTTGGAGGTTGAGCGCGCTTTGTGTGTGATAACGAGGCATGGTGGTAACGTGGGTAGGGTTGGTCAGAACCATGTATATACACTGTATATGACCATATATTTGGTGATGTCCCTGCCAAAAGTACCGTATACACACCGTACATACATGGTTCTGGCCAACCCTAAGTATGGGGCATGTGGTTACAAAATAAGAGTGCCTCATGAGTATCAAACAGGGAGGGGTATGACGTGCATTGGGCGTTTGGTAATGAGTAAGGTTGGCCATCTGGCCGTTTACACACACACACACACACACACACACTCACACACACCGTGAAAGACTGTATGTACAGAAATGTTCCTGCTAAAGTACGTGTATGCACTGTAAAAACTACGTATGCATGATGCTTGCCAACCTAGTAATAAGAAACCTCGTAACGCATAATGCATTTATATCAGCAATAAATAACTTGAGTCTTCTTGATGTTTACTGCCATAAGGTTGATCTGGGGCTTATAGCTTGCTAGATGTGTACGACAATAAGTAGCTTTTTGGTACCTAAACCAAAGCAACGCCCGGCATTTTTATTTGGCATTGCTATGGTCCGGCACTAGCTTCTCCCTATTGATCAATTTAGCATTGACTCCTTCTTTCTTTTGTTCATACAACACAGCTGTTTGGAGTGGCAGGGGGGTGGAACTGGATCAGCTGCTTAGGCCAGACAACAGCTATGGTCATCCTGGACGTGCGATCTGAGAGGACACGGCAGCAAGTTATGCACCTCCAATCATTGGCTATGTGAGCAGAAAACTATCGTGTATGATCTATGAATGTTTGTGAGATTTAAAAGGGCGTGGCAGCAAATCACACAACTCAAAGCATTGGACAAGCAGAGATGAATGCCATACATGCGTGCTTTATGGATTTCATTGGGTGTGTGTGGTTTGGAAGGGAACCGTGATGCTTTTCCAGGAATTGGCCTTGTCACACAACAACACATTTTAGTGTGTATGCATGTGCGTGTGTGTGTGCACGTGCGCGCATGCTTGTGTGTCATGGGTGTGTAATATGAGTAGTCAACCATCTGTAAACGATGATTGCAGCAACCGTTTGATTTGCCAACCCACATGCTGTTCATGCTCTTATATTGATTATCTCAATTGAGGCTCGTTGTGCGTGATACAGGGCACAAGGTCGCTTAGCTTCATTGCCTGTGAGTATGAGGCAGGTCATCATTGTCGTCCCACACACATTAATGATAATGCCATATTTTATCCGTGCCATGTGTGAAACAGGGTACAGCGACGCTTGGCTACGCTGCCTGCGAGTGTGAGGCAGGTCAACATTGTCAGCCCACACGCAGTAATGATTATGCCATCTTTTATCCGTGTCATGTGTGAAACAGGGTACAGCGACGCTTGGCTACGCTGCCTGTGAGTGTGGGGCAGGTCATCATTGTCAGCCCACACGCAGTAATGATGATGCCATCTTTAATCCGTGTCATATGTGAAACAGGGTACAGCGACGCTTGGCTACGCTGCCTGTGAGTGTGAGGCAGGTCATCATTGTCAGCCCACAGCCGGTATTGTGCCCGAAGATTAACGTTGCAGAGTCGGCTGTCAGGTTCCTACCTGGTGTGTATGTGCGTACGTGAGATCTGTATGCCATCTTTATCGGCCCATTGTGAGTGCCGTGGTCAGGCCCAGAAGTTTAACATTCTGAATCAAAGATCTGTCAATTGTCTGTGGGTTTGTCACTGTATTTGAAATCCTTGATCAAAAGCCTGCTGAACACCTAGGGCTTCATCTTTGTGTGTGGGAGTCTGCATCAAAACCCTGCCAAACGTGTATGTTCGAGTGTTTTCAGGTGCCAATTGTGTTCTCGCTCCTTTGCGCCTGCATGTGTGCATGTGCATCTGTGCTTGCACAAAGTCTTTAAGTGTGCATCTAGTCTAGCTTCCATCCTGCATTGGATCCAGAAACGAATGGCAGAAGCTGCAATTTGTGAAGTATGCTACGCACACCAGCCCCCACTGTTGACACCTTCCAGGTCACGGCCGCACACGTTTTGCAAATGCGTTGATGCTTGGAAAAAGCGGGTTGGCTGATGGTCTTTGTCAGGTGTGTGTGTAGGGTTGGCCGGACATATACGTACACCGTATATGACCGTACGTATGGTGAGTTTGCTGCTAAAATACTGTACACCTATCGTATATACTTGAAAAAGGATGTAGCCATCCCTGTGTGTGTGTGCCTACCATCTGAAACACGTTCTTTCTCTGGAACTGCTTGAGCAACGATGTGGTTAGTTTGATTTGGATGCAAGGGCTACTTCAATTGTTGCACATAAGTAGGGTTGGCCAGAACCATATATATATGGTGTACATACGGTATTTTTGGCAGGGAAATCACCAAATTTACGGTCATATACGGTGTGCATATACGGTTCTAGCCAACCCTACACATAAGTAACTCTTTTTCAACCTTTGTCAGATCTTGCGTTTCTTCTTTTGCTCAAGGCGTTTGGCTTCCTAGACGCTCCTGAGGTGTGGCAGGAGCACTGGAGTGCAGACAAACACGTCGAAGACAAATTCATCCTCGTGGGCATGTTGCAGGTATGAGCTGAGCCCAGGCTTGCGTGTGTGTGTGTGCGTGTGTGCATGTTGCAAGTATGAGCTGAGCACAGGCTTGTGTGTATGTGTGCAAGTGTGTATGTGCGTGGGGGGCTTGTTGCAGGTATGAGCTGAGCGCAGGCTCGTGTGTGTGTGTGTGCATGTTGCAAGTATAAGCTGAGCGCAGGCTTGTGTGTATGTATGCAAGTGTGCATGTGCGTGGGGGGCTTGTTGCAGGTATGAGCTGAGCGCAGGCTTGTGTGTATGTGCATGTTGCAAGTATGAGCTGAGCGCAGGCTTGTATGTGTGCGTGAGCATGTTGCAAGTATGAGCTGAGCGCAGGCTTGTGTGTATGTGTGCAAGTGTGTATGTGCGAGGGAGGCTTGTTGCAGGTATGTGCTGAGCGCAGGCTCGTGTATGTGTGTGTGTGCATGTTGCAAGTATGAGCTGAGCGCAGGCTTGTAAATGTGTGCAAGTGTGCATGTGCGTGGGGGGCTTGTTGCAGGTATGAGCTGAGCACAGGCTTGTGTGTGTGTGTGCATGTTGCAAGTATGAGCTGAGCGCAGGCTTGTGTGTATGTGTGCAAGTGTGTATGTGCGTGGGGGGCTTGTTACAGGTATGTGCTGAGTGGCGTCTGAGCTGAGCGCAGGCTTGTGTGTGCATTTATGTGCACATGTGCACATGTGTGTGTTTGTGTGTTTGTGTGTGTGTCTGTTTGAAAGGTAACAAATGGATACAGGTTGGCGCTCTTTGTTATGTATTATCTGGCAGAATCAGCACACACACAAAAAAATACATAGGCTGCGAACGTTACTCCCACATCCCAGCAGAAACAAGTAAAAACGCTTTGGTCCTCATAGTAGATAATCGTTCATAGTGGCAAGCGAACACACACGGCACCAGCCTAACCACTCTGCTGCAGTAACTGAAACATTGGCAGCCTGCGTAATCTGCCAAATTAGAAATGATGGCAACTCTTATTAACTTTCTGCTGTCAAACCCTGCCTTTATTAGCCAGCAAAATATTATGGTTCATCCAAGCTTCACAGCAAGCAAACACGTTTTCTGTCCCCAGCGTTCTGTCCCCAGCAAAAACATCAAAACTTTACCCTCTTTGCTCGCTTGCTCTCTCTCTCTCTCCCTCCCTCTCTCTCTCTCTCTCTCTCTCTCTCTCTCTCTCTCTCTCTCACTCTCTCTCTCTCTCTCTCTCTCTCTCTCTCTCTCTCTCTCTCTCTCTCTCTCTCTCTCTCTCTCTCTCTCTCTCTCTCTCTCTCTCTCTCTCACACACACACACACTCTCTCTCTCTCTCACACACACACACTCTAAAACAAACACACACACTCTAGATCAAACACACACACTCTAGATCAAACACATTGCACAAGAGTGCATTCCATCAGCTGTCTTCAGTGGCCATCTGGATCGGTCGCTCTCACACTATCTGTCTGACACACATTCTACAAGATCATTATTCGTGCCCGCCTGCAACCCTTCCTCTCACTTACAACTTACCTACCCTTATAATCCCCCAAACACGATGCACAGGAGCTGGCCATCAGCCGTGGGCTGCGCTTTTCGTTTCTGTCTGGAGGGCTGCGTGTTGCGGCAGTGAGCAAGCTCCTGTCTACTCCTGCTGCATCTGCTCCTGCTGTACCGTCCCGAGGGGACCATAGGTGTGTCTGTGCTCGTGTGCAGCTGTGTGTGTTGTGTGTGTGTTGTGTGTGTGTCTGTGCTCGTGTGCAGTTGCGTGTGTTGTGTGTGTGTTGCGTGTGTTGCGTGTGTGTGTTGTGTGTGCAGTTGCGTGTGTTGTGTGTGTTGCGTGTATTGTGTGTGTGTTGTGTGTGCAGTTGCGTGTGTTGTGTGTGGTCCAAAGTAGCCGCCACCTACACATCTTGTGTCTGCACCTGCTGTGCAGTCTCATAGAAACCAAAGGTGCGTGCGTCTGTGTCAGTGTGTCCATATGTGTGTGCGTGCATGCCTGTGCACCATCTGTAGAGTTTGCATGCATACCTGCTAACAGATACACCTGCTGTGCCATTTTAAGATGGAAAAGGCCTGCTGTTGGTGCAACCAGTTGCCTTTGTTACTACTGCGTGTGTCAACTTTCCAACCCGCATCAGATTCAATCAGTATTTTCCTGCTGTTGGTGTTGTGTGTCAACCCTCCCACCTGCACTAGCTACAATCAGTATTTTCCTGCTGTTGGTGTTGTGTGTCAACTTTCCCACCTGCACTAGCTGCAATCGGTATTTGCCTGCTGTTGGTACTGTGTGTGTGTGTGTGTGTGTGTCAAACTTCCAACCCGCCCCTGATCCAATTTGTATTTCCTGCTGTTGGTATTTTGTGTCAACCTTCCCACCTGCACCAGATACGACCGGTATCTTTTCTGCTGATGATACTGTGTGTTTAAGCCTGCCTTCCTGCACCAGCTACAATCGGTGTTTGTTTTGCTATTCCCAGGGTTTTCTAAAAACCGTAACAAACACACTGTAATGAAAGTGTGCACGGTAGTTTTTCTACTAAGAAATCACCGTACACACATTATATTTAAGTATATGTACGTATGGTTTGGGCCAACCCTAGCTACACCCTTTACATAAGGTGTGGTTGTATTTGTGTCTCATCGCGCGCACCTGCTTATTTACATTTCTGGCATCTTAAAATAATGTGCAAGCTTCCAACTTACATAAGCATGTCTGCATCCGGTCTCCTGAGAGACTGTATTAGGTTTTGAGCATGCTGCACTGTAAGAAATAAAGCTAGGAGTCAGCCAGGAGGGTGCATGTACTATAACATGTTGGTACCCATGTCAGTTAGAATATGAACTATGTATTCGGAATTCTGATGTCTGAAGTTATCAATTGGTATATCAATGAGTCGAATATGAAGGGGTCGTTTAGGGGGGAGAGGGGGTCTTAGAAGTCTGGGAGAATTTTTGGGGGGTGCTCCAGAAATTTACTGGGGCAGCTTCACATGATCATAAATATACATATATCCAGAAGCCTTTTTTCAAGCACTGTCGTTTGGCACTCTTGTTGGGAAATTTGATTTAGGGGCGGGGAGTGTGAATGCCTGGTTACAGGTGTGCATGGAATATGCCCCAAATAGGCTGTGGCAGTGTGCTCAAGCAAATAATCCTAAAATGGCCTCAAACTTGCATTCCTTGTAGTGCATGATCGACAACTTGCATTGTCAGAGGTGTTAGCTGAATTTTAGCACCAAATAGGTGGTCAGTGCAAGAGCGTGCACGCATCAGTTTTTGCCATGTGCTCTTCCTGGAACATGCATTCCTCAGAATTGAAGCAGACAGATTGTTCAAAGGGGTAAAGTGTCACCCTATTTGTCCATGTAAGGGGTCAGGATGAGGGATTTGAGGGGGAGGGTCGTTTTGGGCAGGTGGCCCATAATTTGACGTGGCTGTCAGAAAATGTTATGCTCCCTTAAGCACATGTTTAAGGGCACGAGCAGGTTTGCCATGAACATTGGCCAGCCCCTGCCCCTGCTAATCGAATTTGTATGAAGTACCTTATCATACTCATCCCGCACCCCAACTTCTGGAAACCTTTTTTTAAATTCTCATTCCTGCCCACACCCAAAAATAAGCCAAAAGTACTGACAGTATGACAAACACAATAAATGCCAAAAATTAGCACAGTCACCCCCTGGGCAAAAAGCAATATTTATGTGGGGTGTTATAGGAAAGGTACGGTGTAGGAAGCACGCACATCCTTTAATTGTGCTCTATAAAGGCTGCCCCGCTGTATCCTTATTGGCTACGATGCCGTGCCTCGCTTCACACTTTATACCCTTTGTCATTGTACGCCTTACCTTGTCCGTAAACAAAGTCAGGCCAACGTGACCTGTGATGAAGCGCATGCCTCCGTGCACGTCTTTTCAACTTCTTGTCCATGCCTTTCCATGGGCATGGAAAGGCTTTCCTATCCTTGCTTGGGCATGGAATGGCGTTCCTCTCCTTGCTTGCGTACAATGACGCAAATCATACCATTAGCAAACACGTTCATTCCCATGTGTCCCACACCCAGGTTCATGCCTCAGATCATTTCCTCAGGCATGGCCAGCCCCCTTTGCTTGCATACCACGACACAAATCATTCCATGAGTAAACTCGTTCATTCCCATGTGTCCCACACCCAGGTTCATGCCGCAGATCATTTCCTCAGGCATGGCCAGCCCCCCTGCTCATCCTAGCCTCGTCAAGGCCCTCACCGTTTGCTCTGCAGCAAAAGCCCTTGACCCAGTGAGTAACTTACGCAACCTTCATGCAGCTCACTCATAACTGTGGGAAGGACGTCCCCCTGCTTTGTGGAGACTCATAACTTCGTAACTTCACGCAACCTTCATGCAGCTCACTCATAACTGTGGGAAAGGACGTCCCCCTGCTTTGTGGAGCTTAACAAAATAAGGCATCTAAAGAATGTGAAAGCCAAAGTGTATATCGTCTTGGTACGTAGCGCCATTGGACTGAACACGACTCACAGTCTTCAACCTTCAACATACAAGCTTTTCGTTTTGAAGGGCGCATGCAAAAACGATAAACAGAGTGTGCGTTGAGGGTCCTGTATGCAGTCCTTGAGGAGTTAGCAAAAAATGAGGCCACTCCCCACACCATTATATCGCAGAGAAAAGGTGCTACAAAGTGCCGTATGCTCTCTCTACCGTAAATTGGTCAGGAGTTGACAAACTAGCTTTTGACGAGCATCACAGAATTTGTGCTCGATATAAGTGACACTCACTCGCAAGGGTTCCTTCCATCTCACATGAAGTTGCTTGAAAGCAAAATTGTCTTTGTAAACATGTCAGGGCTTCAGTTAGTACTGACTTAGGAACGACGGTAGGTAATGACTAAGGAATGGCAGTGTGAAGATGCAACCAGCAATTCCTTTAATTGGTACTGATTTAGGAATGACGACAGGTAATGACTGAGGAATGGCAGTGTGAAGATGCAACCAGCAATTTCTTTAATTGGTACTGACTTAGGAATGACGACAGCACGACAGGTAATGACTGAGGAATAACATTGTGAAGATGTGAAGATGCAACAAGCACTCCCTCATCTCAACTCCCTCAATGCATTCTCACCTGGTACCAATGCATCAAGAGTTTAAGAGGTAAGGAAATAAGCAAGCATTCTCTCCCTCCATTTTACCTCCAACTTGCACTCACATGATACCAACGCATCAATAGGCAACAATATTATAAAAGCAACCCCTCACCTCACTCTGTGTCATTCCCCACATTATCTCAGCTGATATCGACGCCAACACGCTAAGAGGGTGCGAATAAGAGCAGCAACCCCTCGCTTTGTTTCATCCTGAACATACGCTGACCTCATACCAACACATGAAGAGGGCGAAAATTAAACCAAACAACCCTTACTCCTTTTCAACTCTGCACATGTGCACCTGGTAGCACGTTCATACAGTCATGCATGCCCCAAACAAAATGCACGCAGCTTACCAAGGAAGTGATGGTCAACATGTTTGGACGCAACGAAGGCTTCTGTGGTGCACGCAGCTGGTGAGAAGATTACATGTGGTGTTTAGAGGTGCAGCTATATGACAAGTAGCATGTTCCTGTGCTTGGACGCAAAAAAGCCTTCTGTGGGGCTCGTAGCTGGTGAGAAAAAAACTTGTGGTGTTAAGAGTAATTATATGGTCCGTAGCATGTTTCTGTGATTGTACCAAGTGCAGTGTGTTCTGTGCCGTGTGTGAATGTGTGTGCTTGTGTGAGTGTTTGTATGTGTGTGTGTGTGTGTGTGCCAGCAGGCATAGGCAGATAAAATTCACTGCCAACTGCCATGCTTCCAAGTGTTTGCATGGCATGCGTGGGTGTATGTATTGATGTGTATGCATATAAGATGTACGTTAAGCGTAAGGCCTGTGCAGCTGGGTGCTGCATTGAGGAGAACTTTGCTGCATATGCTTTTGCCATCCACTCCTATGAACCTTGTGTTTTCGAGCATGGGCTGCTTCAAGTGCAGCCCCTGTAATTCCGTACATGCATAGTGTGTATTTATAGGAATGGACTGCTTCAAAGTGTAGCCCCTGTTATTCCGTACATGCATAATGCATAGATCGCTGCATAATGCATAATGCATAGATCGCATAATGCATAATGCATAGATCGCATGATGCATAATGCATAGATCGCTGTCCTCAACAATGTATTCAATTTTATTGCTAGGTGCCTCATCTCTGAGCGGCAGATGGCAAAGCAGGCTCAAGGCGGATTTAATGCGCTGGTTTACCAGGTCGGTTTTGGGGGAGGGCGGGGGCAGGTGTAAGGGG
>Ga0307968_1002173_pt1 | contig 16289 bp, 16 predicted proteins | sample OrgLakmetagen650_FD_201834 | JGI IMG/M metagenome (GOLD analysis project Ga0307968, IMG submission 201834) | Saline water microbial communities from Organic Lake, Antarctica - #650 | ecosystem: Environmental > Aquatic > Non-marine Saline and Alkaline > Saline | place: Antarctica: Organic Lake... | reverse complement strand
GAACCTCTAGGACCACTCTCAGAACTCCCACACCACTTGTGATACGTGACTGCTTTCTTGTTTACTGCGCGAGGACATGAAAAATCAGCTTCCCTCCATACCTTCAAATGTCTGAAACGCAAATCGTAAATGAACTCTTGCATGGGAACCTGTGTGGCTCTCAGCATTTTCTGTTTGAACATTCTTGCACTACTTTGCAATCCATTGAACGCATTCGAGACTTGAGCAGACCAGCAAGAACTATCAAAAGAAGCAAGATGCAAATCTGCCTTCAGCACACGACGTAGAGTCTCACTGTTGGAATCAAGCATGCTATTAAAAACCTGATGGAAGCACGGAACCAGAAAAATTGCAAGGGCTCCTGACCGCACTCTCTAAGCACCACCCAATTTGTTGTGCTTTTCTTCACTCCAAGAATGCGCCTCAAGGAACACAGATGCCTCTTCTGTAACTGGCTACCAAATTCACGGCCTTCACTCAGATACACTGTGCCCCACACCTGACTCGCATACATCCCAGCAGGAATACCATACACCTTAGATAACCAGAGCATAGCGTGAGGCCTGCTTTTTAAACCGTGACTCTTGGCAAACTCAGAAATCCTGCTCTGTGCAGCCATGTAAGGCCGCACCGCATGTTCCTCAGCTATCTTCGAATTCATCCTTCTATCAAGCAGCATGCCTTGGTGAAGAAGCAGACCACCAGCACCATCATCACAGCGCAGACCCCAAAGGAAAAGAAGATGTGAGATCCTCGATATACCCCATAACCTTCCTAGCCTAAACCTGACCCCCCTGCGCACCACGCATATTCAACAAGAACTCTGGACGTACAAGAAGGATAAGGCTTTTTCAATGACACCCACAGAGGCCATCAACACATTTTACTATGATGATATGGATATCCTGCACATAGATATTGGAGGTTATTCACCCCCAAGAAAAGAGACAGAAATGATACACCCCTAAGACAGAAACAATACCACACTTACTATGCCCCCATGAATATTGGAAGATGGGCCCTACCCCTCTTTAAATCAGCTGGACTAGTGCCAAAATCCAGTAAGACTATTGCCCGGAGCCGAATTAAGTGCGCAAGCTGTGAAATTTGCTCCTACCATCTAAGACTGAATCTCCAGACCTCTCCCCACCTTTTAAAGACATGTACATCTGTGACGCCTGCAGCCGTACCTACCACTGGCAATGCTTGCTTAAAACAAGCTGCTGCAACGCCACTGAAAGGGAAGCTATTGATGCCAATGATTCATGGGCCTGCCCTGCCTGTACCAAAATGAAAAGAAAAATCGTATCCTCTACTCTCAGAAAAGAGAGATTGTGGAGGTTTCATGGAACCCAACCTGGGAGCCAGAAGAATTACAAAACACATGTGTAAGCTTCAAGCAGAGCCTCAAAAACTATGAAGAGCAAATCACCGCGCAAAATTTTTCTCAGCCCGCACCAGATGAACACCTAAGTGATCTTCAAAAACAAGGGTTCTCTGCCACCCAAGAGGGCAATACATACCAACCCTACAATGTCGATCTTCAGAACAAAATTAGCTTTGACATCCAACCCACCAACCCACAGGCTGACATCACGGCCACAGGGCATTGAGAGTACTGGATTACAGCCATTGATCTCATGAAGTATCAAGAAAAGGATACCCTATCCTCCCCAGATGACACTATGCTTCCTGAAATGTACACTGACACAGTAGCCTGTATATACAATGTCGACGGAAAGTGTAATGGTATGCTTACTCCCGAGGGCCTTAACATACTACAAAAGGCATTTGACAGGGCAAAACGCAGAGGTCTACACGATTACGTCCAACCTCCTCCTATTAGCTTTGCATCAGAACTTGTAGGCCTCATCACACGTAAAGACACCTCTGCCTCTAAGCATACGAACAAAAAAATTAAAGACTCTTTCGCACGGTTACTCTCCTCCCACATCACCGCCGCCTTTCAAAAGTGGGCCCTGGCCACTAAAGAAGAAATGGCATTCCCCCTTGACTATGACCCCAAATTCTCCCATTACTGGAGTGAGCACCCAAGGGACAAAGTGTTTGGGGCAAACACCAATGCCTTTTCCTCCCGATTTTCTGGGTTCTCCATCTGCCATCCCATTTACGATAAAAACACCATGCTCTTAGCAACAAGACACGCCATCTACTCTGCTGCTGTCAACACAGAGGAAACAGCCACATTCATGCTCCTCCCTTCCTGGAATAAAATTATGACCACAAATCCATATGCATCACTCTGCCGCAAATACCCACACATGTGTAAATTTCTGGGCACCTTCCCATTAGACCAACTCCAATATGCGAAAGTGCCCTTTTGGAACAACATATTTGGAACAACATACAAATACCACTTTCCAAACACTCCTGGGAATTGCCGATCATTGCCATATGGAACACTAAGGGCAGGGTCTGCCTCAATGCTCACAACAAAGACTGGCTTTAAGTAATTGCCAAAGCGATCCCCGAGGCAAAGTGGGAAACTAAAAACATACATAACCATCCCTACCAAACAGCCTTAGGTTCCGGACAGCACTCAGGACTCAACAAAGTAAATAAGCTTCCCAATGACCACCCTCAAGCCTCAGAAGGCCCAGATAAAACAAGTGCCCTGCTGATTAGCACTGACCAACCTCATCATTGTAATATCGACGAAGCACCCCAAAACAGCTCCAGCCAAAACCTAACCCGTAAAGTAAAAGATTGGCGGGATTGGACCTACACTGATGGCAGCCTCCAAAAGAATGAAGTAGAGCAAGACACCAGATCAGGCGTATACCACCCTCACTTAAACGTTTCCCACTATGTAAACCCAAAAGGCATGGGTATAACCAACACCATCTCACGTGCAGAGCTAGCAGCTATAGCAGCTGCAGTCATACATGGCTACGCACATATAGCCACAGACAGCCTTACATCACTGCACCAAATCAAAAAGCAGCTCTCACACCCGAATCTCCATCGCCACCACATCCAAGGAGATGTCCTTCAATCCATTGCTAAAGCAATCCGCCAATCACCATCGCCCATCCACTTCTTCAAAGTAAAGTCCCATGCCGTTTTTATTGGTAATGAACATGCCGTCGTCCTTGCTAAAAAAGTCAGACACCACCTTCTCCGACATTGCAGACACCTCCATCAAAACAGCAGGCCCTGAGGTAAATCCCTTCTACAACATCCACTGCCTTGCAAAAGAAGACATAGAAAACCAAACACAGACCCATAATCATACCTATACAACAAACATGGCCCATTCTCCTCCCCCAAAGCTTTAGTACCTACCAAACCACCGTGACGCCCTTCAAGCACATACGCATTTTCTCCATAAACTGGGAAATGCCTTGAAGCGAACTACCATGCGTACTACCAGACCCTCATCAAGGACGGCACTGCCAATGGAGCCACTAGCAATGCTTACCTGGCATCATCCAATGTCTCCTTTAAGACCAAATGTATCATTATGAAATACAGAACAGGCACCCTATTTAATCAAAAACATACGGTATTGTTCATACTCTCAACAAGTCAAACTTGCCCCCTCTGCCCACAAGTAGACAAAGCCCTGCACATCCTTTCTGGGTGCCAACACACGCAAATAAGGAAAACGATCACCGAAAGACACAACTTAGCATGCCGCATGATCTTGAAGGCTATCAGCAAAACAGGCTCCTTGGGATGATGCGTTGTCTCCATAGATGTAGGTAGCAACAAACGGATGGTCATGCAAAATCTGAAACAGCTAAAAGTAGAATTGTTCCCAAATAGCTCTTCCCACCCCGCTTCCCAGATAAAGACAGAATTACCTCCAGCCGCCCAGAATTAGTGCTGGTGACTCCAATCGCTGCAAAAACACAAACACAACAAACTGATGTAGGGGGGTGGGTTCTTCAAAGTGGCAGGGGGCATTTGAGAGAGACTGGGAGCACCCTAGCAGCACCTCCAGCCACCAGTAGAGCCACCAACCCCAGACAGCACCGACCTAAAGACCTCAGCAAAACTCGGCGTGACATCCACCTCATCATATCAAGTATTGTGAAGACACCAGACCTCAGAACCAGCTGAACATCGCAAAGGAACAGCCCAAAGATCTCTGCAACATTCTCCAAGGAGCCTACGTTACTCTGCACATCATCTTCTTGGGTGTGGGTGGCACCATCTACAATACTCACACTCTGAAGCTCTGAAGCCTTTCAAGGAACTGGGTCTTGATTCTCAGAGTTAAGAAGCTTGCCTCCAAGCTCCATGTGCACTCTGTGAACTTCGCTGCTAATATTGTCCATACCAGACGTGCCCTTTCCAGTACTGTTATCAACTTATCAACTCTCATCAAGAGCCGGTTTCAGGCCAAGCCTGCAACCCTCTTGATCCCCATTGATTTTCCTTTCCTTTTCACGGTGGAGGAGCTTTACGGTACTCGGTACCAAAGTGGCTCTTTTCCTAATTAATGTGGGGAGTGACTTTCACTGCCTGCGTAGTTTTTTCTTTCCTCTTCTTTTCATAGTCCCTAAGTGTACCACTTTCAATCCAACAAAGTCACCACACACAGTAGGTCCTGGAGGCACATGCATCAACAAAATCATAAACAGAGCCGATAATTGAACACATCCCATATTGCGACAGACAGTGCTGCTGCACTATGGCAAATAAGAAACAGCATCCTCTACCCACCACAGCACGGACACGCAAAATTGTTTGAAATCATCGTACACCACAAACAGCAATCCAAAGGTACAATCTATACCTACAAGGTCAAAGCTCATGCTGGCATCCTAGGGATTGAGTAGTGCACTAATGTCATAGCAGTTATTGCTCCTTGGGATAAGTCATGATATTCACAACAACACTGTGCTCATCCCCACTCATCCATCTTCTGGCCAGCAAGGGTTTAAACACCCTCCCGACCCGCCTACCAGATGTTTCTAAAACCCGCTACCTGCCAATTGTTAGTTTTAGTTTTGTTTCTACTACAAAGGCCTCCAGCCAGCCTGGTATGGCTGCTCGATGGATCCCCAAACAATGTCAATCAATAAGATTAACAGCTGCACTAGAATCGTGTTGAAAAGCAAAATCCTTGGTATCACCATTGGTATTATCATAAATCTAATGGCAAAAACGATGCCATAGATGTTCAGTACACGCGTAAAGTATGTTTTTGTCGTGGAGATCCCTGTTTTCACAAAAATTGCAAACACTCCTGTCCCGGACTCCTGCCACATAAGCCAGTTTCACAATTTTACCTATGTCCCCGATTGCTGAACCGAGATACGTTCCTCATGACCTTTATGCTCAAAACCATCTTAAAATACTCTGGCAAATCAAATGGTGCACGTACATCAGTAACCGGTATCTGAGGCAAAGCATAAAATTTGTGATTAGCCACAGACTTTCTAAAACAAGGGTCTTGACCATGTGCCTCCCTCCCTCCAAACTGCCTGATGCCTAATTCTCAAGTCCATGTGCAAACTAGAAATATCCAGTTTCATGTAATGTAAAAATTCACTTTTGCATGTAGCGCCATTCTGCAAATCACCAAAGGCGTCCTTTACTGGTCTAGTCCAACAATTGTAGCTGCCCCGGAGTTCCCAAGGGAAATTTAGTCTTCCATCACATTGCGCAAAGTGATGCTGTTTGATTTACCCATCCCGTTCCAGAAGTTGACGCTGACTGAAGCAGTAAATTATTAATGGTTCCTGATCGCAGTCTCATAGCACATTCCAGTTCACAGAAGCAGGTTTCTCCCTTATAACTGCCTTGTGACCTGTAACGGATTGCTGAACACATTATTAGCTTTCAAGCATTGTGCGGCCCAAATTTGCTGGCATACATGCCAGCAGACAAAACATGGTTCTAAGGACGCCACAGCAGAGCAGCATGTGGCCTGTCAAAAAGAATCTTCAATCCAAAGACGTATAGCTGCATTCAAGGGCCTGAAAGCATGGGACTGCCAATTGCTACCCTCAGCTGAAAGGCTCTTCATTTTCTCAGATCTCGGTGCTGTAAAAGCCCACGTGCGTGCTTAACACAACCAGGTTCGAGATCAAAATCAGATAGGGTCTTAGGCCATCAGTCCACTGTTTGCTGTATAGAGTATTAACACTATTTATATGCAACTTTCAGGAGGACATACGTAATTCCTTATAAACAAATGCAAGCATCGCCTCTGGAAAAAAGAAGTGTCATGCTCAGCCGCAGGGTTCAGGTTTACAACCACAAGCGTGCAGCTCAGTGCAACCGTATTGAACACCGACCACCTGCCCCATCTGCCAAAATCTAGACGGCACCTGCCCATGCTGTCAGGCTGCAGCCATCCCATTGTAAATAAAGTGATAGTAAATAGGATTGATTCCAACCTGGCTCTTACGCACTAATTGCAACCAGCAAAAAACGACGGAAAATTTAGCAAGCCAGATGCATTTGTATTTACTCCGACCCAGCAACCATGCCCCCACAGAGAACCAACTTACATGTACCAAACTAGACCTGCAACTAATGCAGGAGAACTGCCCTTCCATAACCCTGGCTATGAAAACTAGAGACGTCCACCAAAACAAACCTAACTAATCCAACATACATGTCTTCGTTAATACCAGCCTAGCAGAGGCATTGAGAAGAGACACCTTGAGACAATGGTGTGGTAATTTATAGCTAGCAAACTTGCTCATTGAGAAGAAGGCCAAATTGATCATGATGGTTCACGTAAGAGGGTGTATACACAATCAAAGTATGCGCCATGGTCTGGCAAATATCAACTTCTACTTGCCCTCAAAAATACAGGTCCTACAAATCCACAGCCTCCTTTCTAATCCGTGCCGGAAGTGTTTACACCAAGGCGTTACTTCAATTTTTCATATCCTCTTTGCACACCAAAACGAGGAACACGGAATTTGAGGCACAAGATTGTATGCATACATTTGCAAAACCATCAATAAAACAGGCTCCCTAATAGAATTGCTTTGTCTTGATGAAAATGAGCAGCAGCATACGGCTGGCTGCACAAGATCTCCGGAATCCTGATACAGATCTGCACATCAATCTAAACGGTCTCTTTCCACCTCGCTTGTGGATAGAAACAGATGTATCATCTGATCACCTGGATGTCGTAAATGGCTCCCATCTCCACGAGTAACACGGAAACGACAAACTACCGAAGGAGGGGGTGGGTTCTTCAGATTGGTAGGGAGCAGCAGCTCAGCAACACCGCCAGCTACCAGCAGATCTAGCTTTCCCAGACAGCATCAAAAGCTATTTGGGTAAACATCGATCAATTGTTAAAATTGAATACAATGAGAACACTAGACCTCAAATTCAGTTTCCTAACTACACCGCAAGGGAACAGCACACACATATCTGCATTCTGTCATATCTGCACCCTGACAGTAGCCTCAACAAGAAAGGAAAAACTACGTGGGCAGTGTAAGTTCACTCCCCGCATTAATTAAGACAAAGGAGTGACGTCCAATACTGAAGACCATAAAACCCTCCAACACAAAGAAAAAGAAGAAAGGTCAACGGGGACCAGGAGGATCGCAAACTTGACCTGAGATCGGTTCCTATTGAGAGTTGATAAAAGTAGTAATGACATTTGCGTGCCTGGTATGTACAAATTTAGCAGCATATTTAGTAGAATGAACATGGAGCTTGGAAGCAGGTTTCTTAGCTCTTTGAGGTTCAAGGCCCGAATCATTAAAAGGCCCCAGTGTGATTGTTGTAGATGGTTCCACCCACTCCCAAATGATGGCGTGCAGGGTAATGGAGGCGTCTTGAAGGATGGTGCAGAGAACTTTTGCTGTTCCTGTTCAGCGCTCAGCAGGCTCTGAGGTCTTGTAACCTAAAACTTTCTCAATAACACGGATGTCACGTTGGAGAATGCTAAGACTTTTAGGTCGATGCGGTATGGGGAAGGTGGATCTGCTAATGGCTGGCGGCGCTGCTGAGGTGCTCCTGGTCTCCCTCAGTTTCCCCTTGCCACAACCCCCCTTCATTACTATCTGTTGCTTTTTTGTTTTTGCGGAGATGGGCGCACCAATACAGCATCCGGACGGCTGGAGGTTAACCTATTTTGTCTGAAAAACGGGGTGGAAAGACACTTTGGTACATCCTGGTTCAGATGTTTTTTAAACCTGGATATTTTGCATGGTCAGCCATTTGCCAATGTCCATGGAGGCTGCTTTGCAAATATTTCCACCTAAAGTGGATTAATCTATATTACGCTGGATGTGTTACCACTGCCAGTGTAGCCTTTCTTTTCTTTTCCTTGTTTCACGAGCCAAGAGTATCTTGTTTTACAAAGAAAGCCAAAAGAGCAACCACCTTAGAGTCCTTCTGTACCACCAAAAAGAGTCAGTTGGGTTCAAACAGCTGACCAAGTGTCCACCAGCAGCACTTATGTTGGTATGATTACCGACCAATTGCCTTATGGCTCACTGAATGGAGTTTGGTAGGATCCCCTGCAGAAGTATGAGGTGGTGAACAACATGTGAGACATTACTCGGCTATAAGATAAACATTGAAAGCTGAGGTGTCGTCTCAAGAAATCATCAGGAGTGTTTCAAGTTAGTTTCAGCTACCAAGCTGTCGGCTGATCAATCACCAGCCAGACTCAACCCCGCCTCCTCTTTACAACAACGAAGGTATCCATCCGTAAACACACCTCTCTCTGAGGAATGCATCATCCTCTGGGTTGAAACTTTGGCGAAGGCTGCGCTTCCCTAGTGCAGGTGGCCCTTCCCCGTATGCAGTGGCACCGTAATAGAGCAGCACGTCCTGGGTTGTATGAAATCAGGAGTCACTGAATAGCACTGTTTTTGCTGCATTGCTTGCACAAATTGAATCACTGGAGCACTGCATGCAGGAGCCGCAGAACAAGAACAGCTGGTTGTGGGATTATGGGTCACTGCAGCCTGTCCCTTGATCGAAATCTTCCAAAATATGCAAATACCTAAATCATGCTATATCTGATGCTGCTCACCACGTAGCACATTTATGACGAGGAGGTGATGTTGAGAAATTACGACTCTTATTAACCTTATTAACAAACAAAAAAGGTCACCGACCTCAGGGTAGATGCCTTTCTCCTCGGTGGCTCCGTATTTTCCTTTTGCACGGCAATAGCTGAGAGGGGTCCATCCTTTGGGGTTTCTAGTACATGCCAAAAAGAATCAGAAAGACTTGTTGGAACTGTCGATCATAACTGTGCTCTGCTCATAGCGCTGCATCTTCATAGAGCAACCTGATACCACGACAGGTGTGCACCCCACTTCTCTGGCTTGATGTTGTGCTGAATTGACAATTCAAACAACATCAAGCCAGAGGAGAAGAAGCGCCCCAGTTGTTCACTTGCAATTTCCAGGAGACAGCATTACATCCCTGGAGAACACAACATCAGAAAGCGGCGGAAGCAACCTACCAGTGCCATTGCCAAGCATTCCGCCATTACAATTGAATGCACGATTGGTATGCTTGATTCCACAGCGACCACACCCTAGTTAACTTATGCTCAGAAAGAAAGCATTTGGCCAAAAATCTGGCGGCACACCTTCCGTCTGTACCATAATTGCATTGTATTGTTCCGCCTTGGGCTTGCATCGCACAGCACTGTACATGCATCAACTAGTCACTTGCCAGTCTGGATGGCATTTGGAGCTTGTTTTCTAAGACAATCTGACGAGTAAGCGAGTGGCAAAAGGCATACAGAACCAGTTGCATCAACTAGCATGAATTGATGGCGAAAGCCTATTTCAAGCTTGACATGCAGCTGGTGAGACAAAATTAGGTCTCTTAGAAACACGAATTTGTTGGAGCTGTAATTCAAGGGTTTTTTGTCTCGAAAGCGCAGAGTATGCAAAAACAGTTGCAACTGACAGCTGCAAGTTACAGTTGCAAGTTGCCTCCAGAAATTTGTACCTCCTCCACCTTGCCGCCTTTGAAATCTGATCCATGAAACCTTCCTGACATCAGACCATGAACAATAACAGCTCACTCTTGATTATGCAACGAACGAGCAAAATACCTCTATTGGTTATGCAGCAAGTGGTGCAGGCGTTAGCAAGCCTCTCAAGTATTTTTGAAGAAGCACAGGAACCTTAGCACCTGGCGTTCAGGTCGGCACCGTAGTCTGTGAAGAGTTTGATCATCTCCACACCTCCATCAATGGCCCAAAACAGCGCCATGTCACCTGCAACAAGCGAGCCAAGGCAAATCTATGAACAAATTATCAACGTCTTGCCTAAACAACCGTATAACTTTATTGAGTCATGCACGTTAACGAAGGAACACAGCTAGATCAGGGATTAGGTTCTCAATTAATCTGGTTAATATAATGAAAGTCTAATAAATTATGTACTAGTGTCATTTACCATAAGGTACGAGGCCACTGGCTGGCTGCCTGTTCCTGTTTTATTTTTTAAAAGTGCTTCCTTCATAAAGACCGTTGCTCCCAACAACAATTGTGTGCCCAGCACTCACCAGCCTTGTTCACGAAGTTGGGATCTGCTCCTGATCTGAGTAGTGCCCGTGCTCCTTCCAGCCTGTCAAGGATTAAAATAAACTCATGTTTATTTTAACTCGATAGTGTCTGTGAGTAAGTTTGATCACTGTAGATCTCTGCAGTCTTACGTTGCATTGCTGCATAGGTTCTTTCGGGCACAGTTAACTATCTTGCAGCAACCATTTACGACCCTATGTATCTGCATTTTGGCATAAACATACCTATGTACCTATGCGTCGTCCCTTTTTTTAGCATATCACGTGCCTTGATTAAGGCTTGAACAAACCTCCCCAACCAGTCTCACTCAGCTTTTCTCCACCCAATTCAAAGCCCCCTATACCTCATTTGAATGCAAGATACTTTATATTTTGCCTAAACCATTGAAAATTACTAGAAATTTGGCATTGTGGGGGGCTGCGTGGGGCCCAGTGCAGTGCGTATTTGCACCCGCTTTGGCAGGGAAAATGTGCATTTCTGAAGCTGCCCCGATCGACCTCTGCTTCAGGATGTAAGCTTGATAAATGTTATATAGCAATGCTGTAACATCGAATTTGGGGCAGGGGTACTGGGAATCCTGACGAGTGGGAGACATGGATTAGTGCAGTGTGTGTGTGTGTATGTGCGTGTGTGCGTGTGTTTGTGTGTGTGTGTGTGTGTGTGTGTGTGTGTGTGTGTGTGTGTGTGTGTGTGTGTGTGTGTGTGTGTGTGTGTGAGAGCAATGATGTCTGTTTTTGTACAAAATTGCAGTATGCATTGGGGGTAAGCCGTTCATGGGGTTTATGGAGACAGCCAGAAGTTTGTAGCGTACTGGTACAACTCTCAGAGTGCTTTAACACAATTTGCCCTTCCTTTCCTTTTACTTTGGCCTTTTGTTACACTTGCTGTTGTACTCGATATCAGTCAGGTATCTAAAGTTCATACAAAAGCTGAGTAAAGAAGAAACTGCTTGGGGTAATACAGTAGTCCAGATTAGGCGCGGGTGATGTTGGCGGCCTACCTGCTACGATGCGCAGCTACCATCAATGGCGTGTAACCTTCAGGACAGCTGTAGGCAGCACCAAACACAAAGTTTACCTGCGTGGAATTAAAAGCCCTGGCTTAGAGCATAACCCTCTTTCGCTGTGTTGCCATACCAGCAGCATTGTTTCTTATTGTCTTTCTGCGTGGTATTTTGACAGGCTCTGGCTAGCGCGGACTGGCTTCAAGCATTTCTCCTCTGCACTATGATTGATTATAGCATGTATTTGGACAGTGCAGGAATAGCTAAGACATGATCCAGACATGTTATCGCAAGAGTACAATGCGCTTTCCTCAAAAAGTAATGGACACTCCTCCCGCCTACTCACATCTGCACCCTCTTCAATTTTGTCGTAGGCCTGAGCCACATCGTTGGCCACAATGGCGTTGTACAGCTCCTCCTGGAAAAGCAATGGGGAGCGGCCAGCAAATGAGTTAAGCAGGAAGAGGCAGTGTGTTCCCTTCTTGTTTTACAAGCTATTGTTGTTATGCAGGGTGAGGTTGATCACGATCGAGTCAGCTAGCCGCAAAGGCAGCCCCAATAGCGCTACCACTATACCGGTTCCTACGCTACAAACGCTGCAGGAGCTGTCCCATAAATCTAGTCCGTTGAGTTGGAACGTCGTTTGCAGTGTTGCCTCAGGTCAGAACTGACCGTCGTTCGCGAGGCCTTCACCACGTCCGGCCCCACGATTTCAGGATCATAGTCCTGATGGTGTGAGCCTCTCCCCTCGTCCCATTGCCTGGAAGGATAGCAGGGAGCTGTCTGTATCGTTCCAAGACATGCCCTCATCATTTGCCTCGGGTGCGCAGTAAGAGCTGACGTGGTGCATGGTCACATGTAATTAACAATGCCAGGCAAGTACACTTGCCTCTCGTACGCCTCCTCCACCTCCCTCTGGCGCTTCCGCATGATTTCCTCCATCTTCAATTTGTTTTGAGGAGTTTGTAATTAATTTAATATGTGTTTAAAAATAAAAGTAAACCGAATTATTTGCGGTGTTAAATGAAGTTCAACACGCCCTCGCATTTGACTGCAATATAATATATCTAAATTAATTCGACTATTAGCTGCACGGGGTTTACCAATCACTGCAGGTTGCGCTAAATGATGACGAGAAATTAGAAAAAAAGTACTACACAGGCAACGGACACCACTCCTCAAAAAAGATGAAAAAACAATGTGGATCAGGAGGGGTCTGACACTGATTGATGAGGCTTAGTGACAATACTGGAAACAGACGTTTGGAATGACGTCAAATTTGGCAGCGTAGATGGCAGAATGCACATGGAGCTTTGAAGCAAGTTTGTTTACTCTTTTATAAAGTAAGACCCAAATCCTTGATGGGCTCCGATGTGTGCGTGAGTGTTGTAGAGGGTGCCACGCACGCCCAAAAAAATGATGTGTCGTATTTATCAACTACGGGTGCTGTTGTTGCTGAGATCTTTGTGCTGTTCCTGTGCGGCGTTCAGCTGGTTCTGAGGTCCAGTGCCCTCATAATACTTGATCTCAATACTTGAGGTCTGGCTAGTGTCCTCACATTACTTGATCTCAATAGTGTCGTCACAATATTTGATCTCAATACTTGAGGTCTAGTGTACTCACAAGAACTGAAAAGAAATAATAAGAACGCAGAAAGTGTAAACACTACCGGCATGGACTAGGAAAGGATGTTTTTTTGTGCTCTGCACCACCCAATGGATGCAGAGACACACAACATCCCACCTGCAGAATATATATAAGAGGAGCTTATCATTGGGGATCAGGTGGTTGGGAGGCAAAAGCCTGAACACCACCAGAGTATTGCTTAGGGATTGTGTTAAACGTCTCGCCTCATCTGTATCATTTTTGTTGCGGATCTGATTGCATGTAGGCTTAATGTTTTTATATGTAGACCAGTAACTCCGAGGCTGTGAGTGGGTTCCTTGTGTGGCTGCTGTAAATGGTGCCTGTTGCTCCTAGCAGGATGGTGTGAAGGGTTTTACGGTGTCCGAGTAAGCGAAATTGGAGAGCCTTACTGCTGAGAGCCCGTCTGCTGGAATCCCTGGTTGGCATGTGTTAAGAGTATCTGGTTGGCAAGCTGGAGGAGGGTTGTCCGCCCTTGCTGGCCAGAATTTGGATGAATGGGGATGGGCGTCGGTGTAATTGTGGATGTCATGGCCACTTTGATTTTCCGCAGAGCACTTTGCCATGGCATCAGCACACTCATTCTCTAGGATGCCAGCATCAGCTTTAACCTTGTAGAGATGGATGGTGTCTTAGATAGCTGGATGTGGTGTATGATGGTTTTCAGGAGTTTGGCATGTTTATGCCTTTTCATGCGCTGTGGGTAGAGGATGCTATTTCTTATTTGCCTTAGTGCACTAGCGCTGTCTGTTGCAATGTGGGTGTGTTCATTTATCAAAGCAGCAACAATTTCCGCTAGCTCGGCTCTGTTAAGGTTTTTTATGCTTGTCCCTCCAGGATTTAGTGTGGTGATTTTGTTGGACTGAGGGTGGTAGACTCCAGCTCCAATAGACTGAGATCCATTTCTTTGTAATACAACTCCCATCTGTGAAGGCCGACTCTTTTCAGTTAGCAGGGGCCTTGAGTTACAGCAAGCGCTTCTGTTGCATAGGATGGGAGGGGACTTGGATGTGTAATGTATCGCTTATATCGCCAATATTTGCATTGATAATTATGTTTCTTGAGTCTTTGGGGAGCCTACACATTTTTGCCATTCTTGGCAGTATCCTTTTAATTGGTGGTTCAAGAAAAGGCCTAGGTATGGTGCCTGCATTCTTAAAATTCCAGATTGCCGCTGGTGATTGGTCTTGTTTCATTTTCTCTAACCAAGATGGATTGTTTGTGATAAGTTGCTCCCTGGCAGCTTTGTTCCAGACTACTAGGATGCGTATGCCCCATATGTGGTTCTGGCAGGGGTGGTGCTTTGCTTTGCTGGTAGAGGAGTGGCATGTAGCGCACTTTTGTCTTTTGGATGTTTCCAAGTATAGTGCAAACATCCTTGTTGTCAGTGCAGGTTATGTGAAAAGCATTGGTGCTGTTTTCCATCCAGTTAAAAAGCAGTAGGAAGATAGCGGTTGCCTCTTGGTTATTAAAGGCAGGTGTGGCTGCATGTCGAACTACTTTGAGCATGTGTTTATCGTCATACATCGGGTGGCAGATGGAGAATCCGATGAACAAAACAAAAAAGCGTCTGTCCTGGAACCAAATACTCTGCCTCTTGGGTGGGCTGTCCATAACTCTTGAAGCTCTGGGCTAAATTCCAGATGTGAGGCCATTCTTTCTTTTGTGACCAGGGCATGGATGCGAAAGGCTGTCATGTAATGGGTGGGCAGAAACCGATAAAGTGAGCATTCAGCCTTGGTATTGTTGCCTGTCATTGAAAGTTGTGGGAGTCGATGAAGTAGTCCTTGGATTTCTGTTGCGAGATCTTGGACAGGGGGATTCAGCAGGGCATGAATGCCTTGATGACATTTGAGGGGATACTGTGAGGGCTCCAGGGGCCAGGAATTCGTGTCTTGGGCAGTGCTGGGGCGCTTACAATGTCTTTAGAGAGTACTTGTCACACTGTCTGTCTGCGCTTTGCTGGGCGGTGCTGGGGTGCTTGTAGTAAGCACTTATGTTCCCATCTTCCCTTAGCTGAACCGGGGCGCTTGTAAGCAAGAGGTTGGTCTTCTACTACACCTCCTTGTGCTTAAATTACACTTTTAGACTCTGCACACTTTTTGTCTACGTCAGATTTCAACTGCCATGTGCCCCTAAATATTTGCGTGGACTTGGGCTGTGCAAACCCTACTCTATTTTTGTTCTTAGTGCTATATCAGGATGAATTTCCATACGCAGCCCTTTTTGACTGATGGTTTAATCCGTAAATCTGTAAATCTGTATAATTTGATGACGAGCAGAGTTGTACGCATCCTGTAAAATACTGAGGTACAGAGGGGTGATGGTGCCGGAGCATTTTCCAGCTATGCCGTACACACATGTCACCTCTGGGAGGATCTGGCACTTGGGAAGTGCGACGTTTGTTAGCCAGTCCTCTGCTTGTGGCGGTTGGCTAGGTGTGTTTCACTGTCATGTGTTGTCTCTTGTACAGGAGGTGGTAATAAGATCGACCTGTCTGTTCCATAGTTCACAGTTGCCTGTACCCTTGATATTGTTTTGTGGGTCAATAGGTTGCATGTCAAATGAACCTCGTCCCTGATATGTTTTCCTAGCGGAACTCACAATACTTGATTACAATACTTGTTCTCAATGAGATAGATGTCACGTTGAATGCCCAGACCTCTAGGTCGGTGCTGTGGGGATTTGCTGATAGCTGGTGGTGCTGCTGAGGTGCTCCCAGTCTCCCTCAATCGCCCCCTGCTACTCGGAGGCCTTTCTTGGTCCGAAGGCACCCAACTATTATCAATAAGACTGGCACATCCAGCTTATTAAACAAACATAAACTTTTAACTGTCAACCAACCAGCTAACTGCTCTGTCACACGATTTGTCTCTGCCACTGATTGGGCGTGACATTTTTGCAAAGATGGGGGCAACCAGTGCAGGCTAAAGGTAAACTACGGCGGAGCAACACGGCAGCCCTCAGCGTGGTAGCCGTGGCAGCAGTCATAACCAGAGCCTGGCTGTCTGTAGCTTGCGACCTGCTCCTGGCGAGTTAGGCACCGGCTCCCTTTGCGGCCAGGCATGCCTGGCTCACGGTTTCAATTGGCAAGTTGTGGAGGACAGCATCGGACTGGTCTGCTGTAGCTGGGTG